>Ga0070747_1000955_pt1 | contig 14285 bp, 19 predicted proteins | sample VirMetDEL_Mar_31_FD_77321 | JGI IMG/M metagenome (GOLD analysis project Ga0070747, IMG submission 77321) | Aqueous microbial communities from the Delaware River and Bay under freshwater to marine salinity gradient to study organic matter... | ecosystem: Environmental > Aquatic > Marine > Coastal...
ACAAGGTATGTCGTGTTTGCCAGTTGAAAAAGATTAAGGAGAAAGGTCAAAAAACCCGTACTCTGAATGTGTCTATGAATGTACTTAATAATATCATGATTTAGTTGTATATGTCAAGAAAAAATTTATTTATTTTATTTTTATTAGTTAGTAAAGAAACTCCTACTATATAAGCACATATGGAAAAATTATTTTTATAAATAAATAAAATAAAACTAGACATTGTTTTGTAATCATGATACATTATAGGAGTAGCAAGAAACACCGAACGGTTTTGGTTCGATGGATACAATTCTATATTAGAATTAAAAGCTTTTGACTAAGGTTATAGGAGTGGCGGTTCTCAATAGTAATTATGAGTCTATCAGATGAATTAAAAAAATAAAGTGTTTACTTAATACATGATACATGATACATTATAGGAGTACTAAACAAGTGGCGGTATGGCTACTAAGATATTGAGGTGTGGGATTCTATACCGAACGGAAAAGAAAAAAATAAAAGTGTTTGACACTTTAACGGAATCATGATACATTATAAGAGTAACAAAGAAACAACTACTAAAAGGGTAGTCAATAGGACATTTGCAATTAAATATAGAGGTGTAACCGCTCGAGCGGTAAAATGATTTTTTAAATCAAGACTTTTAAGTCTTTAAGGGTATAGCTATGTATTAAATGGCTATACTGTTAAGTACTTAATGTGCTTAGGTACTAAACTTTGACTATAACGGTTAGGATAAATATAATAAGTTTGGAGGGTTGAAAAATGGTAAAATTGAATAATGTACAAATAGAGAATATATCAAAATTTATAAGTGAAAATGACCATGTTTTAGGACAAGAAAAAATGGTTTTAACAGATGTATTGATTGCCATATTAGATGATATAACAAAAAAGGGTAGTATGGTTCAAAAAATACAGGAATTACTAGGTTCGAATACTGATAGAATCAAAGTAAAAAAAATTGATAATGAAATAGGTATAGGAATAAGTTTAGATGTACATAAAGACTTAATACAATATGAAAAATGTTGTAGTAATGAGATACCAAAGGATATACTAGAATTATTATCTATAATGTTTGGATAAATAATAAAGATTGACAGAATGAAGTTAATTTGATAAGATATAAGAGTAATAAAAACAAGGCAATAAAAACTCGATACATAAGAATAAAGGGTTTTGAGCCTACTATACCTAAACAAATATTGTTTAATGGCGGTATGTTTAAGGTTTAATGTTTAATTGATAAAATGATTAAAAAATCAAAGGAGAAACAAAAATGAACTTAATGAATATTATGGTAGCTTTAATTGTAACAGGTGCAACTATGAGTATGACAGTACCAAATATAATCCAATCTAAGGCTAAGGCAATAGGTCAAAATCAATACAACTATGAGGTTCAAATCAATAATACGGTTGAAAGTTTTGGAGTAGATGCAGAACTTAACGGAAACGACGGTTTTGTAATGAATGCTACAAATACAGGTTTTTCTGATGAGTTTAAAGCATATGCTTTTAAAGGTAAATCAAATATCACTTTCCCAAAAATAGAGGGTTCAAACGTTATAGATGGTACACTAGATAATAATGGTGGTTGGGCGTTTGTAGATGGTCTTTTTAAAGCAGACTTTACAAGTACCGCTCAAGCAACGGAATTAAATGGAGATGGCGTGTTTCCTTTCGAATCAAAAGAATATGAAAATTATAAAAATGCCGTTGTGCCTACTTCGACATTCGGAACATTTAACTAATATAAAAATGGTATCCCTCCTTTTGGAGGGGTACTAATTTAAAAGGATGTGATTCTATGTATATTCTAGTAAAAAGTAACCACGAGAAAAAAGAAGTCCAAACGGTTGAAATAAATAGTTTTAAATGGTGTAAATATGAAAAAGAAAAATTGTGTAATAGTGGCGACATAGGTTTTATGTATAATAAAGATTTACCACCTATTGACCTTGATGTTCTTACAATGTTCATATGTTACCATGTTAAAAAAGGTTTAAGTATAAATAGGTTACTTGTATTATTGGATGATATCGAAAAAATGGAAAATTTAATGCTTAGGAGTTGTTAGGGGGTAGTAGGATGAAAAAGGTATTGTTTGGGTTGTTTGGTTTGTCTTGTATGGCTATGGGTTCAATAGGCGAAGTAGATTATAATAATGTTTATGTTTCAAGTTCACGTGAAATTATTTCAGATAGTAGCAACATTGATAAAAAAAGAATCCTTTTAAAAGGTGCAAATTTTGAGTATAGACTAGATATCATGGACGTTAAAACAAAAAATGTATTGAAATATAAATATGATTATAATGGCATTGGTTATGTGGGCAAGGTATCTTTACAAAATAATAAAAAAGGCGAAAAATATTTGTATTCCTTAGAATTAAGCTTTAAGGATTCATTAGGTTTCATGATTGATAATGCCGTAATAGGTGCAAGGTTGAAAGATAATAAACAAGTTGATAGCCAAAGTCCATACATTGTATTATATTCCGAGATAGGCGGTTTTGTTTATGACTGGTTGTATTTAGGCGGTGCGGTTGAAAATTCTAAATATGAATATAATGGGGACTTTTTTACAGAAATTGATTATACTATTTTTAATTATAAAGGTTTTAAGTTTAGCGGTGTAGGTTCGGCATTTGTAGAATGTGTTAAAAATCATAATGAGGATGATTTAGAATTAATATATGATTCAATGATTGGGATTAGAGCAAGTACCTATATACATGAGGTTGAATTGTATAGTGAGGTTGGGAATAGTTGGGAGATTTATTCTTTTGGAGATGAAAAATATTCAGATTCTTTAAGTTTTGTAAAAATAGGTTTTGAGTATAGGAGATAGAATATATCTAGGTTATTATTTGGAAAGATGAAAAATAATTTTAAGTTGTTAATCCCTGTTAATACAGGGGTTTAAGCTTATCAAGAAAAGAAAAGAGAAAAGAAGTAAAAATAAATGTTGACTTGTTTTGGTAGCTATGATATTCTTTAGGAGTAGCAAGGGACAAGAAAAATTTTATTGTGATTTATTTGTATGGAGGTAGTAAAAATGACTAAAAGAGAATTAAATGTGGAATATAAGGTTTTAAATGATAGACTTGATGTGTTAATATTTGGAGATGAAAAAAATGATGGTCTTTATTATGATGATACAAGAAAAGAAGAAGTAAACAAGGTTTGTAATTACACCGATGATTTACCTTTTAGATATGATGATAACAACCAATGTGTTATGTTATCTCCTATGAAAATTCAAAAGGATGAGTTAATTAAATATAATGAGGTTTTAAAGGGATTCGTTGCTATGTTGGAAGTAAAAAAAGATAATGGCATGAAGGGATTAGCGGAAAAATTAGAGGATGAAATGACTAACAACGGTGTTATGTTTGATAGAATGAATGTATTAAATATAATTGAAAATAGTGGTTTAAATGTTGTTAAAAGATTCGGCGAGGATGAATGTATTATTACACATATTGGAAGTGGCGAAAAAATTATAATAAAGTTTTATGATGAAACTAGTGAATATAATGGAGAGGTTTCTAGCATGAGTAATACAGTCAAACCTGTAAAAACTGTTAAAGATAGTAAGGTTAAAGTTGTAAAGGATATACTTGTAAAATCTAATAATCAAGTTGTTTATAATATGGCTAATAACTACGATGTTTTAAACATGGATGATAAGGAATTAAAAAGTTTTTTAATGGAAAGTATATATAATTTGAACGGTTCAAAGGTTGATAGCTTAGGATATCATGCTAGTGTTATATTTAATCAAGCGGTTGATTTGATAGGTTGGGTTGTGGAATATAGAGAACTTGTTTTACAAGACTTAAAAGAGTATGAAGAAGTAGCCTTTAACCTTGCTTTAAATGGCGGTATAAGTAGTTATAATTATATTAGAATATCAAAGGTATTAAGTGACGTTAGATTGGCAATCTTTAAGGCTAATTATGAGGTAATGTGTGAAGGGTATAGAGTTGATTTTGAGCAGTTCAAAGGAGGTGGCGACCTTGTATAATATAGTTGGATTGATTGGGTTTGGTGTGGTGGTTGTGGTTGTGTTTGGTGGTTTGTTGTTTACTAGTGAATTATGGAGTGGGTTTGATGATTAATTTAAAGCGGTCAAATTTTCAAGAAATTAACTACGTAAGTGGAAAATTAGAGGTTATTCTAAAAGGTGGTAACTTTACAAGTAATTTTATTATAGAGGTCTTGTTACCAAAGATAAAATACTTAGCAAGTGTTAGGCAATATTATAATGATTCTGAGTATATGGCGTATGTTGGTATGTTGGACTTAAAAAGAAAATTTGATAGTATGTTATTAGAAAAGAATAACTTAAAAGGTCGTGTGTAGTGGGGTTTATATTGCTACTAGTTGATTTTAAATAGGTTGTGTAGTGTTTGTACTGGTTTGATTATGGAGTGGGTTTAAATCCACTCTAAGGAGGGTTGTACATTGAATGAATATTTATTAGTTTTATATGTTGGGTTGTTTGGTTTGGTTGTTTGGTTGTGTAATAAGTATATAGAATATATTGTATTAAATGGTTTAGGTGCGGTTGTTTGTATTGTTTTATATTTGATTATAATGGTTTGTGATTTTAGATATAATATACCTTTTAAATTTATATTGATTCCTAATGTTATGATGGGATTTTATTTAAAAGCTTATGTATTTAAGATAAGAGTAAAAAATGCAATTAATAAGATGTAGTAGGTATTTAAATGTATATTGTTTATGTTGTTTATCCTGTGGTCTATATTTTAAGTAGTTAAATGTAGTTTATAATGATTAGGTATTATAAAAACAGATTAAAAGTAAATCAGAAATAAAATAAAATAAAATAGATATGCTTCTCTCCATAGATAGAAATATCTGAGTAATCAAGTATATATGAAATATATGGTTCAAAGAACGGGTTTTGGCTAAAATCTTAGGAGAAGAGATTAGATACCTACACACTACTAAGGTGCTATTATCTCTTATATGGATGATATGAGCCTTTAAAGGTTGTACATATTTATGTACAATTTTTTCTATGGTCTACTTTGTGAAATAATTCACAAGCGTTTTGATCGATGGGATTTACTTTGATAGTCAAACTATATGTAAATCTTTACTTATTATATCAAACTATTCTATTAACTTTATTTAGAATATAGAAGTATAATCAATCAAACACTTAGTAAGTCAAAGTATAGTAAATCAAATGTTTAGTAAATCAAAGTATAATCAATCAAACAGTTGGTATATAATATAGTTTGATAGTCAAACAGTTAGTAAATAATATAGTTTGATATACGAATAGTTTGATTTACCAAGTACTAAGTGAATAAATTCACAAGCCTAAAAAAGAGGGGGTAGGGCGGAAGTGCAAAAATGATGCCAGGCGGTATATGTAGTTTGCTGTAAAATTTTAATTCCTCACAGTCATATCAGCTATTACCTGTATCAGCTAAAGAATCAAAACATACAAATATAAAAATTTTTTTTCTTCCTCACACAACACCTTCATTCATTCATTGTACTAACAACACATTTAACTAACAATAAATATAATTAACAATAAATATAATTTTTTTTCTTCTCCAGTTAACAACCTTACTCATTCAAATGTTTCATGCTGTATACATGTGCCAGCAGAGCTGGCTACACATTAATATTTGGAAAGGTGTTGTAGAACATTATTCTTTGTATGTACATTATACATATCTTCTTTATCAACGGGTGTCTGCGACGCTTCATATGCTAGTACTTCTCTGGCGGTTAGCCTTTCTTTTATTTACTACGTTTATTTTCTGTTTACATTGCATCGGCTACGCCTCGCATTTACTTTTTGAGAAGCTCTGACAACTTCAGTTGTTCTATATATCTCTTTTTAATACTGCTTGTGTACTCTGTTGAAGTAGCTAAAAAAGGAGGTCGAAATATGATAGACGAAGAAAACAGAGCTAAACTGGCGGAGATGCCTAACTCACAGAAGAAAGCACGTATAAGAGCATTATACATATCAACTAGCATGTCTATTCCTACTCTGGCGGAAGAATTTGTTGTTCCTAAAACAACTATCTATGGGTGGTCTAAGAAAGAAAAGTGGGCTTTAATGAAAAAGAAAGCTACTGAAACAATCATAGAAGAGAAAACTCAAGCAGTTATAGATGTAGCTTATGACTCAATAGACTTTTGGACAGAGTATCAAGCCAATTTAAGGCTTAGATTAAAGGAAGATATTACAGAAGATGGTATAGGCGGTGCTATATTTGTAATGACTACAGCCGAACTTAAGCATTTAGGTGAAGCTTGGGAGCGTGCAGAAGAACGTATGTTCTTATTAAGAGGTGTTTACATAGATGTCTAAAGCCAGTATGCGAGGCTTGGAATATCTGCTAGGACAACTGGATGAGATAGGGTCTGATGATCCTATTATCGCCACTCCAATGCCATATCAACAAGAAGTAATTGATACATTCGAAAAGGGTGTTAAGTTCTTGTTAATATGCTGGTGTCGTAGACTGGGTAAAGACTATGTAGCCTTAATAATAACACTAAGAGAATGTATAACAAAGCCAAATCAAACAGTATTCTATGTATTCCCTACTATGGATCAAGGAAAGAAGATGATACTTAATGGTAAAACAAATGAAGGCGAGCCATTAATTACATCAATTATATCACCAAGAGTTTTGATTAAAGCTCGTAGTGGTAAAATATATCATCATGACAACACATTAAGATTCAAGAATGGCTCAATCATTTATTTTGTAGATGCAAATGATGCCGATACAAAAGTTGGAGGTAACTTAAACCTTTTAGTATTGTCAGAGATGGCACTATATAAGAATCAAAACATATTAGAATATCTTATTCCATCAACAGTTAGAGTAGGAGGTAGAATCATATGTGTATCTACACCACGTTACGGTTCTAAGTTCAATGATATGGTAATGAATCCAAGAGAAGGAACATTCTGTTCTGTAATACCAGTATCTTCACCAAAAGCTGTCGACAATGATGGTAATAAAATATATGATGATGAACTTATGGCTGAGGTAAGAAGATTGCCAATGTCAGACGAAAAGTATGCTCAGGAATATGAATGTGACTTTGATACAGCAAATGAATCAAGTATCTATTCTAAGACATTACAAAAAGCAGTTCAAACACCATTCCTGCCATATATGGGGAAGCGTATAGTTGTTTCATTAGACTTAGGTATAAACGATGGTACTTCTATGATCTTCTCAACAATTAATGATGGTAAAGCTACTGTAGTAAATTGGTACTACACAAACAACCAGCCATCCAGCCACTATGTTGAAGAAATTAATAAATGGGCTAAATTAAACAATGTAAACAGATCAAATATTGAAATAGTATTGCCACATGATGGTGCTAACAGACATGATGGTGGAACTCATTTAACATCAAGAGAAATGTTTTGGCGTAAGCAAGGGTTCACAGTTAAAACATTAAAGCCAGTAAAAGTATTACAAGGTATAGAAATATGCCGTTCATCAATACAAAGAGGAGATGTTCAATTCGAGTCTAATGCAATAGTATCAAATATGCTAAATGATCTTAAAAAATATGAATATAAAACAACTAATGGTATAATAGAGTATACCCCAATTCATGGAAAAGGTCTATCAGCCTCCAACATAGCCGATTCACTTGAATATTTATGTATATATTTATTTAAAGACAGATACTTACAAGCCTCAGATAACTTCTATGGTTCTGTAAAGTCAGCACAATCAAAAACATTAACAAAGCCTAAGCATTTAAGGTTTTAACAGGAGGAATAAAAAATAATGGAAACTATAATTGCAGAACTAATGAAGGCTTTATCGGGTCCAGTAATGGCGGCTTTATTATTATTAATAAGCTTTATAAGCTGGAAGCAACAAGTAAGAATAGATAGAATGGAAGCCAAGATAAATGATATATTGGTTAGATTTCTTAAATCGCTCGATGATTTGAAGCATGAAGTTAAAGACATTAAAGATGAAATCAAGAATGACATTAAAGATGTTAGAGACAAATTATGGCATAAGGAGTAAACTATGGAACTACTAGAGATACCTAAATCATTACAGCGAGAAGTAATGACAAAATATAAGGAAGTGTTACATGCAAAACAAAAATTTACTATGGAAGATAATTTTATTCTTATCCTTGACAACAGTATTGCTGTCGGATTATTCAGTTATATGCTTAACTATGATACTGCTTATAATATTCATGTAGTATCTCTAGATAGTTCAAAATTCGGTAAAGCATTTATTAAATTCTGTTCATTTATGAAAGAAACATATGACAGAGTTGAAATACAATGCACCGATCCAGCCACCATAAGAATATGTGAGAAAAAATATAGAAAAGAAGGAGATACATACATATGGCAAAGAAAGTATTATCAATAGACATAGATGTGTTCTTTAAGGACTGTCATAAATATCAAAAATACCTAAACACAGACATTTCAGCCGAAAAATCATGGCAGTTAATAGAGGTTCATACTGAAACTAAAGATTATGAGCCAGACTATAAAGCATTAGCTTGGCTTAGCGATTATCTTGCTAAGACTCTAAAGAAAAATACCTCTGTTGTTCAAATTGAAAGACATAATGAAATTATAGCAGTTCTTGAAGAATATGAATGTGATAATGCTTTCATGACAAATATAGATGATCACCATGATATAACATATGGCAATGAAGATGCTGAATTAAATATAGAAAACTGGGTTAAGTTTGCTCGCAAACAAGAACTTATTCGTTCATATAACTGGATTCATTCAGATATGTCTCAGATATGCGTTTATTCACCATTTATCTATGCTCATAATTCTTGGAAAGATGTAAGCATAGATGATGTTACTCAAGAATATGATTTAGTTGTTATATGTAAATCACCATACTTTACTCCACCTTCAATGTGGGGATTGGTAGATATAATAGAACAAAAAATAATTAAAATTAAGGAGGAAACACAGTGGGAAGAGCGGTAGAAAGAACATTTAGAAGGATAGGTAGAGGGTTTGAAGAAGGATTTTCAAAGCCATTTAGAAAAGGATTCGGAGATGAAGGACTTTATGGTGCATTGGAGAGTGTAACAAGAGGTACAGCTGATGCCCTTGCTGATGTAGGAGGAGTTATGAAAGGTATACCTCAAAAAGAAGCATTAGAAGAACAGCAAAAACAATTTGCACAAGAACAGTCAAGAATAGATGCAGAAAATGCTAGAGCAAAAGCAGAGTCAGACTTTCAAAAGCAAGTAGCTCAAACAGCATCATCAGTAGCACAAGGTCAAGCAGGAGCTGAAGAAGCATCACAAGGTGCTACTGTAGCTTTTCAAGATAAATTAAAAGCAAAGGTAAATAAAGATAAGTTGTTAAAAGCACTAAGAATATAAGGAGGATAAAATGGCAGAGAAAAGAACATATACGACTAAACAAATTGGTTCGTATTTGAATAAAGCAAAAAAATACAAAGATGATATAAGGTCTATCTATGAAGAGATATTTACATTTACAGATACCTATAAAACAATGAAAGATTCTGGTAAGACATTGTTTGACACACAAAGAACAATAGACTCTGACGTTCTTGATGCTATTGATGACCAAGTAAACTTTATAATGAAAGGATTATTACCAAGAGGTTCTAAATGGGCTGATTTGAGAATAGATTATAGAGCTTATAAGGCAGAAAAAGGTGGAGATGTTGTAGCTGAAAAGCAGAAGAGAGAACTTGAAACTAATTTAGCACTTGATACAGAAGCTACTTTTGAATATCTACAATCATCTAATTATTACAATGAAGTAGCAAAAGCGGCTGATGATTTAACTAAGGTTGGTACAGGTTGTTACAGGCTTAATGAAACACCTTCTGCCACTAGACCATTCAATTATAATTATGTATCTTTAGACAATTTATATATTATGGAAGATGCTCAATCAATGCCAAATTTTGTTTTTAAATATCACTATGGTTCAACAGGTGAATACTTATATGATATGTTTGGAAAAGATATTACATTACCAATAGATACAGATGAAAATGATATTGAAAAAGAAGCTACTGTAATAGAATGTGTATTACCATCTTATGATGAAGCTAAAGCTATAACAACATTTAAATATATGGTGCTAAGCGAAGATTTAAAGATAGTGTATTTAGAAACTGATAAGAATTACAATCCATTTACAGTATTTAGATCAAAAGTATTACAAGGAAACCCATGGGGTATCTCAAAAGTATCTGGTAACTTAGAAATATTAAGAGATTTATCTACATATAGGGCAGTATTAGAATTACAAGCAACAAGAATAGCCGATCCAGCTATAGCATTTAGTGGAGATAAGCAAATATTAAATCATTTAGACAATACAAATGGTGCTATTAACTACATTGGAAACCCAATTGAAGCAGGACAATCATTTGATATTAGAGCTATTGCACCACAAGGTAATTTAATGCCATTAGAAGGAATCATATCTGATCTTAGACAGAGATTTAGAGCATCTATGTTCTCAAATCCATTAGGAAATGTTGAAGAAACATTAAATAGAACAGCTACTGAAATTTCTCTTAGACATCAAATGTTTAGAGATAAATATGCTAATATGTATGAATTACTTTCAAAAGAATTACTAGAGCCTACATTCAGATCGCCATTTATTATACTACAAGCTAGAGATTTATTAGAGACAAAAGAAGATGTACTATCTGTAATGTCTTTAAGTTATATCAATGAACTTACCAAGATATCGAATGATAAAGTTATTCAATCATATTTACAATATACTCAGTATGTATCTCAGATAAATCAAGCTGGACAGTTTGGAGTAACAATGAATATGCCTTATGTTGTAGCCGATATTGGAAAAAGATTAGAATTACCTATTGAATCTATACCAGATGAAGCTCAATTACAAGAGATAGAAACATTCAAGAGAGAGCAAGCATTACAACAACAACAACAAGCTCAGGTAGCACAAGCTCAAGGAGGTCAACCAGTTGGATAGAAAAATAGTTTTATTGGATCACTTTAAGGATGACGAGATGTTACTGGAACTGCTCGATTTGGTAAGATTGAATCAGTCTGAGGATATGGAGAAGTTTTATTACGCTAACGGTAGATATCCAGAACAAAGAGATATGTTAGCTATGTTAAAATTTGAATTAAAAGTAAGAAAAGCAGGTAGCACTTCTCAATAATACCAACTCCTCTGTTCTTGCGAATAAAAAATAATGGAGGTTTTAAATATGTCAGAAGAAGTAATAGCAAATATAACCGAATCAGCTCCAGCGGGTATAGTAGACAATGATACGCCAGGAGATAGTTCTACAGAAGCATTAGAGCAAGTAGAACAAACAATTGAAACAGTTGAAAATACAGAAGAACCTGTTGATACAGGTAATAATACAGAATTTGAAATCGACGACATCACATTTGAAGATGAAGAGACAGAGCAAGAGATTGGTGAACACCAATTTGGATCATATAACCTTGATAAATATGCAGATATACTACCTTTTGACGATGAAGAAGTAGTAGCTGAACTAACTAACTATGCAGAAATATTATCCAAACAAGGTTTTACACAAGCTCAGGCTGAATGGCTCTTAGAAAAAGAAATAAATGATGCTCAAGAGATTGAAAAACGAACTCTATCAGACGTTAAGGAGACACTTAATAAATCCCTTACAACAGAAGAGAAGAGAAATTATAAGCCAATACAAAGATTCTTCCAAGCAGAATTAGAAAACAACCCAAATAGCGGATTAGACTTAAAACAAATGATGTCTGACCCAAATATGGTAAAGGTAGCTAATATGTTTTACAAAAAACAATTTAGTGGCAATGTGTCACAAAAAACAGCAGAAAAATATCAAGTTAAAACAACTGAAGTTCAACCAGTAGATGCTATGAGACAATATAGAGAGTGGGCAGAAAATCAATCTGAAATTACAGAAGAGAGTAAAACTACTTACATGAAAACTATAATGAATAAAGCATCTAACAAAGACGAACTTAAAGAGTTGTTTGGCTTAAACTAAAATTAGGAGGAAAATACAATGGCAAACGCAACAATAGCATTAAAACAGGAATCGTACCAAGGTAACATGTTAACATTATTAAAGGAAGGAAAGGGTGGAAAGCTAGTTCAATATGCTGAATCAGATAGAGCGGTAATTGGAGAAACTCATAAGTTCTATAGAATGGACGCATCTACAACTTCTACGGATATTAACTACTTTTCTTCATTAGTAGGAACAGCTGGAGATACAAACGAAATCTCAGTAACACCAGGATTTGTATACTCACATGGTTTCAAGAAAGAAAATGAATTATTGATAACAAATATAGATATCAAATCAAGCTATATGAAATCATTCAAAAGAGCTATTGATAGAGCAGAAGATGCAGCAATTATCGCAGCAATCGTAGCACAAGATGGAGGTTTAACAACAGCTGGAGACGTTCTAAAAGGAATCTCTGATGTTGATAACTATAATGCATTAGTTAAAGTAGTAGCTTATTCACAAGCTTTAGTAAAAGATAATGACGATCATGGAACAAATGTAGCAATCGCTATCAATAAAAATGACTATGCTTCATTACATATTGTAGATAAATTCGCAAACGCAGATTATAAAGGTTTAAATGGCTTTGATGGTATTGCAGGAGCAGAATTTGTTGTAACAGACGCAGTACCTCAAGGAACAACTTACGTAATCCCAAGAGGAATTGTATGTTTCGCATCTTGGAAATCTGGAGACAAAGCAATAATGGAATACTCTAAAGAAACTGATGGATACATCATATGGGCTAGAAAGTCAATTGGTGCTACATTAGGAGCAGTAGATGCTGATTCAATAATCAAATTCTCAACATTAGTAGGATAGTAAACAATTGGGCGTTGAGCATTAGCTCAGCGTCTATTTTAATAAAGGAGGGAAATAAAAATGGCAACATACAAAGATAAAAAAATAATGAAAGTAATTAGTCAGTTTGAATCTGTAAGTGGTCAAAAATATGAGATCAATGGAATAGATTTAGACATAGCCGTATTCTTCTACCGTGCTTCACAAGAAGCTTTTAAAGTAATGACTACATCTGATTATAGAGTTATTGAAGAAGGAGGAAACTTCTATCTTGAAGTAAATAACAGTGTTGTAACAGCAGTAGCGGAATCTTACCAAATTGCTTACGATATTAGTTTGTTAAGCTCAAAGTATGAAATAGCTTTTAATCCAGATATAAATACACTAAAAGACAAGTATAATCAGCTAGTAGACGATACACATAGTTTATTTGATTACATTAGAAAACAAGCATTAATTTCAGATGATACACAAATGGAAATAATTCTACCTCAATTAGAAAATGGTGAAGTATGGGTTAAAACAATTGGCGGTTGGCGTGGAGTTAATGTTGGAGATATAGAACAAAGTTTAGAGCAATTTTGGGTTAGATTTTATTCTGAAACAGATGCTATGATAGCTTCATTACAAACTTTAACAGATGGTCATGTAGCAACAATAGAAGCAACTGGAGATACTCAATATGATAGAGTTTCACAAAGAGTTCTTGAAATAGATGAAAAATTAAATAGAATGGAATTTTTAGCAGATTCACTTAACTATATAAGACAAACACTTGATGGCGGAGAGATAGAAAATCTTGCAACTGATGCTCTTAGAATTACTGCCGATGGCGGAGACTTTGAAGATATAATTGGTGGAGACTTAACTGTTGGATTTATATATGATGGCGGAGACTTAGAAGACTTAATTCAAGCACAAATAGATATCATTGTTGACTTAGGTCAAGGATAAGGAGGTACATAAATGAGAGATTATATGAAACAAGCAAGAGCTTTTGATGAAGCGACAATTATAGCTAATAAACTTACAATGCCTGAATTTGCTTTCTACATTGCCAAAGATACTGGTCAAGTATTTTACAGAGTAGGAACGACTTTATACAAGGTATTAGGAACAGTGGTGGTATAATATGGCGGCAAATAATGGATTCGATAGAATAATTCCTAAAAGAGGAACATTAGCACAGATAGAAACAGCGATAGCTACATTAGTAGATTATGAAATAGCAATAGACAAAGATTCAAGTGTATTAACTTACAGACTTGGAGATGAAATAATTCCAATGGGAGCTGGTTCTTCAACAATTAGAACAACTCAGGCAACAGCAGGAATATTAGTTAATGACTTAATGGCATATGATGGAACAG
>Ga0070747_1000960_pt1 | contig 14252 bp, 4 predicted proteins | sample VirMetDEL_Mar_31_FD_77321 | JGI IMG/M metagenome (GOLD analysis project Ga0070747, IMG submission 77321) | Aqueous microbial communities from the Delaware River and Bay under freshwater to marine salinity gradient to study organic matter... | ecosystem: Environmental > Aquatic > Marine > Coastal ...
ATGGATTAAATCATAAAGTTATATGCCTAAAGTCACTAATACTTTTATAAAAAGTAAACTAAACAAAGATTTAGATGCTAGACTTATCCCTAATGGAGAATATAGAGATGCTGTAAATGTACAAGTAAGTAGGTCCGAAAGTGATAGTGTTGGTTCACTTGAAAATGTTTTAGGTAATAAATTAATTAAAGATTTTGGTAATACAGATCTTACATGTATAGGTTATTTTGCTAATGAATCAACTGGTATGATTTATGTTTTCTTAACAGACTATACAGACCCAGCACCTAACACACAAAGATCATACTCTACAACTGCAGAAAATTATATATACAGCTATAGTGTTGATAATGATAGCTCTACTCTTTTAGTTCAAGGAGCTTTTCTTAATTTTTCTAAAACAAATCCAATATTTGGTATTAATCAATTAGAAGAGTTTTTGTTTTGGACAGACAATAGAAACCAGCCTAGAAAAATAAACATAAACAGAGCTAACCCAAATGGTTTAGCAACTCCTGATTATTATACTAATGAAGATCAAATATCAGTAGCAAAATATAATCCATATAAACCTATAGAACTATATAGAGAAATAAGCTCTACTGTTATAGAAACAACAATGGAAGATGCTACAAGTAAATTTTTACCTAATGGTGGTAGTGTTATATTAAGTAGTGCTATAGCTGCTCAAGCTACTTCTTTACCAATTTCAGGAGGTTCTTTAAAAGGTGAAGTTTTAACGGCTAGTCCAGTTAATCCATATACAAATAATGTTGGCTCTACTGTTTCTTATGTAGATGCTAATAATAATATTCAAACAATAACTGGAGTTACTGTTAATACATTTCCAAGTGCTATAGCTATAACATTGACAGGAACAACATCTAATGTTCCAGCTTTAGCTATTGGTACAGAAATTATTTTTAATGCAAACCCTAAATATAGTTCATTATTTACTGGAGATTCTGATTATTTAGACGATTTATTTGTAAGGTTTAGTTATAGATTTAAATTTGATGATGGTGAATATTCTTTAATAGCTCCGTTTACTCAAGTTGCTTTTATACCTAAGCAAGATGGTTACTTTATGTATATAAAACCAGACTCGACTACATCAACGCCTGGCTTAGACGACCAAGCAAATGCTTATAGAAGTTCTATAGTTTCATTTGTAGAAAATAAAGTTAATATTATAAAAATAATAATTCCAAGACCTAGTGAGTTATCTACAGGTGGTGGTTTTGCAGGATCAACTATTGCTAATGATTTTAAAATATCTGAATTAGATATATTATTTAAAGAATCAGATGCTTTAGCTGTTAAGGTTGTTGATACAATACCTGTTGCAAACATTACTATAAATAGTGATGGAGATATAGAATATTTATATGAGTCAACAAAACCATTTAGAACTCTTCCTTCTGATGAGCTTATAAGAGTATATGATAAAGTTCCTGTAAGAGCCCTTGCCCAAGAGATAAGTGGAAATAGAGTTATATATGCTAATTATCAAAATAAACATACACCTCCCGCGGTACTAGATTATACTATAGCAATAAATGAAAAAAATAATATTGCTTTAGATAAAGGAACAGCTGTTGTACCTGGTTCCACATCAGGAACAACATTAAATTTTTCTAGTTCTTCTGGAACAATAGATATAGGTAGTTACATTTATGGAACAGGAATAGTAAAAGGAACTGTTGTAACTTCAATTACTGGATCACCCGTGACATCAGTAACAATAAGTAATGCTGCAACGAACGCGTCTGGAACTATAACATTTAGAGCTGCTGGTGATGAAGAAGTAAAAGTAAGTAAAGTAGAATATCCTAATTCATCTGTTAAACAAAACAGAAATTATCAAGTTGGTGTAGTTTTAGCAGATAGATATGGAAGACAATCTACTGTTATTTTAAATGCAGCAAATCAAGGTTCAACTATATATCATCCTTATTTTGGTAAAGGTTTAGAGCAAAACGAATGGCCAGGTGATTCTATAAAAATGTTATTTAATTCTGGTATATCTCCTTCTGCGCCTAATCAAACAGATGAGTGGCCTGGTTTATATAATGGCAATGTTGCAAGCGCTAATTATAATCCATTAGGTTGGTATTCATATAAAATAGTAGTTAAGCAAACAGAGCAAGAATATTACAATGTTTATTTACCTGGTATAATGGCTGCTTACCCAGATTCTACAACTTTAGAAATAGGTAATACTTCTCACGCTGTTTTAATAGCAGATAATATTAATAAAATACCTAGAGATTTATCGGAAGTTGGTCCTGAACAAAGACAATTTAGAAGCTCTGTTCGTTTATTTGGAAGAGTTGAAAATACTGCTGTATTAATAGACCCAAGTGATTTTGGATTAAGTAATAAACAATATTATACTTCAACAGAAGGTGATACTGCTTCGATAATATCTACTATGAAAGATTTATTTGAAGTACCTACAACATTAACTGCAGGGTTTAAACAATTTTATGACCATGAATCTGATCCTTTAATCGCTAGAATAAGCACTAATTCTAAAATAGGTCAAATATCAAGCGTAAATTCAAGTGCTACACCTCCTGGTCTTCAGTATTTAGCTGTTTATGAAACAGAACCTGTAGAATCTTTATTAGATATATATTGGGAAACAACTTCATCTGGTCTTATATCTTCTTTAAACACAGCTATATTGACAGGAACAGGTGGTGGAGCTTCACTAAGTAGCTTTAATACAAATAACTGGTCTGAGGCTTTAGCTAGTGGAGGAGATATATTAAATGCTGGTTTTCAATTATTAAACCAAACTGGACAAGTTATAACAATAGCAGGTAACAACTCATTTACTTTAACAAGTGTAATTGACGGTACTGGTCAAGATGTTCAAAATTTACCATCTGCTGGACCTTATTTCCAAATATACTTAGATAGTGGTTTTTATAAAATCAGAACAACATCAACTTATTTTAGTCAAGTTTATTTTAGTTTAAATCCTCAACTTAGAGAATTTACTTTTAATTTTACGTCTATAATACTTGATGCAAGTAATGTTCCTACTACAACTTTGTTTAGCGAATTTGCAACAGTAAACAATGTGTCTCCAACTATTACAGCTAGTCCAGCTTCTGGAACAACTATAAATACAAATAGAGACAACTTAAGCACTCTTGTTACCTTATCAGCTGTTAACGGTGCTAATAACACAAGTTTAGCTGCTAAAGATTTAACATGGAATATAATTTCACAACAAGTTACAGGTGACGCAACAGGCACTCAAGTTGATTATTTTGAACTAACAACTCCAGTTGTTACTACTAACAGCGCAACAACTTTTAAAAATAAAAGTTCTGCAACTGAAGCTAAATCTTATGATTTGGTTATAAGTTGTTCAGATCCAGGTATAACAGTTCAATTAAATTATATTATAAATATGGCACCTGTGGTTAGTTTTGTGAGAGAATATAAATATTTGTCTAACGTGCAAGGGTTTTCAGTTCCTACAGAAGTAGTTGTAATTTATATTTCTAGTGGTACAGATACGGCAAACGTTGGTTATTACTTAATAGCTCCAAGTTCTCCTTTTGGAAACAGCATTTATTTTTCATCAGGTAGTAATAATTTAGTAAATATATCTGGTGGAGGTACAGCAAATTCACCTATACAATTAAATAAAACAGGAGCAAGTTTGGCTGTTGCAAACACGTGTAATGTTCAAAGCGGTTTTGTAACATATTTTAATACAGACTTAAACACCTTGTTAAGTTTAACAAACACATCACAATTTGGAGGAGCTTGTAGAGATTCACAAAATCCTTTTCAAAATGTTCAGCAACAAAATGAAATTACAGATTTATCTGGATATGCTTTTGAGATAATATAAAGTAATTAAATATAAAAATAAGTAATAATTAATCATGCCAGGAGTAACAATAGAAGTAAAATACTTTAACACTTTTGTATTAAAAAAGACGCTTAGCGGGCAATATGTAACCGACCAACCTATTTGGAACGGTTCTTTTGGTATACCTAGCACTATAGCTGGTGGATATCCTGTTGTTGCAGACACATCTCAAGGAACTCCTTTTGCAATTGAAGAATCAAGAATACGTGGAGGTTTTAATAACACTTCTGTAGATTTTTCTCCAAGAGCGTATTTAGTTGAAGATAATCCAAATGCTTCTAGGTTATTTAGTTCTATAATATACTCTGGAATATTTAATTCAAGAACAGGTGTAAATGATGTTAACGTTTTTCCCGTAGGTAGCGATATAACAAAAAGTGCTGATCCGGCAAGTGGTTCTATACAAAAGCTATATGCTGAAGATACAAACATGCTTGTTTTTCAAGAATACAAAGTAAGTAGGGCTTTAATAGACAAGGATGCAATATATGCTGCTGAAGGCGGTGGTACCGTAACGGCCTCTAATTTAGTTATAGGAGTATTACAACCCTACGCTGGTGAATATGGAATAAGTAAAAATCCAGAAAGTTTTGCTGTTTATGGCTATAGAAAATATTTCACAGATAAAAACAACAATGCAGTTTTAAGGCTATCCAGAGACGGTATGACTGAGATATCATCTTATGGGATGAAAGACTTCTTTAGAGATGAATTAAACAATATAGATACCAATGCTGGTGCAGGAGTAGTAAGAGGTGCTTACGATCTTTACACAGATCAATATATTTTATCTCTTCAACAAAGCACTGTATATAATACAAATACTACTTATAAAACTTTATCATTTGACGATTCTATAAACGGTTGGACAAGTTTATATACTTATCAACCTGATCAAATATTTAGCATGCGTAATAGATTTTATTCATTTAAAAATGAAAAATTGTTTATACATAATGATACGTCTGTTAGTAGAAATAGTTTTTATGGAGATGTACAACCAAGCTCTGTAACCGTTGTATTTAATCCAGACCCAATAAGATCAAAAACTTTTAGTACAATGAGTTATGAAGGTAATAATGGTTGGGAATTAACAACATTAGCTTCTGACGGTACTGGTAAAGATTATCAATCACTCAATAATGTTTATCTTAGTACAAATGATTCAGCAAATACTGTATTAAGTTATATAATGGGTGAATATATTATAAATCCAGCAAATGGTCAAGCTATTAGCGGCACACCTACAGGAGCTGGTGTTGGCCAAGGATATGTTGCTACTTTTGGTACTAAAAATCCGCCATACCCAAGACTACACGCTGGTTTTGACAGAAAAGAAAATGCTTATGTTGCTAACTTAGTTAATAACAGTCCAGCAACACAAGGTGAAATAATATTTGGAAGTGTAATAAGTGGTATAAAAGGTTTTTATGCTACGGCTACATTTACAACAGATAGGTACACAGACCCTGGAGGAGAAAAACAATTGTTTTCAGTAGCAACAGACTTTTTCTCTAACAATGGATATTAATAAATTAAATAAATAAATATGGCATTTCCATTTATAATAGCAGCTCAGGCTTTAACTGGAGTTATAGGAATAGTTTCCAATAACATGGCAGCTAAAAAAGCAAGAGGTGAAAAAATAAAAGCTCAAAGAAGACTTGCGTCTTTAGAAAAAAATAGACAAGACATAGTTAATCCTTATGAAAACGTAACAGATTTAAGCGGCATGCTTAGTAATCCTATGGCTAATCTTGGAGTTGCTACTCAAGCAGCAGAAATGCAAGTTGAGCAAGCTGACATATCGTTGGCTAATACTTTAGATACTATAAGAGCTACAGGAGCAAGCGCTGGCGGTGCTACTGCATTAGCACAAGCTGCTTTGCAAAGTAAAAAAGGTGTTTCTGCTAGTATTGAACAACAAGAAGCTCAAAATGAAAAACTTAGAGCTCAAGGAGAACAACAGCTTAATCAACAAAAAATGGCTGAAGCACAAAGAATACAAGGAGCTGAAGCTGCTGGTAAAGAATTTGTGTATGGTCAACAAGAAAATAGAGAATTAATGCAGCTAGATAGAGCTCAAAACCAAGCTGACAATGCAGCTGCTCAAGAGGCACAATCAAGATCTGACATGATGGCAGCTTTAACTGGTACAATAGGAGGTATAGCTTCTACTGCTGGATCTGCATATGCTGCTGGTGCATTTGGTGAAAAACCAGCATCAGGTGGTGGTAATAAAGCGTATAATCCACAAAGCTATAGCGCTATTGAAAGAATAACAGGAAAAAAAATAGATTAAAATGAGCTATAGAGATCCAAAAACAATAGTACAATCAACAGGCAAATATTACGCCCAGTTATCAAAGTCTTTAAGCAGAACGGCTTCAAATGTTAGTCAAACAATAGCTGCACAAGCAAAAGAAAGAAGAGAAAGTGCTATAAGAAGAAGCAAGATAAGCAGAGACTACATGATGGTTACTGGTAATCAAATGAGTCAGCAAGCTAAAGAAGGTGAAGAGCTCTTTCAAATTGACTATAATGCTTTTAACGGTATAGTTAATAATGCTGCTGAAATAGTTGCATTAGATATTTCAACTCCCGAACAAAATAGATATGCCGCTGCTGCAAACTCAATGCCAGAAAATATAGGAAAAGCTATAGCAACTGCAAAAGAACTTACAAAAGATGCTAACTTTATAATAGAAAATACAGGTCAACCGGGTGGTTTAGATCCTTTTGCTCCACAAGATGTACAAAGTAGATATGCTTTAATAGCTGGGGCAGTTCCAGGTAAAAGCACATTAACAGGTAGAGTAAGAGAAGATGGTAGCGCTGAAGTAATGATGCTTTTTAAAGACAAAGACAATAATGAATTTAGTATTAGTAATTCAGAATTAAGCGGTATATTAGATAGTGATGACGGTCAATTAGGTATAGTTCGACCAGATCTTACTAAGGCTACTACAGAAATATGGAACAGCACTGTATTAGCCCAAGCAGCTGATGGAAATCCTTCTAATAAATATAGAAACTCTTTGTTAACTGAAAAACAAAGATCTGATTTTAATAAAGCAACAGGTCAAACTGAATTTTTTAAAGATCCAAGCGTTGAAAAAATAGCTGCTGCTGTGTATGATAAATCTAGAGAAACAATTGATGGTTTATCTCCAACAGAGCAGATAACTGAATATAACAATTTAGGTTCAGCTTTAGGTCTTGATGATGGTACTGGTCATTCAGATTACAAAACATCTTTAAACAAAGAAGAAGTTGAGGAATTAACTCAAAGATATATATCTACAATGATAGAACAAAAAATGGGTAATGATCCTAAAGACCACGCTGTTTCTACAGGTAAAGTAGCAGCAGCTAAACCTAGGCAACTTACTGAGTCTGATAAAAAAAGAATATTAAACGCTCAAGAATCAAGAGAAAGATTTGAATATGTAGAAAATAAACTTCAAACAGCTTTACAAAATAAAGATGTTTCCATTTTTTCAGGAGAAGTTATAGGTTCTAAAAAAGATAGAATAGAAGAAGTTGCTTATAGTCCTAATGGTTCTGTAATTACTATAAGAACAGACAACGAAGATATGCCAGATAGAGTTTATGATACAAATAATGATAATGATTTTGCTAGACTTTTTGACGACTTTGCTGCAATTGAATATCCTAAAGATGTAGATCAGTTTAAAGATTTATTTAGAAGCAAAATAGAAACAAAAATAGATCCTAGAATAGCTAAATCAAACAAAAGTAGAAGCGCCCAAGAAATTGTTGATCCAAACGCGGGTAAAAAACAAAAACCTTTTAGATAAAATATAATATGAATGAAGAGTTATTAGGCTATGCTTACGAGCTTATCCAACAAAATGGGTATGACGGTTCAATGGAAGACTTTGTTGTTGAATTAGAAGAAAACAAAGATTTACAAAATGTTTCTTATGAGCTTTTAAAATCTGGCGGATACAACGCTAATGAACAAGAATTTATTGAAGAGGTTGGCTTGGGAAAGCCAAGCGATGTTGCCGAAATGGATGCGACTGTAACATCGGAACCAAAAGCATCCGAGAAGATAGAAGGTACGGATTTAAAATTGGTAAATGGTTCTTTGGAGCGAGTTCAAGAAGATCCTGATGGTGGAGTTCAATCTGCCTATGATCAATATAAAGAAACAACAAAAAACGATCCCTCTAATTATAATGTAGATAACAAAGTAGGTCAATTTTTAATAGATAAAATTGCTGGTTTTACATCTGGAACTTTAAATATACTTGGCGGAGCTGCAGATGCAATAGAAATGGTTGGTGATGTTGCTGCTACTAAAGGTATTGATATTTATAATTACTTTGCTGACGATGAAAATGACTTCACGCAAGAAGAAAGAAATAAAATAGCAGGAAATATAGAAAAAGCTTTTGCTCTTGATGATTTACTTAATATAGGTGCTGACGCAACTAGTAAGTTTATGACAAAAAGAGATGTAGAAGATGGTGAAGGCATTACAGGTGCAATTAAAGAAGGTAATTATTTAGAAGCGTTAGATAGAACTTTAAATGGAATGTTTCAAGCTGCACCTTCTGTTGTTGCCGCTTTAATACCTGGTGGTTTAGGTTTAATTGGAGCTTCTTCAACTGGACAACACTACGAAGAAAAAACAGAAGACAATGCTGAAAACAGAGGCTTAAAAGCTATGACTGGATCTTTGTTTCAAGGTGGTGTAGAACTTGCTTCTGAATACGTTACTAGAGGTTTATTTAAAGGAATAAATCCATTGTTAAAAGGAGGTGTAGGTAAAAAAATGGCTAAATCAATAACTGGTAGAGTACTAGGTGGTATGATAACAGAGGGAACTTCTGAAGTTGGCTCTGAAGAGTTAAACAATACTATTGATTTGCTTTGGGGCATAGACAAATTTTACGATGAAAATGGTAACTTTGATGGTAAAAAAGTTTTAACACGCATGGCTGATACGTATATTATATCATCATTAATAGGTGGCGTAACAACTGGAGGTGTAGAGCTTTCCAATTTAGGTAAAGCTGCTCAAGCTGATAGGTTAATGTCACCTGGTGTTCAAAGTGAAATTAAAAAAATATCTGCTGACATTCAAGCTAATGAAATAAATAATAGAAACTTAAACAATAAAGCTCTTCAAAATAAAAAAATACAGTTAGAAGCTAAGAGAAAGAAAATAAACAATATAAATAAAGAAGTAGTTGACAGTTTAGATAAAGATCAAAAGCTTAATATTTTAGCTTTAAAACAAGAAACTGAAGAAACTAAAATTCAGCTAGAAGATAAAAACTTAACAAAATCTCAAAAAGAATCCCTTGAGGGTGTAATAAAAGAAAACAACAGCAAAATAAACGACATTTACAATAATAAAATGAACGAGCTGGTTAATCAAAGGAGAGATAAACAAACAAAAATTTTAGATTCTTTAGACGTTTTAGGTATTAATTTAACAAAAACTGAATTAAACCAAAAAGAATACGACGAAAGGCTTAAAAAAGATCAGATTGAACAAGTTAAAAAAAGTAAACTAAGCAAAGAAAAAAAAGAAGAAAAAATAAATGATATTTTAAAACAAAAAGAAAACAATACTGCTGCTTATGTTAAAGGTAAAGATGTTATAATTAATGAAGAGGCTTTTGAAAGTATAACTGATTTAGGGGATTCTGGATTAAGTGTTAAGTCGCATGAGCTTCTGCATCCTATATTAGATAAATTAATAGGTAATTCTAATGAACAAGGAAAATTAGTTGAACAGTTTAAAAAACAATTAACAAATGACCAAAGAGTTATAATGGATGGTCTTTTAAAAGGTAGAGACTATACTGAAAAAGAAATTGCTACTGAATATTTCACAGTATTTTCAGATGCCATTTTAAGTGGAGACATTGTTTATGAAGAAAATTTTGGAACTACAATAAAAAACTTTTGGGAAAGTCTTGTAAGAACTATATCTCCTAATAAGTTAAAGGAAGTTAGTTTTAAAGATGGCAAGCAGGCTTATGAGTTTATAAAAGAATATAATAACTCTATTAAAAAAGGTGAGCTTAGTGACGCTGTAATAGTAGCTACTAAAAAAGATGATCAAGTAAAAACAAAAAGTCAAGAATTAAAAAAATCTAAAAAAGAAGTTAAAGAAGCTTATGAAGAGCTGCAACAAATAGAAGAGGCTGAATCTAATTTTACACAACAGCCAGAAATTGTAGAAAGACAAGCAAAAAGAAAAAAAGAGTTATTAAAAATAGTTCAAGATGAAAATGCATACGAGGAGTTACGTCAAATAGATGAATTTGAAGCTGACTTTAATCCAACTGAAGCGTCTAAAAATAGAAAAAAAGAACTTTTAGATTTAATAAACAAAGAAGAAGAACAAGAAATAATTAAATTTTCTAAAAATGAAAAAGCTTCTGCTGAAGTTCAAAGATTATATAATGAAAAGCCTAGAGACTGGGAGGTTAAAGTTATAGAACAAATGAGACCTATAACGGCTAAGCTTGCAGAAAGAAGAAGAGATGTAACTGGTTTTGATCGACAACTTTTAATTGATGAAATAGAAACTGGTGAAAGAGGTATTTTGGATTTAATAAGAAGTTATGATCCTAGTAAAAATAATTCTTTAGCTGCTTATATAAATACTCTTTTAAGTTTTAGAGCTCAAGAAGGTTCTAAACGTGTTTTAAAACCAGTGTTTGAAAAGGATGTTACTGAAGAAGTAGGTATTTCAGCTCAAGAAGATGATATATCCATAGAAGATGCTGTAGATGAATCATTTAAACCTACAGTAGAGCAAAAATCAAAATTAAGAAGAGAAATAAAATTACCAGATGAGCAAGTTGAAAAAGTCAGAAAAGCAGTTAGAAAAACATTTGGAACAAGGTTACCTTCGCCTAAGTCGCCTGAATTCAAAAAAGCTCTTAGAAAAGCTTTTGACACAGAGTTATTTAAAGAATTAAAAACTAATGTTTTTAAAACCAGAGATGAATACAGAAATTTTTTAAGGGAAAACTGGAAAGCTTTATACGATGCAATACCTCAAGAGACTTTAAATCAAAGCTTTGCTACTTTTAGAGAACCTGTTTTAGATGAAAATGGTAAGCAAAAAAGAGAGAAAACACCTGAAGGTGAACGTATATTTAGAAAAAAGAATATAACTAGAGAAGAATTTTTAGATTATTTCTTTAATCCAAACATTGGTGGTTCAACAAGAGGCACTAGAAAAGATGCGATAGTTAGAATGCTAGCTCAAGAGTTAGGCTTTGACGCTACAATGGAAACTATAAAAGAGCCTAAGGTTGCTGAGAAAATAGAATTTGCAAATCCTGATATTAAAACTCCAGAGCTTTCTGAAACAATAGACAGGAAGCAAGAATTAAGGTTTGCTAGAAACATAAAAAAAGGTGCAAAAAAAGCTGGAGAAAATATAGCTCCTAATTTTGATGATCCTGCAAAGCTTAAAGCAACAAGAGGCTTTTTTATAGAATTAGCAGATAAACAAGGTTTGGATTTTTCTTTGGAATACCTTATTCCACTTATAACAAAAGGTTACGAGTGGGGATGGAAAGATGGAGAAGCTGTTTTAAAAAATAAAAGAAATATAGTATTTAAAGGAAGAAATGATTTTTTTAACGATGAAGAAGTAAAAAATTTATTTGAAGAAGCTAAAACATGGTATTCTGGAGCAACAGAATTAATAGGAAAAGATGAAACTGGTAAAGAATTTAAAATAAAAATAGCTAGAATACTTGAACAAAATTATAACTCAACTTTTGAAAAAAACATAGTAAAAAGACAAGAAACAGCTATTGATCAAAGAAAAGGTTTATTGACAATAATTAAAGCTTTAAGAAATTATGTTGAAAATAGTCCTACTGTAAAAATAAATTTAGACAATAAAGAAGCTAAAGTTAAAACAAAAGATGCAGCAGCTATGGTTTTACAAGCTATGAGTAGTAATGTTAATGGCTTAATAAGGACAGCTGCTATACCTAAATTTATAATGAAAGTTAAAGGTTTAGAAATAAAAGACTATCGTTATGAACACTCTCAAACAGTAGGTGATACTTTGGCCGAAATAACTAGTTTAGTTTACGAAAAAAATCTATCAGAATCTGAAATAAATAAAATGTTTGATGATATAATGGAAAATTTTGTAGTTTCTATTATACCTATAGAGTATGATAATAAATTAAATAGTCAAGGTTTAAGATATTCTGGGCCAAGAAATAAAAAAGGTGATTCAATAAAACCAAAATCAACAAATCCAGAAGATATTGTTAGATATAAAAAGTTAGGTAAAAAGTTTAAGCTTGAACCTATTGAAAATTCTATAAAATTTGCTAAACAAGAAAACAAAGTAAATAAAAAAACAAAATCAGAGATTAATTTAGAAAAAGCAAACGCTAAACTAAATAAAGAGTTTAATAAAATATTAGAAGACAGCACTAGTATTGCAGCATCTGAAACAGTCTCTGATGTTAAAGCTAGATTAGCTGGTGAAAAGAAAACTAAATTTAGATTTTTTATTCCACCATCTGCTGACGATTTAATGGGTCTTTTATATTACACATTAGGTAAAGGTAAAATTGGTGATGCTCAATTAAAATGGTATAACGAAAATATAATAAGTCCATTTGCTCAAGCTATGGAAGCTGTATCAAGAGATAGAAATGAAACAGCAAGGCGATTTAATAAACTAGTTAAGGATTTAGGTATAATACCTAAAAAACTTAGAAAAGAAATACCTGGTGAGACATTTACACAAGAGCAGGCTGTAAGGGTTTATGTGTGGGATAAGCAAGGCATGAGTATACCTGGTTTATCTAAAGCAGAAAAAACTAAATTAGTAAAATACATAAATGATAACAAACAACTTAAAGAATTTGGTGATAAATTATTAACTGTTAATAAAGGTTTTGATTATGCTAAACCAACTGAATCTTGGACAGCTGGTACAATAACATCGGACTTAAAAGAAACATCAAATACAACTAAAAGAGCAGCTTTTCTAACACAATGGCAGAAGAATGTTGATGTTATATTTTCTAAAGAAAATTTAAACAAGCTTGAGGCTGCGTATGGTAGAGAATATAGACTGGCTATGGAAAACATGCTTCAACGTATGAAAACAGGTAGAAACAGAGACTTTGCTGGAGATAAGCTAACAACAAGATTTGTAGACTGGATAAATGGTTCTGTTGGTGCTATAATGTTTTTTAATACTAGATCTGCAATACTTCAAACTTTATCAGCTGTAAACTTTATAAACTTCAGTGATAACAATATTTTTGCAGCAGCTAAAGCTTTTGCTAATCAAAAACAATATTGGAATGATTTTTCAATGTTATTTAATTCAGACTTTTTAGTTGATAGACGTCAAGGTTTAAGGATGGATATAAACGAAGCTGACTTAGCCACAGCTGCCAAACAAGGTGGAGCTAAAGGTGTTATAAGTAGATTATTAAAATTAGGTTTTACACCAACACAAATTGCAGATAGCTTTGCAATAGCAGCTGGAGGTTCTACTTTCTATAGAAATAGATTTAACTCTCTAATTAAAGATGGTATGGATAAAAAAGCTGCCGAAAAAATAGCCTTCCAAGAGTTTAGAGAAACAGCTGAAGAATCACAACAGTCTAGTAGACCTGATAAAATAAGTCAACAACAAGCTGGACCCCTAGGACGTGTTATATTAGCTTTTGCTAATACACCATCTCAGTATGCAAGAATTACTAAAAAAGCCTTCTTAGATCTTAAAAATGGCCGAGGTGATGCTAAAACAAATATATCTAAAATAGTTTATTATACTTTTGCTCAAAATTTAATATTTAACGCACTTCAACAAGCTCTTTTTGCAATATCATTTGCAGACAATGACGAAGAAGAAGAAAAGTTAAAAGATAAAAAAATAGCAAGAATAGCTAATGGTATGGCTGATTCAGTTCTTAGAGGTTTAGGTTTTGGTGGCGCAATAGCTTCTACAGTTAAAAATATAGCTCTTAAAATTAATGAGAAAAGTAAAAAGAAAAATCCTGAGTATCAAGACGTAGCTTTAGACATATTAAAAATATCTCCACCTATATCTTCTAAAATGACAAAAATAAGATCTGCAGCTAGAGCTTATGACTGGAATAAAAAAGAAATGATGGAAGAAGGTATTTCAATAGACAATCCAGCAGCTTTAGCTCTTGGAGAAATAACCAGTGCAATAACCAACGTGCCTTTAGATAGGGCTATTAGAAAAGTACAAAATGTAGATGCTTCTATTAATGATGATCTTGACTTTTACCAGAGACTAGCATTACTTGGTGGTTGGAATAAATGGGATTTAGGAATACAA
>Ga0070747_1000964_pt1 | contig 14239 bp, 26 predicted proteins | sample VirMetDEL_Mar_31_FD_77321 | JGI IMG/M metagenome (GOLD analysis project Ga0070747, IMG submission 77321) | Aqueous microbial communities from the Delaware River and Bay under freshwater to marine salinity gradient to study organic matter... | ecosystem: Environmental > Aquatic > Marine > Coastal...
ACGATATGTTACACCGCGATCGTTCTCACGGTTACCAGCAGCGATAATAACTACGTTATCAGGTAGTGTATACTGTCCAATTCGACGGTTAAGGATCAACTGATAAGCCGCTGCCTGTACGCTAGGCGGAGCACTGTTAAGTTCGTCCAGGAACAACACTACAGTGTCGTATTGGGCTGCAAACTCAGCAGTAGGAAGGTCAACCGGGGGAGCCCAGTCCATGGTGTTTGTCTCAGGATTACGCCACGGATAACCTCGCAGGTCTGTGGGCTCCATAAGAGCAAGACGAAGATCAATCAAAAAGTTATTGCCTGGAATCTCATTATGAGTAATACCAGCAACAATATCTGACTTACCAATACCGGGAGGACCCCAAATAAAGATCGGACGCTTAACGCGAACACATCGCAAAACAATAGGCCGGATGGTGCTTGGCTTACATACTAAATCCATAATTACTACTCCAAAGTAAAAAGTTTATTTCTTAACCTACCAATATAGTATAACACAAAATCAAATACTGTCAACCACCCAAGTGGTATTATTATGAGCTCCAGTATGTCTCAGAGGCGCGTGAGCAGGAGTACGGTGTGTTAACACTCTCAGTGAACTTTTCACCAGTCATGAAACATTCTTTCTCGACCGTAGTGTCTAATTCTCTGTAATCTTCCTGAGAAGCAATAACCAGGTCAGCTACATCCGCGCACCAACTTGGGGCACGACGACCTGACAACTTTGCCTCTGCAACCTTTTTCCTCATGCGAGTGAGACAAGCCTTAGCAGCACCCTCAGAGCGGAACTGGGCTGATTTCATTACACCAACACCATTGCCTGGGATACGTTCAACCTGGTTGTTACGCTTGGGGTTATAAATGACATACATATTGCTCTACTCCGTTATTTAACCTACATGTATATAATAACACCATTACGGTAGGTGTCAACCATGTAAGTTATTGAAATATATAGGTTTTTAAAATAATTTGAGCTATTTTTGGTGGATTTTGTAAGTCATTGATTTTGCTGGATATTTTTCTCTATATAAATCAATGACTTACGTTGAGCCGAAATTTTACCCATAAAAAAAGGGGCGTCTGCCGCCCCTTGTAAAGACCAGGATGGTTTATACCAAACCCATTGCCATTGCACGATAACCAGCTGCAACTACAGCACGGCTTGGACGACCAATACGATAAAAAGTCTTTGTGCGACCCTTCGTATCAGTACGCTGGTTTGCATAGATAGCAACACCGTCTTCGGTACGCAGACGCGATACTTCAGCGCGAGCATTACCAACGTTCAGACGTGATTGCAGTTGAGCCGCAGTAAGTCCGCGGGGAGAAGCTTGCAGAGCTTCAAGTACTTTTTGCTTATTCGACATTTCTGTCTCCTTCAGTTAAGTTTAAGATACATACCTTTTATGCATCTTACTATATAAGTATAACACCAAAAATACTAGTGTCAACCGTTTTTTAACTTTTTTTCATCATTTCTATGATTTTTTTAAGCTGTGCAGTCACAAACTCGGTTTGTTCCGGGTAGTGCCACAAAAGGGCCTTTAACTCCGAAAACATAGTATCCAGGGAATTGTCACCGAAATCCATGGGTTTAACCGGGCTAGAAAGCAGGTTTGCTTCGCTAAAATCGCCTTCTAGCATAAATGACTCTAAATCGTCAAAAGTCACGGTTACTGTGGGTAGTGTATCAAAGAGCTCTTTTAACCACAAATCATCAGGCTTACAATTATCACCATCACCATCCTCAGATTTGGGCAGAAATGGTATAATATTGTTGTTTTCGTCATCGTCTTTCATATACACTCCACAAATCGTTTTAAGTCTTTCCCTTGTAATGTAAACCATGATGCTTCGGAGTGACTGTAAAACACAATAAACTTCTTACTTATATAATAAGGCCAGACCATCTTTTTGTCAAGTGCTATTAATAAACTATTACTCAGGTGATCTAAACCGTGTTCGAAAGGATATACATCAAACACTTTGCTTAACAGTGTGTTCCCTTGATAGCTTAATCGCAACCCGGTTTTCTTTGTTTTGGTGCTGCGGTAGTTAGAAAACAAATAACAGAATATTTCCTCACCGGTCATGTCTTCGAGTGTGGGGTGGTCTTTAATTTGTTCTGCTATGTAATCATGTAAGGTTGACATAATCTTGCTCTACTGTTTGCTTATCTAGTATTTTTGGTTTGATAAGCGAAAGTAGGTAATCTCTTAATCTCTCGTCGAACACATTGTAACGGGTATGATCTGCCTGTTTTAACGTATACGAAAATTGTCTATAAAATGTTATTCTATCTCGGTAATTCTCTATAATGTCAATTAACACATCTGTGGCATTTTTCTTCTTCTCAAATATTGATACATCTTTGCCTGTATGGTTTATCAACCAGTCGTTAATATAATTCGGCAATTCTAGCCATTCTGATAACGTATACCCTTCGCTGATACCTGAAGACTCAAACACCGAACGTCTTATGGTCTCGACTAACCCAGGTAGATCGTCTGTCAGAGAAGTGTAGACTGTTTCATTTAACTTGCCCATGCAACATGGCACTCCTTGGTCGGTGTACCATTGATGCATTTCAGATATATCTTTAACTTCAACGTCTATACCCGCAGCAACCATAAGCATAAGTTCATACTGGTGTGGAAATCCGTGATCTTGCCACCCAAACGAGTAATCTAACATAGCTGCCAGGCACTTCTTGATTTTCTCAAGATCTACTAATCCCGAACTGACATATTCATATTCTTGAGTAGTTTTAGTTGTTGTGTAGCGTTGCATGATGATATTATCTCGAACAGCGGTATATAGCATGTACTCAATTAAGTCTTTATTAGGTACAAGATTGGCTGCGGCTATTTGACTATTAACAAGTAGCGATAAGAAGCTAGCATACTGCTCCATTGGGTCTCTAGTCCAAACTATTACTTTTTTCCCACAGAATAGGTCGCCTAATAGGTAAGGACATACTAAGTTACGTATTTGATCCACTCCGCTGGATCCTCCTCCAGCTAATAAGCAATTCTCTAGAGAGATATCATCTGGCCATTTTGTAAATAACTTAGGGTTCAGAGCAATATGCTGCTGTATCCATGTGGTACCTGCTCTATGATAGTGAATACAATAATGATCGTTGATTTGACTAGAAACATTACTGATCATGTGTGTTCTCAGATATGACCTCTCCCTGAGTAAGTTTTACTACAGTGAAATCATTAGTACCGAACACTTTGTTAAGTTTTTCTGCTAAGTTAAATGCATGACCGCTATTACTAAAGCTAACCTTCTTGTACTTTGGACCGGGGTAACTTACTAAAACATTTAAGGTGCGTAAATTGATAGGGCTGCCCTGATAAAACACACTGTAGATCGCTTCAGCAGCAAGTACCTGCTCTGCTTTGTATGTTTGTTTGTTTATAGCTTCTAATAAAATAGTAGGCTTTGGGCGACTCATGATGTGTTTCTCCTTGTGTAGTAATATTTATCGGAAAAACAGTATTAACTACTATGTTAAATATCCAGCTTTGCACCCAACAACACTTGAACTTTGTCGTTCTTATTAGCAAAACACAAATACAAGTCTTTGTCGAAGTGCCAAACCCATTTGTGCTCGGTGAGGTGGTCGATACGTTCTCTTAGCTCTTGTGATAAGCTAACTTTGGGTAATTTAATTAAAAAGGGATATTCTCTAGTTTTAGACTTAACGAGATAAGAAGGTACATACATGCTCTTTACATTATTAATCAAAATGAGCCACCATCTATGTTTACTCTCCGGGTTATTGGTTGCGGCACTTTAGATGCTTGTGCAGCAGGCCCCTGCTTAAGGGCAGAAAGAAGCATAGCTATGTCTAGTGTAGCCTGCTTCTTCCCTGCCTTGTGTAAGTTTTCTAAATGAGCAATTAGTTCTTTACGATTGTCCATTTTTCCGCAACCCTTTGTTTAACGTTTTAAGGCGTTGACGCATCTCAAGTTCTGTCTTGAACGGACCTTCATATTCATACTTCTCTAATGTAGCTAGCTTAGGGCCATTAGAGTGCTTCCAGCCCTTAGCAAACTTAATGCAATAGTAACCAGCGGCGTAATATATTGAACCGTTTTCTATCTTGGTGTATAAAGGTAACCTGTTGCTGAACCCTGGGTCGTCCTCAGCAACAGCAAACGGTTCGGGGTAGTCCACTTCGTAGCCCTTGATATAGTAAGCATCTTGCTTCTTTGGAGGCGTTTCAATTTGTGCTTCAAACAAACTTAAATTACCAAAGTGCTGCTTTACTTCGTCTGCGCTATAAAAATCTAGTAGCTCTTGGCCTGAGATATATGTATAGTGTTCTTGAACATCCTTATTAAGGATACCCAGACGTTCGTCGCCTTGGTGTACTAACCAAGCCACGTCGGATATTTGCTGAAGCATTGCATTTTCGTATTTTGTTGACATGTGTATTTCCTCTCTATGTTTGTGTCTTGCTGGACAATTTAACGTGTATTTCTCTTTCTAGTGGCATCCACGGCGGAACATTACCTAACCCAAGACTTGGTCTCCGATAAACAATGTCGTTAGCTGACTCGTATATCCATACAATGTTAACTGGGCCATTTTCTAGAATCCATTGTGCTTTTTCTAGATCAGTCATTATCTACTGCCAATTCATTTAACTATATGCACAATTATCAGTGCTAGCAATAAAATATTAGTAAAAAATATTTCAACGGCTAGTATAGTATGATACCAAACCCACCTAGCTTCGTACACTTTACTCACTTCTGGATGAATACCTTTCTCTGTAATCACTCGGTCTAATGGGTTATCCTCTAATGGCTTTTCTAGCTGTGCAGCGGCCTTAGTGGTTATGGTTTTGAACAAATTCACTATTTCTCCTTAAGAGTAGATGTACTATTTTTGATCCCAGCATTTAGGATTTTGCCTATCTCAGTTGCCTGATCAGTTAATCTAACTAAATTATGCTTACCAGCAAATTTCATAAACATAATACCAACATTTGTGACTGTGTCCTTATTTATCGCCGATCTAACAGTCTCCCTGCACGTTTCTTTAATTTCTTCTGGTTGTGCAGTTAAATCAATCAATACGCGGTTGCGCTCAAAGTCATCGCGTACACGGTGCTCTACTTCGTTCTCATCTACCCAACGCTGCAACATAAAGTTATTATAACTAAAACCGGCCGCTGCACGATCTTCGAACGCCTCTAGCATACCAACTTTGTTTTTACTGCCCTTTTTGCGAGCGCCAGGATAAGCACTAAACACGTTGTCACTTGAATCACCGCGAACACACTTTTCAAACAATAACCACTTGGGATCAGGCAGTTCTTTCTCTAGTCCAGTTTTTTTATCTATGATGCGCTTGCCTGTCTTGGCGTTAACGAATCCGTCAAGGCTAACAATTTGTTCTTGGACGCCATCATACTGCTTAACATTAGGCGCCATAAGCTGATGGAAATCACTGTCTGTGCTGACAATAATATGGTTGTCTTCGGGGTGAGTCTGAATCCATGTAGCAATAAGATCGTCTGCTTCTGCTATTGGATTTCGTATAACAGTGCAGTTAGTCTTTTCGTCTAGAAACTTAACCATATCGTTATACGCTTCAAAGAAGATTTCGTCGTCTTCAACTTCGCGCTGGGTACGCTTTGCTTGTGCTACTTTACGATTAGCTTTGTAACGAGGATAGAAATCCTTACGCCACGATCGTCCTTCTAAACAAAATACAACATGATCGCCATCAAAATCATTCCATGCTTTTTTAACACTGTTAAACATGATGTGCATAGCCATACCTACACGCATATCAATATCTCGGCCACCACCCACGTGTTTTGCTCTAAAGAACAAATTCATTGAATCTACAATTATATAATTACTCATGCCACTCTCACTCTCTTATTACTGGTTAAAGGGAACACAGGATTGTGTATAGCAACAAAGTTAAAACCTGTATTTATTGTTGTTCTAACCGCACAATGTTGACTTTCAAGCTCGAACATCTCAGGCAATGCGCCAAGTGCTAGGTCGAGTATGCTGTGTTCACTTTTAGTCCTACAGCTAATCGACATGTATATTAAATTCATGTTATGTATATCTTTGAGCAGAAATATTCGACAATGCTTTTCTGCCTTAACAACGGGGTCAATTTCTTTTAGGACTACGGCCCGCGAATTTAGTAACCGAATATCTTCGGTAGTAGAAGAGCAACGGTAAGTCAAGATAGCATCCTCTATTAGCATCTCTTGGTAATGCATAGCAGGTAACTTGGATATTAATGCTATTTCCGACCGAGTAAAGTTGAGGTCGTCCGCCCTAAACTTTTGGATCACGTTATCCAGAGCCATTTTCCAACTTGATCGTCGAGTGGCATTATTGCTTAACTTACTAGAGACAACGAAGTAACTAAAAAATTCTAGCACTTCAGTAGCCTCTGGAAACCGACCGTAAGAGTCAGGACTTCTGTCAAGATCGTAGAGCACCTGGTCAACCCATTCTGCAGCTTTATTTTTATCGTCAGCTTGACGACACAGCTCACTAAACATATCCATTGATATGGTATAGATTTTTTCTGGTTCGTCCGGTCCCTGCGGGCCTAGAGAAAAAATTGAATTGGCCCTGGAGCTATAAGACCGTTGTATCGTGTTAGTCATGGTGAACCTCGGTATTCAATATATGTTATAGTATTATACTACAACAATAACAGCGTGTCAACCGTTATTTAACAAGTCGTCGAATGGGGATTCTGTGAGGGCAGCTTTACGGGCCGCTTCGAAGTCGCGCTGAAGATCTATCTTAAGATAGTTTGCATAGTTTTTAACAATATAACTAACGGTGGCTTGATCCATAGCATCAATATGGTCCTTGATAATTGGTTCAACTGCGCTAATTAGTTCAGCTAGTGCCGCTTTCGCTATCTGTTCCTGGGTTAACTTTTCTGATGACATCTGGTCTCTCGTTTGTTTGTTGTTGATCCAAACCAAAATCCATATCGGCTTGCTCTTGTATTAGTACTGTTCTACATACACCATTGAACCAAGTGTTAACTACATCCTCGTCACTCATACCTGAGATACCGTTGTCTTGGAGGTAGTTTACGAATTGTTCATTCCAGTCAAGTTCAAACGCACCTTTAGTTGGAATGTCAGGGTCTATATCCATGCTAAGTACAGTAACGTACGGCTCGTCATTGAGTGTAGCTATTGCTTTGTCGTATTCGTAACGACCTATCTTTTCTTTTTTGAGATCTAGTTCTAGCTTCTTTTGTTCGTATTGTTTGTCTGATGTCGAATTAATATCAGCTAACTTATAATCTAGATCATCGCCCTGGTAGTAGTATTCTGCTTCTGCAATCAACCTACTTTTTCCGTTCAAGCCCCAACTTGCTGGCATTGCCCAGAAAGGGAGCATTCTTTTTCTTTTAGACATATTATTTTCCTATTGCGTTCCCGTATAGATGAACGTGTACTCTTGTTGTATAGTTATATCCGCGTCTAATTGCTTCGTCTGCAATGTCTGATTCCGTTAGAACAAGTTCTTCAAAGGTGCCACCAACGCCCATAATCCAAACAGGAAAATAGCAGCCACTAGCTCTAAACGCTCTCGTATGTTTTTCCACTTCATTCCATGATTCCTCTGACCCGTTTACCACGAACTTTAGCTGTCCGCACTTGCGTCCTGCAACTTCTGCGTACTTGCTAACAACGTTGGGACATATTGCTTTACTATTCTTCTCACCTGCGGTGCTCCACAGCTTAGGACTAACACTCCAAAACCATTCACCTCCATGATCAATTTTGAAATCCTCAATAAACTTCGCAAGCTCGGGTGTAATAGGTTTAGTTCCGTTAGTCTCTACTGTAACGTATTTAGGTAGGTTACCTCGTCTGTAGAACTCTTGCATAATAGCAATCATCCCAGGTTGTGTGTTTTTAAGCATCGGCTCACCGCCCGTGAATACCATGTGTGACCATTGCCCTGTTTTTGTATGCTTAAACTTTCCTGCAGGCAATAGTGCAGTAAGTTCGTCCACTGCTTCCTCTACTGTGCGGTCTGTAATAAGATGCTTGTAACGCTTACTCCAGGTGTAGCTACTGTCGCAGCCTTTGCTAAATACTGGCAGTTGCATAACATCAGTTATGTCAGTAAGGTCCAAATCGTTGTAAGGTAATTCGTATGTTTCTGAATTTGTTGGATCGTCTTGCCCAAAACCATCACATTGTAAGTTACACAAGAAGAAACGCATCCACAGACTAGGAATACCTACGTACTTTCCTTCTCCTTGTGCGCTAAAAAATGTTTCGCTATACTTTAAATCCATATTGTTATCCTTCAAAAAATCTTAATGTATGCAGTAGTGCTTCTGCTGTGTCTAAGTCAACCGGACCATAAGATTTAATAAAACTGCTGTACACTAAATCATGCAACGGCATTAGGGAAAAGTCTTCCCTTCCATTATAAACACAAGTTAAACAATCGTACATAACACACTCAAGCCCAAGACTATACAAGAATAGCAAATCATCTTCGTCAGGCTGACACGATAAGCCTATCTGCAATGCTGCTATGTATACCCAGTCACTTAAACCGATAGTAGCTATTTCTAGATTACCATCATATCGCGTACACGAAACATCAATAAAGTCGTTGTCTCGTGGACCAAAATTAGAAACAAATAAATCAACACAAGCTATTATTTCTTTTAAGTCTACTGGATACTTTTCTTTTACTTCTGATATAGTATCTTTGTATATTAATGCACTGCAAATGTCCTGCATTGGTACCGCGTTACGTTCAACGACTAATATACCATCTGGTCCTCTAGTACTAAGCATCATTAGTTTTCCTACTTAGGGTTGACGAATACCTTGAGAGTACGTCCTTGGTCTTGATAGCTAAGTTCCACCGACATTTCGTCCTCGCGCATTTTGTAGTATTGACGACCATTTTCGTCAATGACTTCCACACGGGTTATGCCCGCCACATCTACATCCGTACGCTCCTGGCTGAACTGTTGATCTCTGACCAGCTGTTCGAATGTGTTAAACAGTTTGTTGAATTTTATGTTGTATAGCTCTTTAACACCCAACATAAGATTGCTAATTTTATCTCCGTACTTTGCTGGCATATCTACGAAGTCAGGACTGTCACCAAAATACTCATAGAGTGTATCAATGTCGTCTACTACTTTCCAGCAGTCCATTATTTCTTGTTCAAAATCAAACCGACTCTTGTTCATCGTGGAGCAAACTCCTGCTGTAGTTTAATATTGTCAAAAAATTCTTTCTTTGTCCCTGGATCTCTATCAAATGATCCTTTAAGGACTGTTGTTTGGGTTAAACTACTGTGTGCGCTGACGCCTCTATTTTCACAGCAACCATGAGTTGCTTGAATGTATACACCAACATTGTCAGAACCTGTTGCTTGTGTAATTTCTTTGGTGATGTCGTTGCACAGTTCTTCTTGCAGCGTACCACGCCTTGCACACCATTGTGCAATTCTAATATACTTGCTTAGTCCAATTACTTTGCCGTTAGGAATAATACCTATGTATGCAATACCAGTAACTGGTTGATGATGATGACTGCACATGCTTTTTAATTCAGCACGTATAACTAGCATTCCTGTGTATGCATCAACGCCAGTGTTTGGAAAAGAAGTAGCAGGAGGCATTTCATGATACCGTCCGCTCATAATCTCGTTGACATACATTTTAGCTAACCGTCTGCTAGTGCCGCAGCTATTAGGATCAGTGTCCACGTCAATTACTAGCGAGCGCAAAACGTCTTCAAACTTCTCAGTGAGTTCATCTATAAGTTCTTCGTGTTCTCCCGGCTGAATAAACTCACTAATATTATCGCCAGCCCAGTAACGTTGACCTGCCGTCTGACAACGATTAGTAATAGTTTTAGAAATGCTCATTTGTTATTATCTCCAGTATGCTAACAGTATACTATAGTATTTGTCGCTTGTCAAGCTCTAGTCTTGTTATTCTATCTTTCACGTATAACTTTTCTTTCTTTAATTGTTCTAACTGTGTGTTTGACATGTATGTCTTGTAGCCTAGGAGTATTTCTTTGTCTAATTCTTTGTGCCTGATCTTCAACGATTCTAATAAATCTAGCTTACTCATTTTACGTGTTCTCCCCAAGTTAGTACTATTTGTGCTCGTTCGAGCGGGTCGGTTATATATAAAACGTAGTGGGTCTCACCATTGATAAGAATACCACGGTTAGTTATATAGCTATGACAATTTTCTTTAGTCCATTCTAGTATCTCTTTCATAGAGTCTGAACGGAACGTAACTGTTATTTCCACCAGTTTTCCCATGGAAAGACAAACCACTGGTCTTCGTCAATGCGATTAATATCTCTGCCTGACCATGTAACGTCACAGCCACTGCCTAAGTTGTATATAGCGCAAGCAAAGTCGATGTTTACACTGTCTTCGTATTTGTCAGTTACGTCCATGATTTCTGTCATGGTTGCACCGGAGTCAATCTTGTCGTCTACGACTAAAACAGAGTCTCCGTATTTCGCTGCTTCTTTGAGTTCTTCCCTCAAACGATTGTGATCGCGTTCTCCGTGATCACGTAGCTGCCATGTAATAGGTACTATTGCTGTATCAAAGTAATGACTTAGTTTTAATCCAAAGTCTAAACCTCCCCTAGACAATGCAAGGATTTTGTTAGGGGCATACCTCGATATAGCCATACCACGAATTACTTCGCTGTAGTATTGGTCCATTTGCGTGTGTGTAAGATACTCTTTTTTCACAGCTTTTTCCTTTTGTGTTTAAATTCCCATGCATACGCATCGTTGACTATATCTTGTAAGTTGTATTTAGGCGTCCAACCAAGTACTTCTTTGGCTTTACGGTTATCTGCACATGTTTTAGCAATATCTCCAGCCCGTGGACCAACAAAAGTAAACTCGAGATTTTTATCGCTTGCTTCGTTTACTGCGTCAATTACTTCAAGGACACTATTACTTATACCTTGTCCTAGATTAAATGTGTTTAGCTGTCCTACTTTGTCAGTGGCCCGAAGATAGTCAATAGCTTTAATATGAGCATCAGCAATATCACTAACGTGAGTGTAATCACGCTCACACGTCCGATCAGGAGTATTCCAACCATGACCATAAACTTCTAGAATTTCGCCTCTTATGGCTTTGCGACATGCTATAGGAATTAAGTGCGTAGCTGGATCTTGTGTATATCCGTGACCTTCTACAGCGCCTGCTGCGTTAAAATATCTTAAACTTGCACATTTGAGCGAGCGATGTGCAAAAGTGTAATCTCGCAGTATATCTTCGACCATAGCTTTAGTTCTAGCATACGGACTTGCAGGAGCTAGTGGTGTATTCTCTGGCGTGGGGAATATATCTGTATTACCGTAAACGCTACTTGATCCGCTATAGATGAAGTTTCTTACTCCTGCCTCTAGAGCATAGTTTAGTAAGTTAATAGTGTTAGCTATGTTATTTGTGTAATACTTTTCGGGTTCAGATACACTCCTTGCAACTTCGTGTTCTGATGCTAAGTGAATTATAGAAGTAGGCTTGGTGATTAATATAATGCCCTTGACTTGATGATTATTAAGGTCGAACGGGTATTGCGTTACGCCTGCAATTTCTTTCTTCTTGCGGTCGATGTTGATGACATTAAAGTTTTGTTCCACTAACCTCTTGCAGACTAGTGTTCCTATAAAACCACTGCCACCTGTTACTATTACTGTGTTATCATTTTCCATACTGTGCGTCCTCTATAATATTATATATACACTTCCCGGAAAAGAATCTAGCTAACGTGGATTGTAATTCCTGGATATGTGTTTGGTTGTCATCAAGAAGTAAACTTGATAATTGAGCAACTAATTTGTCTTTGTGTATTAGATACGAATCCCACGATTCTGTGTACTCGCTGTTATATTTGTATCTGTCGGGATACATTTCTGTATAACTTAATCGATCTGGAACAAATGGCGAGGCATTCATTAATGCGCCTTCGTAACAACTAATACCTAATGTTTCTTGCAAGTTAGCACTAAAGACTACCTTTGCTTCGGCTAGTAGTTGATGGTATTGTTCTTTTGATAAGTTCTGTTCCTGACATACAATAAACTCAGCTTCACCTTCAAATTCTTTTGCTAGATCTTTAAAGATCTCTACTTGTTTTTCTGGTGCTATCCTGTGCGGGAATAACACTAAGTTTCGTTTTTCTGTTGTGTTGGTTGCCCCTAAAACTTCAGGCATGTATTCCATAGGCCAACCAGCTATTTGTATTTTTTTGTGATCAGTTAGTTCTGGAAAACTTTCCAGGAATAAGTCTACGTGAAACTGTGTTGCAAATATGTTGTGAGTAAATGCATGAAACATGCTTAGCTCAGCATGCCTTACCCATTCTTCTTTGTGTCCTATTAACCTGCCCAAAAAGTCGTTTGGATCGTAGGCACCGGCGTGCCATAAGCCTCCAATTTTTATATCTACGTTTAGTAGTTTAGCCATGTACTTTAGTTGTAGTACAGTGGGATTCCAGGCATCAGTGTATAAAAAATAATCACCATCTTTAACTTTGCCGTCAGCAAACAGATTACTAATGGTTTTAAGTTGTTCGCTTTTCCAATAGTTTGTTCCACTGAAATCAAGGAATGCACCCGGGGTAGTGTCCCTAGGTGCATCCAGTGGTCCTTGAATAACTTCTACGTTTAATCCATGTTGGGTCATTTGCTCCGGCAAATATTTTTGCCATTGCGCTGTGTACCGCGTTTCAACTGGCTCTAACTCAACTAGGTAAACTGTAGGCATTATTACATTCCGTTCTTTTTGTCTTGGATTTCAGCACGTCGAGCTTTAGACAACTTGCCTAATTCACCTAGTGCCTTGCGGGCACGAGCAGCCGAAGCCTTAACACCTTTAACTTCAAATTTTTCGCTTTCTGCAAGGTACTCCTCAAAAAACTGCTTAATTTTTAAATGTGTCTCTGTCATTTTATTCTCCTTATTTTTAAGTTCTAAGAACTTATCGTTGTATTGGCTTTCTAGTCTAGGACCGAGAGCCTTTACTCTGTAGCATGAGTTAACTTCCATGCATTATGTTTGTTCATCATAAAAGATGCAATACTCTTTGTTAGCATCAATCGCTTTGTTGATAACTTGATCTAACTCACCCCAATTGTATGTTTGGTCAAATGCGTACGGAGTTGGGAGAATTAAGAATGTAAACTTTTCTTCATCAGGAGCCGGCAAGTCTTGATGCTCCCTAATTACAACATGTGCTGAGTTAGCTTCGTTCATTATAAAAGCAGTATCTTTATTTGGAGTCCTAGCTCTAACTGGCTTATTAATATAATCATCATTCGGCACTGGGAAACCGTTACTATCAGTTACTACTTTCTGATTTTCGTCCAGAGCATGTAACTTATCACCATAGATACCCAAAGAAAACGTATCGTAACCAAATCGTTCTTTCTTTGGGAACATAAACATATTATTGTTTTTGTTGTTTAAATATATGCGCAAGCCATATGCCCCAGGGTTATCGTGATGTATGGGGGAGAAGTCTGGTAACCCTAGATTGTCTAATATTGTGTTGTTGTCTTGTCTAAGGAGCGCGATAGTAACATTGTTGATGCCTGTGCTAATAGACAGCCCATTAAACCACGACTCAAACTCCGGGAATGCATTAGCAAACGACGGAGTGATTGGATTTGGTGATTCTTTAACCATAAACAGCGATGTCAAGTTCATGATATTTGTCGTTTCAAAATGCGCTGGGTATAACGTAAGCAATAACTCCTCAATAGAAATACCTGCCTCTTTTGCATAGTTCCTATATGCACCACCCGTTTGCTCGCACCACGACACTAACTCCGCAGGTGTCACTGGAGGAAGCTCTATGTCTAACGGTGCAAACATTAAGTTATCATGTTTTTTGCAAAACTCTGTGTACGTTATTTTGTCAGCCATAACTTACTTTGTTTGGTACTCGATCTCACAACCATTTTCGTTATCTTCTGCTACGCTAATACGCATATAACGATTGGGGTATTTCTCTTGGATAACGTCAGCTAACTTATCTGAAATCATTTCACAACTCATGTGATCTAACTCAAGAGGGCCATCGCTTGAGTACAACCGCTCAAGCCATCGCTTAAATTGTATAAATTCAATCTCTCGGTCGTCATGAAATACTTCGATCCAAACTCTGAAGTGGAATA
>Ga0070747_1000966_pt1 | contig 14212 bp, 8 predicted proteins | sample VirMetDEL_Mar_31_FD_77321 | JGI IMG/M metagenome (GOLD analysis project Ga0070747, IMG submission 77321) | Aqueous microbial communities from the Delaware River and Bay under freshwater to marine salinity gradient to study organic matter... | ecosystem: Environmental > Aquatic > Marine > Coastal ...
CAGTAGTTTTTGCTAACGAAGTTAATACTGATTTAATAGATAACTCGTCTTCAACTAACTCTGCTTACGTTGCGAGTGATTGCCCTTTTAGTATAGGTCAACCGACAACGATTACTTCACTTCATAACGCCCTACAAGGAACAGATAACGCTACTGGTCTCATTACCGCTATCGCCCCGAGTGGTGGTGCTGGTAGTGCTATTAAGGTATCTGCTACGATACCGGGTGGGGGCGGATACGCAAGAACCGAAGCAAGATTAGGACTTAACCCCGCTGGTTGTAATCTCGCTGGGACTATAGACTGGTCTAATAATGGAACACTTACTTATGAAGTATCAGTTCCTTCACTCTTCTTACAAGTTGTAGTCCCACCTCAGCAGTATATTAGCGAACAAGCACGAAAAGTCGCTACTGAAGGTTATAGTATCGATATTCCTACTTATACTTGCTATAAATCTAACACTTATTCTGGTATTAAATCAGCAACATTAGAGATACCTTGCTACGCCAGTCGAGCAAGAAGTTTACTTACTATAGGTGTCGATGGTTCGCAAAGTTTAGGTGGAAACAATATGCTTGTAGCACCTTACAATTTCGAAGGAACTTATGACGATTTAGATACTTACCAGTTCCAGATAGGCGAAGCACGAGAACCAGTTAGACCCGTTAATTGTGGTAATCTATCGACATTCCAGCACAACGTCGCTCAAGAACAATTAACCGAATTAGAGAAAGCATTAAGGTCGGCGGGTTGCGACGTTAAGAGTTTAAGAAAACACCGAAATAATTTTGTTATAGGACGAGCATTAAGTTCTTATGGTGGTTCGATACCACTTACTATGAAAGGGGCAAGGATTTATTTAGATTATTTATCTACTAATAAACGAGACCAAGCAGACGTAGGTGTTATTGCTAAACAATGGTTTAATTACTGCTCTCACATTCGAAGACTTAACATTACCCCACAAGGAGTTTCCGTTATGTATTAAATCTAATATTTATTTTCTATGCTTATTTTAATAAAATGAGTGTAAACGATAGGATTGCTACGCAGATTAAACGTTATACAAAAATTACGCCGAGCAATGCTTCTGGCGACGGAGTTTTTAGTTTTACTAAAGGTAATCCAGTTATTAGATTTTCAATAGCAGAACAAGACGCATTCTTATTAGCACCAGAGACCAGACTTCAATTTAAACTTAAGGCATTTAGCGACGCACCTTCAATCGTAAGTGTTAAGACCGCAGATACTATCAACTTAGACCCTCGTATCGGGGCACAGAGTATTATACAGACACTAACTATTTCTTCACGTCGATACGCAACTTCTATATGCGAACAGATACAGAATTATAATCAATTAGTTTCTATCGCTCACCCTACTCTCTCTTCTACACGAGACTTACTGACCCAGCGTAATCACGAACAACTATGCGTAGGTCAAGGAATTCTTAATAGAAAACAGCAAGGACAAGCAGAAGAACGATTAACAAGTGATATCGCAAATAATAAACTCTTACAGCGTAAATACTTACAATGTGGCGAACAGACTAACTTAGCAACTATCGCTAACAATAAAGGTGTAGATTGTTCTATTCAGTTATACGCTGGTATGTTCCAGTCGCAGAACTTAGACTTAAGACTTCTCGGTGGTTTAGAAATAGAAATTACACTCGCACCAGACGCAAATGTTTTCTTCAATGCTACTAATACTACTAACTATCAAATCAGCGACGTTATACTTAACGCACCACTCTTATATAAATCCGCTAATCAACTCGCAAGTGGAGTTCAACCTTCCTCAATGGAATTCCTCACGTGGTCTAACCTTTATAATGTAGCACAATCTACTAACGCCACAATTACTAACAAAGTAGGATTAAGAGGTTGCTTATCAATGGTTCAAAAATTCGTGCCTATCTCGTATTTAAATAATAGCGGACAACAAGCAGACGCAGTTGCTACTGCTGGTGCTAATGCTTTCTCTGGGTGGAATGTAGGTGTTAAGAGATTAACCTTCCATAGAAACGGACAACGATATCCTAATGAATACCAGATACTTACAGAACGAGGCGACCTTAACCCAGCACAAGAGGTTATGGCGGAAAAGAACCCGCAAATTATGGTTAACTCTTTCAGTGCCTTCGAGAACTATAAGGATATCAAGCATACTCATATTACAAGTCAAAATCTCGCTAATCGACAACAGAACAATTACTTCTTAGGCGTATCGTTCGACCAAGTCTCGGGACAAGGTATAGACTTAAGTGGTGGGACAATATCTACTGAAATCGAAAGCACCTTACAAGACCCCGCCGATAACTTAGCAAAACCTTTCGGTGTATTTACCTTCTTCCTTAATAAAAATACGTTAGTCATTCAACCTAACCAGAGGATACAATCTATAGAATAAACTATTATCTACTACTACTCTGCGACGATTTAGTTTTGCTAAACTCAAGATTTTTTTTACTGCCGTGCCTAAACTAATTTCGTCGCAAGTTTTTTTAATTTTTATTCTATGCTTATTATAATAAATGAGTTCTATACAAGCACACCTAAGGTCGCACTTAAAGCAAGAAACACTTATCGGTCATATGGACGGCGTAGAAGGTTTAATTACTGATTTAAATGGTTATGTCGACGGATTAGAAACAACTATGACTAACGGAACGCAAAAAACTCTATTACTTGCCTCTAATGATATTAACGGAGGGACACCCCACCGACACCTTACTATTGACGCTAATGGGCGACTGCTGACTAATCCACACACCGCCACTACTAACGCACATTTAGTAGATATTAAAGATAATCACCGAAAAGCACATAAAACTACTGGTGAATGGTTAGCAACCGCTACAAGTATAGCAACTGACGCTTTTACTACCTCTTTAGATTGTTCTTTATTTAAGAGTGTAAGACTTATGGGTAAATGGTCTGTAGATACTGGTAGTGGTTTAGACGTTTTCGGTAGTCAAACTGAGAGCGGAACTTACTATAAAATAGAACATATGTATCAAGAAACCACTATGGAAAGCGGTAGTGCTGTTTACTATGCGAGAGTAAAAATAGACCACGTGCCTAATTTCATTAAGTTATATAATGCTACTGGTTCAATTTCAACTTTAGAATTAGACTATGTAGGAATAAGTAATTAAGATATAATTATTTTCTATGCTTATTTTAATAAAATGTCGCTTTTACCTTCAACGCTATTAAACTCAACCTCTAACGAAGACCAGACCCTCGAAATCCATAGTGAGATATTAGAACCACTCGCCCACTCGCAAAACATTACTCGGTGGGAAATTCCACACAAGAATATTTTAGATAGTGATAGTGTTATGATATGGAACGTCCATACTAACTATCCCGCTACTACTAATGGCGGAGTTGCCTATGACGACCACGTAGCATTACCATATTTAAATGCTGGTCTATACGAGTGTATTAAACGAGCAAGACTTTTTGTTAATGGTAAAATTATTAGTGAATTAAATGAAGTCGGTAAATACTTAACACTTAAGAACGATTTTACACCACACGAAGTTAAGACTGAAGTTAATGATTTCTTCTCATACGCTAACCACGAAATTAAAAATAATGCTGGTAGAATAGAACACGACGGAGGTAAAATGTTAAGAACCCCTAATGATAAACAGATAGGACCTATCACAGAAGCAAAAGGACACGCTTACAAAGTGGAAGCGTCAATTAAATTACACCAGTTATTCGCTATACTTAAGGACGCACAACTCGACACTAACAATATCGAAGGAAAAATTATGATAGAGATAGACTGGAACTCTAATAACTCAGTAGCAACTAAACCTACTTGTATTTTCGCTGGAACTAACGACAACGACGCTGATAAAGTTATTTCAGTAGACAACCCACGACTTATCTTAGATTTCCTTACCTACAATGCTGAGGTTCAAGCACAAATTCGAAATACTATCTGGGGCGATGGTGCTGGTGTTAATATGCCTTTTAGAGAAATTGCTTTAGTTCGTAAAACACTTAACGCCCCTACAGCACTTACTTCAGTCGATATCAATATGGGTATGACTGGTAGAGCAATTCAAAAAATCTGGGTTGCTAAAGTTATGAACTGCGACGGAAATGACGTGAATATTCTTAATGGTGATAACCGAAGTGATTTACTCGAAGGACAAAAATGGAACGTTAGGATTAACGATTTAATGATTTACGATAGAGACGTAGATAATCGTGCTGAAGAGTTTAACTACTTACAGCAGACGGGCGAAAAACAATACACGTGTGTCCCTTCTGCCTTCGAATACAGAAATGCTGGTAAAGCAAACCGAAATACTTACACTGCTGACGACGACGATTTTGTTGCTGACGCTTACAATGTTGCCTTCCAGAATGCTACACCAGTTAAAGGTAATTTCCCCGCTAACTGCCCCGACGCTGATATGGACTTTTTAGGTTCTAATTCAGCGTGTCGTCTCGATGCTTCTACCGCTATTGCCGTTGCTAATGCTAAACAGCAAATATGCGGAAGACAAAACTATCTCGGTATTAACCTTGCTAAGTATAAGTCTGGTGCTGAAAGTCCACTTAACGCTATGAGGGTCGGTTCTACACCTATCGTCTTCAATCTTACTTACGGACAAGGCAACGACGCTAATACTACAGACAAGGGTGGAACTATTTACTTCTGGGTAGAATATCTTAAACTAATGAACCTTAAGAACGGGCAAATTTCAGTTATGGATATGTAAATAATATGTATGTATATACTAATGGTTAAGACAAGACAGCAAAAAGGCGGTTGTGTAGTAGGTAAAAAAAAGGATAAGGGTGGTTGTGCTAAAGGTAAGAAAGCACCTCGTAGAGAAGAACACGGAATTAAAAAGACTAAGACCGATAGCGATAGTTCTAAAGACTATAAACCTAAAGGACTTACTAAAAAAAAGCAGAAACCCTTTAAAAAAAAATAGCAATATATAGTATGTGGAAAAAGTTGCTCGAAAGAATTAAGATAAGTTTTTGCTGTAAAAGCAAATGCTCGTTAAATGAAAATGAAAAAGAAAAATATGACTACTATAGTCAAAAAAAACATTACGTAGCAGAATTAACAATATCATAAACATAAGGTTTATCGTCGCTACGACTGAATAACTTATTATCTTTATAAAGAATGTCGAAGATACTTCGACTATTTACGTCCATAGGTCTATAGAGTGGGTGTTCTAAACAATATTCTTCTATTTTCTGTTTCCACTTACTCATAGGCGACCACGCCATTATATTACTACCACTTGTATAGAAAACATTAAGATAATCTCTATATATTCTAATAGCAATAGTCTCTCGCTTATCAAAACAAAAATCCTTATACTTCGCTTCACAAATACTCATTCCGTCTATTTCTATATTCTCTTCTCTTAAACTCATTATTCTATGTATATTATATATAACAATTGTTTAAGTTGTTTTTTCTTAATGTTTTTCTCCGTCCAGTCCCTTCACACCGACCCAGCGTTCCTTAATATCAGCAATCTTCTTACCTTTAACCAGTTCCTTAACGTCGTCTATATACTTAGTATTTAACGACTTACGACCATTAGCACGAGTTTTAACTATAGGTTGCTTTGCTTCTTCACGTTCTTCGTGTAGCATATTTAGTTCCGCTACTGATAAGTAAGTAAGTTCTTCTTCAGTATAACCAAGTAGTCGCCAGAGATAATACATTACAATACTCTAAGATTTTAATTACTGATAATAAAAAAATTTATGTCGTTTATTCTTAGAGTTATACGTCATATGCCCGTCCGCTAATCTAACATAGTAAGGTGTATCGTGTTTTTTACTTTTTTTAAATCTCATTCCACTCTCTTCGTCGTTAGGGTCATACCATACTAAATCGTCTCGCCCATCGTCATTCTCGTATGGGTTAGTCTTAGGAATTTTTCCAGTTTCTCTATGTATCGCCTCAGCGTCTTCGTGCCAATAGTGATTGTTCTTTTCTTCATCCTCTTTTTTCTTTTTTTTTTTCATATGTTCTTCTGGTAGTATCCTCTTTTTTTTACTAATGTTATCTTTAGTAAACTGAAAATGACTTCTGTCGTCTTCACCATAAGTATTAACGCTTATATGTTCGAACCCGTCTCTTTCCTCGCTATCGAATTCATTATAACCATAACCACCACCTTCGTAGTAAATAGCGTCTGGGTCGTTAGAAGGTATCCATTTACCAGTCTGCTTATCATAATGGGTAAAATCACCACTCATTAGTTCACGTCTATACTGCCTAATATCCCCTTCCCCTTCAACTCGACTATCTCTCGGGTCTTCGTAAGCGGGAACTTTATATTCTTCTGGTTCTGGGTCATTTCGCTCATAAGCGTCTTCTGGTATCGCCATATCTTCTATACCTAATCTCTTAAATATTTCTGGGTTAGTCTTAACACGAGGTAGTGCTGGAAGACTACTCTTAGGGTCAGTTGTTTTCTTCTTCCCCACCGAGCAACCACCTTTATCTGCTTTTTTTCCTACAGCACAACCACCTATATCACCCTTAACTCTATAACCACCAGTGTTAGGGTCTTTCTCATATTCTACAATTCTTCCAGAACCTTTAATCTTAAATCGTTTAGGCATTACTATTAGCAGATAAATAAATTCGATACAACTTACGAAAGTTAGACTGCGACGACGACGGCATTATTTTATTTCCCCAGATTTTTCAACTTTGAAATTTTAGAAACCATATCGTCGCAGACTAATATTAACGACATATTAACTTCGTTAGACACTAACGAACCTAATTACACAAAACTACAACACAAAACACAAATGAAATCGATATTTATTTTCTATTACTATTATAAATGAGCGACCAGATAACCCCCGAAATGTTAAATAGTTCTAAGCAACTTAAGGACGACTATAATTTAAAACAAGCATACGAAGTCGGTTATCAACAAGCACCACAAGAACCACCACAAACATTCGTTATAGAGTGTAATAAGGTATTAGCACAAGCGGACGGCGACGCATTAAAACCTAATAAATGGACTAATAACTTTCCATCGATAAAGTTAAAGAAAGGTGATATTATTTCAGTCAATAGTGCCTTCTTATCTAATAGAGGGTCTGGGGACTTACTACAATTCGACGAAACAAATAACAAGACACGTGTGTTATTCGAATACTATGGTATTAACGATAACGCTAACAATAAAAAACCAGCATACAATATAAATGGGTGTGAGGTAGATACTACCAGAGGTTATATTTATCAAGCAAAGGGCGACGGCAATACCCCAGAAGAAGCACAACCGACTATATTTAATAATTGTTATCCAGCAAACTATAAACCTACTCGCTTATATAGGTTAATGACTACCTATCAATTACCAGAAGACACTATCTACAATGGTGCGAGACCCATAGTCCCGTGGATTTCGCAGACTGGACCTAACCAGATAGAACCTTACAAAACACCCGATATAGAGAATTTCTGGGGTTTTGCTTCAGCAAGTCAAATCTTAATTGCTAAGGAAGAAGATAAGTATGTAGAGGGTTTAATTCGTGCCCCTAAGTTTTCTTCAAGAGAATTTCAAGTATGGGGCGACGATAGTGCCGACCCTACTGGTAAGTTAGACCCTACGGCAGAACCTTTTTTCGGTATTAACTTAGGGTCATTATGTTTCTGGTATATATCGACACAACTATCGAAATATGGTGCGTGTTCTTCTAATGGTAGTATGCGAATTTATTTTACTTATGGAACTATGACTGACGCTCGAGACCCTAACGACAGCACACAAAACGCAGTTCAAAATACACTGGATTTCCTTAGTAGGTTAAGAGTAGGTATGTGGTTAAAGTTCGAAAACACTGACGCTCTATGTGGATTAAAAAGTCCTCGCTACGAATTTAAAAAAGCAGACGGAACGTATAGCGAAAGACACGGAAGTAATGCTTTCTATTGTAGTGGTTATGCTAATAAGGGGGAAGGATTTACTACTGCTGGGGGCGACGTAGTAGATTATTTCGAACAAACGGGAAATATGCCCTTAGGTTCTAATGTTAAAGAAAATAACTTATCATTTTTTAATGTATTGGGTCAATTCTTCAAGGTTGTTAGAGTTAATATTGGTGCGACTTCGACAGCAAATAAACTTGGTGTATTTCCAGCATATACAACCGCTAATGAAAAGGACTGGGAACTTATACCATTTATAGAAGTTCAAGCGAAATATGCTGGGTCTTATGCCTTCGGTAATCCTAATATGGCGAACCCCTTAGGCGTTCCGTGGATAGGGGCAAATCCCTCTAACGGCAGACCTAATATAGCAGAGTTCACGCATTTCACGTCCCCATTTTCCTCTTTACTATGTCGAACGTGGTATATGGGTGCTAAGGCATTAGTAGTTAATGATAAAGGAAGTGTCGATGGTAGTGCCGATAATGGTGTAAATCGTAGAGAGCAAGGAACTAAATATAATGTAGATAGTTTCCCTAAAGACCTTAAGACTAATGGTAAATTAGACGAAGATATGTATGTAGTAAGTCGACCTTACTTCTATTCACCTCGCAATGTAGTAGGAAAAGATATCAAATATTCTAATGCTAACACTTCTTATTTTATGACGCTACAAGAAGAAAACTTAGACGTAATTAACTCTTATCGAGATTATGATAGATTGTTAGGTGCTAACGCTCGGGACGCTGGGGACAATATGGTATATGACGCTGACGCTTCGCCCTTACAAGTAGGCACTATACCAGCAACTAACTATAACTGGGATACACTTAATATCAATACAGACCCTTCTTCCGCCGTTCATAGTCAATACGACTATGTTAACTCTAACTGGGAAAGCACTTACGCTGGTGGTCGAATGCCTAATTATTATAATCAAGAGGGTCATTATACAAGCGATACTTACCAGAAAGTTCAAAGGATAGGGGTTCATAATCAAGGACAAGACTATCGCAATACCAGTAGAAACCCCACACAACACGACGCAGACGCTAATGGTTTCGATAATATTGCTAACTTAGGTGGATATACAAGTCCTAACAACGGAACAGAGTGTTTATGTTCTCAATATTTATCAGTATCACAACAAGGATACGCACCAGATACCGATTTATATATAAAAAATCATAAGGGTAGTGGGGTTCATTTCTATTTTACTCATACTATTTTAAAAACCGCTAATGCTTACGACGGGTCGCCTCTATACGGACCAGTATGGGACGGAACTGCTGGTAATAGACCAGCGGGACACACTGGCGGTAGTATTAACTATATTATAGGTGCTAACAACTTACCTACAAGTTATTTTAACGCAGTATTAGAAGTTCAAGACCCTTCTGGTTTATTTTATGGTTATAATAATTTCCAGAAAACACAAGCAAAAGTGTTAAGACAATCGACAAATACAGACGTGTTAGACGCTGGGGTTCAAGATTTTTGCCTTGTTATGTCTCAATTTCCTTCAACGTTTTATGCTCGATTTAGGAACTCTGCGGGGGAAACTGAAGTAATGCTTATTCAAGTTATTAGTGCCTACGTCGATACCTTTACTGGGACACACGACCCAGCGAAGTTAGAAACACCAGACGCAGTCCAACCTAAGTATGTATTAAATATATATACCGACGACGCTGGAAACGTTAGCAACGCACGAGCACCGATATTCCTTATCCTTCAACGAGATTGTGAAAATACTGGTAAGAAAACTTTTAATGGGGCAGAGAACGGAAACCCATTCCCTACTGGTTCTTCGGTATTCACTAATAATCACCCTACTAACTACTACAATCCTCAAATAGTTAATGAAATCAATACAGATTTAATTAAAAATAAAGGTATGTATTTCGAAATCCTTAATGGTTTCGGCAATATAGAACACCAGTTCGACTTAGAAGATTTCACAAGAGAGTTGCTACCTATGAGTTTCGATAAGTCTAATGACCCCGAAAATAGTAGATACTTTTATAATAATTTCGGTAATATAGGGGACGGGTCGCAGAGGGCGGGACAACGCTACGGAAAACCTTGTGGAAGTGATTTCTATATGGTTAAGTTGCCTAATATGCCTTACAAGGACGGCGACGGGGTTAGACATATAACCGACTATTCGATAAGATTAACTAAAGAACTATTTAAGAGTGGTTCACCTACACGACAAAGTGTTATAACAGACCACGCCTTCGTTAGCGACCAAGGACGCTTACAATGGGATATTCATTATGACTATATAGATTTAGATTTAAGTGGTGATAAGAATTATTATTCACCTAACGATATAAGTAATTTAATAACGGCACAATTACATAAATCTATCGATTTATATAAATCATACGATACTACTACTGGCGGTGGGGGGAGGTTTAATGGCGGACAATGGGCGAATTCTGCTGGTAAGTATCCATTAAATTCTACCTTTAGAGTTATACACGGACCACAAGGGGAATGGGATAAACAGAGCGGTCAATTACAAGGTGATTTTGTAGAGGGTGAATTCTGTTTTATATTAGATATGCCCCAAGACATATTAACTAATGGTATTAACTCTTATGGTTATTTAGGTGGTAATTTAATAGGATACGATAATGGGTGGAATTTTCCAGAACAACGAGGGGAAGGACTTAGACCTCAAGGCGGTAGATACACCTTGTTCCCCCAGAATAATAATTATTATATGAATACCTTACCTACTACGAATAGTTATACTTCTGTAGGGTGGTATTATAGCGACCCAGTAGGAACTCAAAATATTCAAATACATACAGACTATAATTATAGCACGGCAACCCCCGCTCAACAATCAAGTCATTACGATAAAAATGAAACATTCGGTAGTATGTATGTAGGCACTAACAACGCTCAACTTAATTTCAATAGTGAAGTAAGTAGGTTCGAATGGAAGTTCTTACACCAACCTCTCTATAGTGAATATAAAGCAGACGAAAACGGAAACGCTACTGGCGGTAATATTATTGCTAAGATATGGACGCAAAATATAGTAGGAACTGATAACTGGGATAGATATGGTGGTATAAATATAGTTAACTGGGCGTGTCCTATTCAGTCCTTCGGTTTTACAACAAGACGTAGAGATTATAAACCATATTATAAACCTAATTACACCTTACTCGATACAAGCACAAGCGACGTAGGATTAGAGTTTATGAATAAATTAGGATTTACTAATCAATGGTTAAACGACAATAGTGGTAGCGAAGACGACCCCGAGTGTTCTGGTATGGACTTTACTTCTGTATATAAACCTAAAGGAACAACTCGAAGTGATTATGACGTATCACAAGCAAGACCTTATACTCAAACAGCACCAGCACTATCAGTTCAAGGCGGGGGTGATAGACCAGATTTTCAACCATTCGCATTCGTAGATTTAACCGCTAACACTGGAACAGACCACAACCCTAACCCGAGCGAAACAGACAAGGCGAGTTATAGGTGGTCGGCACTTCAACAACAGCAAGTCGATAATCGTAAGTCGTTAATTCAAGGTAGTCCCGCTGGTAGTTTTAATGGTGCTAAACCTATGGGGACTAAAACAATACCAGACTGGGCGGGGACGGAAAGTCAAAGCAACGGCGGTGTTGCTGGTAATACTAAGTCTTACTGGCGAAGTGGAACTCTATTAGAAATTAACCAGACATTAGGATATGGTATTGTAGGTGCTTACTCGCAACCACCTTCAGTTATTTATGGTAGCACTAAACAAAATTACGAGGGGGACGCAGATATGCCGGGTAGTGGCGTTAGTAGTTCACAACAATCAGCAATTCCTATTAGTTTAAATTTAGACGATATCAAATATCCTTCATACGATATAGAAGTAGATAGTCAAGGTTTAACAGCAGACGAATTACCTAAGAAAACTAAGATAGGGTATTTCTTAATTATGAGTGATTTAATAGATAAGCACGAATTTATGGGTAGTGCTAACGACGGGTCGCCTCTAAAGTGTATAGGTATATTATCTAAAAACTATGAGAACAATGATTTCTATTTTAGTTTCCAGTCGCCAGTAGAATTTTATGTAAAACAAGATAGAACTATTACGAGTATTAAGACTGAGATAGTAGCACCAGATTTAAGCGACCCTATAGGATTAGACTTAAACTCTTCGATAATATATACTATACAAAGACCAGAGACGATACCAGAACCAGACGTTCCGCCTATATCAGTTCAACAGAATTTAGACTATGATATTATGGAAAAACTTGCTGGGACATTAGGTAAGAGTAATGCTTTTGCTGGTGAAACTGGTTTAGGATATGGTAATGCTGTTAACAATGCGAATGGTCTGGGATTAAATACATTAAGACAAAACTTAGTAAGTGCTGTGCTTACACCTTCACCTAATCAATCAACTATTATCGCTAATACTATGGGTGCTATGGGGGGTGCGTTAAGTCGTATGTCGATAGCACAGAGAGGTAGGGTATTAGGAACTCAACAAACACCAGCGGGAACTATAGCAACGCCTAACGTAGAACAATTACAAATAGAAGGTTTAGGACCAGCACAACCTATAGGACTACCTACAGAAGAGGGTGGGGCAAGTTATCTATCTGCCGAACAATTACAGATACAAGAGTTTAACACTGCTGGTAAGAAACCAGAAGACCCCGACGCACCATTGTTTCCAGACGACGAAGAAGCACCACCAGCATACGGATTAGGTAATTCGATAGATATGCCCCCAGAAGAACAAGCAGAGGCGAATTCGTTAATGGATACACCTAAAGGCACACCCTCTTCACCATTATTTAGGTCAACCAGCGGTAGCGAAACTGGTATGTCCGCACCAGAACTCTTTAGTCTTAGTGCTTCAAATACAAGGAAAGGGGCAACTCATACACTACAATCGGTAGGAATGGCGGAATTTTTTAATAAATATATGAGAGTAGCGAACGAACAGACCAGAGCAAATTATCGACAACAGATAGATAGTGGTATGGATATAGATAACCCCGAAACGTGGAAGAAGCAAATGCTCGACCAGTGGGCGGGTAAGGGTGGTGATTTTAACTGGGGTGCTAATATGTATGGGCGGATAGGTGCTACACTTAATCAAGAAAGTCGAACTGCTATCTTACGACAACAAGAAAAGTTCTCTAACCCAGATAAAGAAAGAGCGGGTGGTGAAGCGAATATGGCGATAAGGGCAGACGCAAGGAAAGCGAGTATAGCGAGTGGTAGTAAAGAAAGAAATAGAGAGTTAATACCTTCAGCAATGTTCGGTCAAGAAGATTTAAGAACCAGAGTAAGTAGAGATATGAAAGACGACCCACGAACAACTAAACACGAAAAGTCTAACTCGATAGACCAGAAGGACTATGGGGCACATAAGGAAGGTGTATGGTGGAAAGGACAAAACCCTTATGACGTAAGGACGTGGACTAAAGGTAATGTAGATTTATATTTAAAAGACGAATATAGGTCAGTTCCACGTAAAGACCATTCACCAGTTAATAAACTAACGGAAGGTGCTATAGGGGCATTACGAGGTGAATTAGATAGAAGGCAACAAGGCGGTAGTAAGTTGCGAATGGACGAAGATAAGAAGTATAAAGAGAATGCTTCTCTTGCTAAGGCGGGTGGTAAACCAGAAGGATATAACCACAAAGAACCCCATAAAACACCCCATAGTTCGTTAGGGGAATATAAACCATATAGGCATACGAGCACAATGAACGTTAGCGACGGAAGGCAAATTCGAGGGGTTAAGTATAGTCATTTAAGTAAGGCGGAAGGTGGTGGTTTCCATAAGACTAAACAAGCACCCCCTACATACGACAAGACTGCGACGAGTGGTGGCGGAGGTTCGGCGAAATAATTATCTTGAGTATATTATATGAACGATTGTGATTGTGAATTCTCTATGTGGTTAGAAGAAGCGAACTCGAGTGAAATGACTGGGGCATTGATATCTTACAGAAATGAACTGGAAGACGCATTAGATAGAATAAAACAATTAGAACTAATGGTTAGAGATATGAAGGCATATAGTTTTCAAACTATTACCGACGACGAAAGCGATTGCTCTTGCGAAAACCATATAGTATGTGCTAACGAAGGTGAAGGGTGGACTAAGACTATGGATATGGTAGAGGGTAAGTGCTACTGGGTAGAAGACGGCGAAATGAAGTCTAAGTGCGATTGTTGCGACCACCAGTGTTA
>Ga0070747_1000968_pt1 | contig 14200 bp, 28 predicted proteins | sample VirMetDEL_Mar_31_FD_77321 | JGI IMG/M metagenome (GOLD analysis project Ga0070747, IMG submission 77321) | Aqueous microbial communities from the Delaware River and Bay under freshwater to marine salinity gradient to study organic matter... | ecosystem: Environmental > Aquatic > Marine > Coastal...
GATTTCTTCTCTAGACAACATAGACTCCATAGCATCAATACATTCTATGTCTCCCTGCTGGGCGTAGTGTGAGGGGCTATTAACATCTTCATCACCCCAAGAAGTTTTGAACTTATACCCTTGGCGGGTGTAGCTATCTTTCATCTTTTCCTCTGCTAATTTATAGTCTTCTTTTAACAGGTCACCCAACATTTCAGGGTCATCTTTTGTAGGGAATAGCGGGTGCTGGTCTGGGCCATTGCGGTTCCACTTGTTTATCCTATCCCACGCTTCTGGTGTTGCATCATCAATACTCATTACCATTCTCCACATCCTACCATGTCACAATTAGGCCAATTAGGGCATCCTAAATGCCTCACTTCTTCTAGCTCTTCTTTAGACAAAAAGTCTTCATCATCTTCAAACACTCCAAGCTTTAAAGCTACTACTTCTTTTTCTCCTGAGTGTACATTTATTGTACCTGACTTTAAGTACAGACACTCTACTAAAATAGTATCTTGATTTTGAATGACTCTTACTACAGCCATTGGTGATTTTCCTTTAGCAAGTCTGAACAACCCACCATAAGAGTTATTGTATTGCAAGTTACAAAGTTCTTTAAGTTTCATTGCATTTTAACCTTTAGTTTATCATTACGTTTCTTATACTCATCAGACTCCCTAGCCTTAGCGTCAATCCAATGATCAGGTATTGTATCTTCACTATACCACCTAAACCCATTAGCACCAGCCCATTCACCATGAGATCTTTTAGTACCGTCCTTGCGCCTCTTAGCTCCGGGCATTGGGGCAGAGGGGTTAGCAAAAAGAAATACTAGCTCAACATCTTTAGGTAAGATCTTCTTGACCCAGATGTACTTGTTGTACTCTGCAAAGTCCCAGAACCTACCCTTAGACTCAAGTAATATCTTCTTACCGTCTACTTCCCTAACAAAGTCAGGCTCGTACTTATGTTCAATAACATATGGGACTTTATCAACATGATGTTCCCAATCCTTTAGAATTGATTCATGTAAGACAGCCTCCCAGATAGAGTCATACTTACTACCGTCTGCCTTTAAGTACTTCTTAGGGCGGGGTACTCTAGCCTTACGCCAGCCGCTTTTAACCTTAGCTTTGATGAGCTACTGCCTTTTCTAAGTCCTGCATAGTGATTTCTTCTATAACATTACCAAGCTTTGCAAGCTTTTTGATTTGTTTTCTTACCCACTTAGGGCTATAGAAACTTAATCTCAGGGTTCTGTTGTTGTAGAAGTACTCTGAAGGTGGTAAGTACTGATAGATATTACTTGTATCTATCTGAGACTGTTCCTCTTCAGAGATTAAAGTTCTTAGCCACGCAAGTAATACTACTTCCGTCTGTCTGCTAATTCTTTTACAGATCTTGGGGTTCATTTTAATTCCTCTACTCTAGGTTCAGATACAACTTTAGTAAAATACTTCAGACCATTTGAGTACTTGAATACCCTAAGCCCATCACCATTATTAGAATCTGACCAGCAATCATTCTTGAAGGGGCAGTAGTTACATCCTGTAGCTATACGCATATTACCACTCTTACCTTCGGGTATATCAGTATAGCAACGAGATGGTGGTTTGTCAAGAGTTAAGATTTCTTTTAGTTCTACTATTCTTGTACTGATATTAGGTTTAGATAATGATCCGGGCCTGAGTAACGCAAGCTCACCTGACTCTTTGTTGATAGCTAAGAACCCACCGTCAGACGTTCCCTCAGCCGCCTCATAGCCTGCAAGCTGGGCCATGTACCCAAAGGGATCATCAACAGCTAACGTCCCTTCTGAGAACTTTCTGAAGGCATAATTAGATGCCGTCTTAACATCAACTACCTCACCATTTATCTTACAGTCCATGTGACCTTTGATGCCGTCCACTACGACTTCTTTTTGCTCATCTGTTACTTCATGGCCTGCAAGTTTCACAAGAAGTAGCAACACTTCTTCTAACAAATGCCCATAAAGAAATTTAATATGAGTGTGTGGCTGCATGTGTGAGGGTGCGTCAAGATCCCTGCGAGACTCATACCATAACTGCCGTGCAGGTTTACCTATGTTACTCATACGCAGCCCTGTAGACTGCTTGTGAGGCTGTGACCAGTGGACTATGGCTGCTTTCATCCGTTCACCAAAGTCAGCAATCATATCATCTGATATATCTAGGGCTTCACCTTGTGATAAAGCGTCTAGCTTCTCATATATATCAGGTACTAAATTTTCTAGGTCTTTAGAAGAGTTCAAGTTGTCCTCCCTCCGGTTTAAAATGTTTATCTAGTAGGTTTTTGGCAACAGCGGTAGAGCAGACAAACCACTCTCCTCTACGTTCATGTTTTTCTCCTAAAAGTTTGTGTGCTTCTGCTTCTGCCTTCCTCCTGTCAGCAACAGAGTAAGATGCGTGTACTTTGTAGTTTCTATAGGGTGATCCTGTTTGATATTGTTTAAGTCTATCTCCAGAATCAACAGCCATCCCTACCTTTATCCAGCTTGGGAAAGAAGGGTTATATATTATATATACCTCACCCTCTAAACTACGTTCATAATTCTCTAGGGAACTAAAGGCTGCGTCAGTAAACCCCTTGTAGTTACCGGGCTTATGTAGAGGGTGCGAGAGTGGAATGTATTTACCATCAACACGCATCGCCTTGTTTAGTTTTTTACGTAAGGTACTTGCTCTTTCACGTACACGGAGGTTACTGCTGGGTCTATCTTCAGGGTAATAATACCACCACTCCCCGTCAACAAACTTATATCTTTCAGGGTTGCTCACAGCAATACCCATAGGATTTTCAGGTATCTCAGTGTGTTTCTGACCAGTTGATTCCGACATTATATTCTCCATCTAAGGGGCATTTAAGATCCAATACTTTACCAGCTTCAATGATAGCATCAACGCCATGCTTACCTACTACATCTGCTTGATCTTCGGCAACCTCTAATTGCCATTCATCATGTACATTGCATACAAACTTAGCGTCTAGTCCTGTAAGCTTATCATCAAACATAACTAGTGCCTGCTTCATTACAATAGCCCCGGCACCCTGTAACAGCGTGTTCAGTGCTGAATGTTCTGAGCGTACAAAGACTTTGCGTCCATCTAGTCCTTTAAGGAATCCCTTTCCAGACGCTCTCGCAACTCTATCTTTAAGAGCAGAGAATGCTGGGAGATTATCAAAGAAAGATTGTCTAAGTCTTGAGCCAACTGATTTACCTCCTCCAGCCACACTCCCAAGCTTTTCATCTCCTGCTCCGTATAGGAGTGCATATATGAATGTCTTCGCCTGATTTCTTGATTCAAGTCCCGCAAGCTTTTGATTAGTGGTGTGTATGTCTCCGTTAAGGATTTCATTTGTATACTCCTGATCATCCATATAATGTGCAAGCATCCGTAGCTCAAGACCACTAGCATCTATGCCTACAAGTTTATATCCCTTAGGTACAGTCCAGCAAGCGCGACACTCCTTACCATAAGGGGAGCCACTGCTGGGAACCTGAGCCATATTGGGGTTGTTGTGAGTCATACGCCCAGTGATAGTACCATTACTATTTACATAGCCGTGAACTCTACCATCTTCTTTAAGTGCCTTTATCCAAGACTTAATCTGAGCCTCGCGTTTCTGATACATCAAGTAGTCTTTAATAAGCTCTGCCTGAGGGATATCTTTTATCTGAGATAGAGTCTTCTCGTTAACAACAGGTCTGCCATTAACTGTAAACTCTTCGGGCTTCCACCCAAACTCAATTAAGTATTCGCCTATCTGCTTGCGAGAACTAATACTAAAATCAACAATGGTAACTCTAGTAGTGGAGAAAGTAGCAGGCTGAGATAGTATCTCGTGTTCCTCAGTAGTCAGTCTTACGCCTGAACCTGACGGAGTATCCCAACAACCCATCTTAGAGACGCTGCCGTTAGCAGTGTTTTTACGGTATATAAGACGCTTATCCATCTTAGGCTTAAACACTTTGGTTACTTCATCTTCTGCGTCTTTCATCTTAGTACGCATCAAAGCAAGCAACATGTCAGCAGCATACTCATCAAAGTAGAAGCCGTTCTTCTCTTGATCTTTTAGTATTCTTGCAGTCTCAGTCTCTAACACAATAGATCTAGGATCAAAGCCTACGCCTTCTCGTTGTAGAGATTTGTAAACCTTTACGTTAACTGCAACGTCACGCTTACAATACTCAAGCATCTGTGGGCTATAAGATTCAAACTCTTTGAACTCTATCTTAGACAGCCCTAGCTTACCTCCCCATACCGCAAGGCTGTGACCTCCTTCACGGACAGGATTGAATAGTCTAGATAGTACCAAGGTATCTATAATCCTCTGGCTACCTAGCTTAAAAGATGTGAGTTCTTCTAAAGCTGGTATGTCAAATCCAATAATGTTATGACCTGAAAGTTGTTCAGCACCATTGAGTAGCTGCACACCTTCCTCTATCTCATCCGGGCCATAAGACCACACTTCACCTGTATCTACTTCCTGTGCAACTAGGCACCAGATCTTAGTGTACTCAAGGCCGTCAGTTTCTATGTCAAATAATAGTTTCATTCAAATGCCAATGTTGATTCAGGGGATGTATCAAAGTCTATGTCTGAGTCATCTACTTCATTAAGCCTACCAGTATCCTTATCATACTGCAAGTATGTAGCGATACCGACATCACCTGTATATCTAGACTTTAAGATACGCACACGGGTGGTAGAAGCTACGATAGGATCATCAGCCTGTTGATTACGTTCAAGTGTAATCACACAATCAGACAACTGAGCAATAGATTGACTGCCTCTGAGGTGGCTTAGATCAGTCTCTGCACCCTTCTCATGGCCCTTGTTACCATCAATACGTCTGAGGTGGGACACTAGTATAAGACCCGCTCCTGTCTCTTCTGCAAGGCTTCTAAGCCTAGTCATAATAGAGTCTATTGAACGGCGTTCATCACCCTCTAGGGTGGCAGATACCATCATGTGTAGGTGGTCAATCACTACCCACTTACACTCACATCCAACTATCATATAGCGTAGCTTACTAAAGATACCATCAATGTCATTGGAGCCAAAGTGGGCGTGAACCCAAACCCTATCATTGTTATTATTATCTAAGAAGACATCATCAAATAAGATGTCCATCTCTTCCATTGAGTATGTCTCACGTACACTATCAATGTGTAGTTTGGCATTAGCCTCAATAGATAATATCCCATCAACAGTACGTGTCCAATCCTCTTCCAAGGCAACCACGCCTATGTTGTCATCAGTCTCACGTATCAGCCAGTGCTCTAGCTCTCGCGTAACACTAGACTTACCTAAGCCTGTGCCGCCTGCAAGTAGTACCAGCTCACCCTGACGTAGACCTTCTAACTTCTTGTTAAGGCCATCCCAAGGATAGGGGATAGACTTCTTCTTAGGTCTGTTGTGGTACTTGTCTTTGTTCTCACTAACATTGAGTACACCACTGGGCGTGTAGGTCTTAGCATTCCACCAAGAGTTAACGTAAGAGCCGTGCTGGTTGTTACGTAGCATGTCATTGGCATCTTTAAAACCATCAGGCATCACCATTATCTTAGCCTTGTTAGGCTTCAACAACCTAGCAACCTTCTTGGCTGCATCCTGTCCGGGTTTATCAGCATCAAAGCAGATTATAATATTGTCAAACTTCTCAAGAAATTCTATCTGAGATTTGACATCTTTCTCTGCTCCTGCTGCCCCATTCTTTACAGATACAACAGGCCACTTAGAACCTAGCAGTTCGTATGCAGCCATAGCATCGCACTCACCTTCAGTGATGGTCAGGTACTTACCACCCTTATCACCTACAGTCTGCTGTCCAAACAAGCCACACTCTGACATAGGCCCAGCAGCTACAAAGCCTTTGGTGTCTACCATGCGTGTCTTGAATGCCACCTCTTCTGAACCGTTGTAGTACGGATAGAAGTGCCGTGTAGTCTCACCCGTAGGTGATTGTGTAGACCTAACACCATACCTCTTAGCGGTGTTCAGTGTTATTGTTCTATCTTTTAGCGGAAAGAAGTCACCCTCTTTGATAGTGACATTATCTTTTACAAGTCTTGGAGCTACGTCCATCTTACCCTCTGCATAATTAATTATAAAATCCCCGCATGAAAAACACTTTGCTGATCCATCATCATTAACAGCCAAGCATTCCTTGTGGCTGCATGACGGACAGTCTTTGTGTGTCTGTACGAAAGGCATATTATTCTCCATAAAAAGAAGGGGCCTTTACAGCCCCTCTTAGTTTAGTCTACTACTTCAGCTTCTGCTGGAGCTTCTTCTAGTTCAGCGGATAGCTGCCTAGATAGCTGCAACTCAGCGGCCTGTAATGTCACAAGACGGTGGCTTACTTCACCTACCTCCTGTCTTATGTTAATCACATGGCCTACAATAGCCTTAGCTGTTTCAGATAGGTCATCTAGATTGTATTCATTACCATCTACTGTGACTGTCTGCTGCTCTTCACTCATGCTCACTCCTTAAAATGCTAGTTCAGTTTCAGAACCCATAGAAGAACCATACTCTTGTAACTCCAAGACCTGTACAGCTTCTAGGATTGCACGCTTGTACTGCTTATTAGGCCCATACACCGCTGCTCTCCATTGGATAGCTACCTTAGAGCCATTGCCAATCTGAACATCAATCTCATTCTTATCAGCGTCAACAAGCTTGGGTACTGCATTCTTCTCACCCTTGCCATTAATCTCCCACTGATAGAAATGTACTACAGGATCTTCAGTATACTTAGCTCTGCCTGCTTCCTTCAGGCCCACGTTAAAGCCTGCGTCCTTGAACTGCTGGAACACCTCATCAGATACAGCAAGGTTAATTTCATAACCGTTAGCCGTCTGCTGATAGTTGGGAACAGGAACCTTTACGTGTGGGTAATAGGCTTCACCTGTCAACACCTGTGGGATACCATCAATCATTCGCATTTTCTTTTCTCCTATAATTAAAGTTGTGCGAGTTTACTACAGCCGGGGCTGCATTGTCCATAAAGAATTGAAATATTTCATCCTTTAATGAATCATCTGTACCCTGCCCTATCTCTAGGTAGTGTACGCCTACATCATAGTAATCTAATTCTACATTGCAGGTCATTTTATTTTCATACAACAGGCCCATATACTTAGAGGCTTGAAACTTCTTGTACTGCTCTTCAGTTATAAACACTATCACCAATCTCCTAGTGAGTCTAAAAATTCAGGAAAGAACTGAGACAGATCATCATCTGTTATACGCCAAGTATCAACCTCTTCCATTCTATCTTCAACAAACCCAATAAACTTATTACCTAAATCCTTAGAAGGCAGTGGACAACCAATCTGTAAGGCAAAAACCTGACACCACCAATCGTCTATGAAGCTTCTGAGTTCTTGTTGCTGCTCTTGAAGCTCTGAATGAGGATCTATTGAACTCATTATTATATCTCCTTTAAAAACTTAAAAAATATTTTAGCATATAATTTATGTGCTGTCTAATTAATTCAGCATGTCTGATTTCAATATCTCATCACGCTGCACATCAAGATATATGCGGGTGAAGTTTATACAGAAATCATCCCCGTGTATTAAACACAGGGCCAGAGCTTCCTCCATTAAGGTGTTGTCAACGTCCACCTCGCCCAGATAGGAAGAAGAGAACTTCAATATATGATTAGACATATCAATTAGGTTCTTCATGTACCTTCCTCATCATGCCCCGGACTTGGTTGTATGTTGACTGAACATTGAAGTGAAGCTCATCCTGCCCCTCAATCAACAACAGGTCAGCCATAATTTTAAGGTCAGCCGCACACCTGCTGAGTAAACACTTGTGCTTGTTAGTGTACTTGATACTGATAACATTGCAGCCACAGCAATACGCAGCCGGTTTAGAATACTCACCCATGCTTTGTTACCTCCGTAAGACCACGCCACTCATTGATACTGAACACGCTTCCACGCTTGTGATGAGGGACATACCAAGACCGCTTACCTAAATGCACTGCAAGGTAGGAGCGACCATACTTGATACCGTAACGCTTCTTAAACTTCCTTAGACGATAGATCATGTCCTGAACTCCATAAATACAGAAGGAGAATCCATTACACCAGCAACAGGAGAGTACTTGATGTTAAAGCTATCCAGTGTGCCTCCCTCCATCTCGTATCCAAAATCTTCAGATTGAATAACAACTTCAACAGGTTTATCTTTTAGATCCTTGGGCATGTCATTCATTATGAATGCTGCTAATTCATTATACGTCATTACAATTCCTCTATTTAATTACCATTAAGCAGTAACCTTCAGGCACCTTGTACATTGTGTACTTGCCGCGAAGGTAAATACTGGCAGACGCACCTACTCTTGAGTGGTCTTTCCTTTCAACAAACATCCAATCACCACGGCGCATACTACCGAACAACTCTCTCCATACAGAGCGGGGTTGTGTGGTACGTGCTGGTGCTTCACTTGACTGAACTTTTAAATATGCTACTTTTTTCATTATACTTCCTCACTTAATTCAATTTGCCATGCTTCTACTTCATTTAACTTAGCAGTGTTAATAGCCTTATCTACTATTAATACTGCATCCTCTCTGCTGGAGGCATTCACAAAGAACCTCACCTCCACCATAAACTCTTTAACTTCAGCGTCACCCCAATGCTCATCAATCAGAACAGCATCACTTAGCTCACGCAACCTATCTATATCACTCATATTCCAGACTTCCCTACTGTACGTTGTGCTTTAGAGAAAGAGACACCCAGCGTGTCAGCTATACGTTGTATGGTATAGCCCTCCCTTCTCAGTTTAATTATCTCAATGCTCTCAGGCGTTAGATGCCCTGCTAATGGATAGTTTATGTGAGGGATAATCTTTTCTAGATTAACCTGACATTGAATGGCTTGATAAAACCTATCACTCATCATTCAAACTCCCACTTGATAGGAAGATCATGCTCTGGAAACAGGCAGATCTCTTCTTCAAAAGTACCTAGACCCCTGACCATATCTATCACACGCCAAACGTCATTCTCCCGAATACTTAGCATGGTAGAGATTGATTTAACATCCTCTTTAGAAACACTAGTATTCTGCTGATGAGTAATGACTAGTGATGTCCACTCATTACCCTTTCTCACAACCCTTACCGACCTCACTCTATGTAAGTTCATTATTATATTCCTCTTTCCATTGATCAGTAGCAGCCACTAGCTGCCCATATTTTAAGACTTCACGGGCATATGTATCGCCCATGTCCCAGCTACCATAAGTCATAGGAGACTTAGCCGCAACCATCCAGCGTGCGTAAGGGTTAGACTTCTCCTTAGCTACACCTTGATAGGTCTTGAGCACCCGCCACTCTATATCCCCTGCCTTGTATACGGCATATGGGCTGTCAACATCTACACTTTTACCAAACTTAGTTCTACTCATCTTCTTCTCCATATAGTTCTTCCCATTCCCAAGGCGTAATCCCTGAGACAATAAACTCACGCATCTCGCTGGACAGGTCAGGCATAGCATTCTGAATCAACTCACCGCCCTGCCAAGCCTCTACCTGCTGCTTAGTTACCGGCAAGTCCAAGATATGAACCCTGCCTGTAGCTATAGATCTCTTCTCAATCAACATTAACTTCTCCTTAATCGCAAGTTAACTCAACAACTGTCGTACCTACACGTTCAGCATAGGCTGTCACATCCGACACAACGTCAGACCAACGCTCCCAATGCTCTTCAACGTCCACGTAATTGTCAAACATCTCATCATCAAACACGGCATACACTGCTGACTCCGGGCTAAAGTCCCCGTAGCACTCCACTTCCTGCCCATTCTTAGTTATGTTCATATCACTCACCTCTACAATCAATAGTTATTTTTATAGGTGGGTTACTTCTCTCGCTCCACCTAAAAGCTTCATCAAGTGCCGCACTACTGGTGGCGTGCAGGCTAAGGTCTAACCCATCATCTAACACCACGGCCCAGCCTGCTGCACCTACCTTCTTCACTACAATTTCACGTTCCATATTATGCTGCCGCTATTAAGTTGGTCGCATCCACTACAAAGCTACCTTCATCTTTCTTAGCTTTGCCCTTGGCTTTCAAGCCTACAATTACTGCACCAGCCTTGACGTTAACAAGGTCTGAAGCATCGCCATCAATGACCCTACGCCCCATGTAATGCTTAGGCATACCGCCTCTAAACACCACTGACATGGGCGCGTTAGACTTCAAAGCCTTGATCACAAACTGCTGGTACTTAGGTTCCCCGCTGTATGAGTACATCAAGTCATAGTTACCGGCAGTCTTACCAAGCCTTGAGGCGTTCTTGGTATAGTCATAAAAGTAAATACCCGGAAACTGCTGGGGTATCCCATGCTTCTCCCAAGGTATATCCGACAGCACATTCAGGCGCACTGCCGCCTTAACACCTTGCTTGGCACAAAGCTTCTCAAAGTTAGTCAACTCCTTGCGAAGCTGTACAAGAAAACCTTCCTTATCTGCATGCCACCAATCGGTCTTACGCTGCCGCCCAGCCTTGACATTGGCGAACACGCCCATTCCCGCAGACTCCAAACAAGAATCTGCACAGCCAGCGATATGGCGATAGGGGCATAGAATATCATCAGGCATTAGGGATAAACCTGCCAGCCTATACTCTTCACTGCTATCACCGCTCTTTTTTAGCTTGGTGTTCCCACCAGTAGTATCTAGTAATTTCATTCTTCTACCATCTCCGTTATTTTCTGCATCATTGCATTAACACCATGCCAGAAGTCAGGGTCATCTGACAACTCTGCATTTAAATACGCCCGATACTTTGGCATTGCCTTGCCATCACACAAGCTATCTATTAATTTTTGCTTTGCCATCTCCGCTAGATATGGCTCTATCGCTATCACATTGCTCATACATAAGCCTCAATTAGTTTTCCAAGACCCGAAGGTTTCGGCTGGGAACTACCCAGCCTCATCAGTTGGAAAGTCTAACAGTTGTTAGACACTTCATGCACAGCTACAAAAGGCATGGCACAGCCTACCAGTACAAGTGCAGGCCCGAACACCGCAAAAATATCATGCACGTTTTGGTCAGTCATATAGTACGCAAAAGCCAAATGAACGCCAGCCCAGACAAATATAATTGAGATGACTAAAGCTAAAGTAAACTTTAAAACAGCAATAAATGCTCTCATGCTTCACGCTCCAACTGTGCCAGCTCTAATGCTTTTTTGAGTTGGATAACCCGCAAACGGTTGCGAGACTTTGCAAGCCTTCGGGCTGCATTGGTGTTGCGCTGTGCGCGTTTCAATTGTTTTATACTCATATTTTTCTCTTCGGTTAAAGTCTAACAAGTGTTAGAAAAAAGTCTAACAACTGTTAGAAAAAGTCTAACAACTGTTAGGTTTTTTATGTCCTAGGCATACTCCCGCAGTCCGCAATACTTGGCAAGCTTTTAGGTGTACGTCAAACAGCGACATAAAAGAACACTAAAACCTAGTGCTCTATTATATGGCTATAAAAAAGCCTTTTAACGCCATGCTCAGGGCGAGAGGGTTTAGCGGTAGTCGTTCAAGGCCTTTTCATTGTAGGCGTTAATTGTATCCTGAACCATTCGGGCGAGTATCTTCTGATTTTCAGGCGTTAAAGTAGCGTGCTCTTTTAATAGGTTAATGGTGGCGAGCAAATCATTATCAATTTGTGGGCCTTCACCTTCACCAGATTCTTTTGCAGCTTTTTCCGCTTTCGCCTTTTCTTTCTTGGCGTTCAAGGCTTCAAGATAGTCCGCGTAGGTTTCAAGATGAACGTCAACACCTTCAACGGCCCACTTAAATGAAGCGATACGCGAAGCAAATGAAGTATTACCAGTTTTGGTGGCGTACTCGTTAAGGCTTTTGAAGCCTAAGATAGCGGCGATGTTTAAGGTCAAAGGCTTCCACAAGTTTTCATCATTTGCGTTGATGGTATCTTTTACCTGATCAAATAATTGCTCTGAAAGGCTAACATTAAGATCCTCTATAGTTTGTGATGAAGCTGCAAGTTGCTTAATGGTTTCTACGTTTAACATGTTTGTTTCTCTCATTTATTAAAGGCCCCAACACGGGGCGACATGAACTATAATGCAGTAAGTGTGCCAAGTTTAGAAAGCCTTATAGAGTGGGGGTTGAGTATTTTGAAGCTATTAAAAGCGCACCAATGAAGTGCAAATGAAAATAAAACGCACCAGAATGTGTGCAAGTTTAACATAATGCAAAAACACTTTTAATAAACACTATATAAAACAATGGTTTAATTTTTTAAGTATTACGTGGATAGTTGGCGTGTATATTGCTTGTGAAGCTTGCAAGCATTTTGAGGCCTATATAAATCAATGGGTTATAAGGAACGCCCCTTTAAACTGTTAGGCACCAGAACAGTGCAACAATAAATAACATGCAAGAAACGTGCCAGTTTGTCTAACAAGTGTTAGGAATTTTGGAAGGCTTTGGGAAGGAATGAAAAGCTTGTAAGGCTTTGGAAGGATTAGGGATTTAAGTTTTAAAGGCTAACAAGTATAAGCTTTAAAAGGCTTATAAAAAACTGTCATGCCTTTATAAGCTTTTAAAGCCTTACAAGCTTGTCAGTATTTTGGCGGTCAAGGCTTGAAAGTATTCAAAAGCTTGTGAAGCTTTAAAGGCTTTTGCGCGTAACGCCTTGCAAGGCTTGTGAAGCTTTTGAAGGTGAAGCCTTTATGTGCGATGGCGCGTAACGTGTGCGCATGACGCAGGCCCGGGCAGGTGGCCGTAGCCCCTCCCCCTATATATACTAAATGATATACATTTTGAAAGCTTTTCAAACTGTCAAGCCTCTGAATATCGGCTCACCTTTAAAGCCTTTAAAGCTGGTTAAAACCGCTCACCTTTTAAGTACCTATATATATATACTTGAACCCGCCCAGCGTGTTATCATATTATAGAGTCAGATTCACCATTTGTCAAGTTATTTCTTCATAAATAAATCTACTAACCGGACAAGAAGCTATATACAGCCTTATAGGATGTTGTCCGGTTAGTAGCTTAAATAAAATAAAATAATGCTTGACAAACCTAACATAAGTTAGTATACTATACAACATGAACGCATATTTACCTCAATCTAATAAAGAACGTGAACTCACTGAGAAACAACAAAAGTTCTTGGACTGTTTAATCCAAACGGGAGGTGATCCAAAGTACGCAGCAGAGTTAGCAGGTTATGCTGAAGGCAGCTATTTCCAAGTTATAAAATCATTAAAGAATGAAATAATAGAACTGGCCTCTCATATACTAGCCCAATCTGCACCTAAAGCCGCTATGAAGCTTGTACAGGTCTTAGATTCTGATGAACCTATACCACAAGCTAATGTAAAACTACAGGCCGCTCAGACTATTTTGGATCGCACAGGTTTAGGAAAGCAAGACAAGCTAGATGTTAACGTACAAAGTGAAGGTGGAGCTTTATTCATTCTACCAGCTAAGACTGTTGTAGAAGGAGAATATGAAGTTACCCAAGACTAAACCTCGTAAGCAGGGTGTTGCTCCTTTTGCATACATTTCTGATGTAGAGAATAAGTTATTTATACGTGATGAGCCTAAATACAAAGTCCTAAAGGATGTTGTTGAGGGTATTGTTTCAGGTAAGTATAAGTCTATCCGTGAGGGTAGATTGTTTGTAGAGTCTAAAGGGTACTCTATATCTGTAGAAGGTCTTTCAAAGTACGTTAGACAAGAAAGAGAAGAGCAGGGTAAGGACTCTAAGTATCGCTATAGCAGAGCACAGAAGGCTAAGATAGCTTCTAGACGTTCTGTAAAGTCTAAGCAGACACGTATAGAAGATCTAGATAAGAAGCTAAGAGCAGCTAAGGCTAGTCTTACACAACAAACTAAGGTTCAATCTAAGTTAGATGAGCCTTTAGATGCTTCTACAGATACTGGCAAGGTTTTAATAGAAGATGAACTAGATTTATTGACTCCTAATACACAGGAGATTGTAGATAGTAAGGTTATCTTTAGACCAAATGAAGGGCCGCAGACAGACTTCCTAGCGGCTCCTGATACAGACGTATTGTATGGTGGTGCAGCAGGGGGTGGTAAGTCCTATGCTATGCTCGTAGATCCCCTTAGGTTCGCTCACAGGGCTGCTCATAGGGCGTTGATACTTAGACGCTCCATGCCTGAA
>Ga0070747_1000971_pt1 | contig 14195 bp, 2 predicted proteins | sample VirMetDEL_Mar_31_FD_77321 | JGI IMG/M metagenome (GOLD analysis project Ga0070747, IMG submission 77321) | Aqueous microbial communities from the Delaware River and Bay under freshwater to marine salinity gradient to study organic matter... | ecosystem: Environmental > Aquatic > Marine > Coastal ...
GATCAGGAACATAATCAGCTATAATATTTCTAGTATCTCTAATCTTTTTACTAGGGTATAATCCTGTTTCTATTTTAAAAGCTTGAAATATATCACCCTTTAATGCTTGGGGTAAACTATATTGAAAGGCGCGAGCGGCCTGCCCATTGAATGTTCTCATAGTGCTGTATAATTTTGATTGATCCCCTTTATCCTTCCATGCATCATTATAAGAAGACTCCATTTGCGGCATGCCGTTTTCGTTTAACTTCCACAATTCAAACAATTCACCTAAGTGTAAAACATCTGATGTAATAGGACCTCCAATTGTCCCAGCTACAGGGCCAACACCAAAAAATGCATCAAACTTTTGCTTTCTTCCTTCATCAGTCTCAGGGTCACCAGTCATCCAATTAAACCATTGAGAGGCTAATTGGTAAGAGTCATTAGCAATTAAATTACCAAAACTAGCATTAAGACCTACTGATGCAACTGATGTTATTAAATATAGATTAGCTAATCTCCACATTCTAGCAAGTTCTGGACTAGTATAATCTCCTGATTTCATTGACTTTATAGCATCTTTTACCCACCTAGATTGCAAGTCTAGCATTCCGAACCTATAGTTTTGATACTGTCCAAATACTCTACCAGTTTTAGTTCTTAACACTCTAGGTTTGCCAGATTGACTATAATCAAAGTGCAAGTCTATAGTTGAGTGATATGCATAATTACCAGCTCTTTCTGCTGCATACTTTAAGGCTGTTTCATTTGCTATCTCTCTCTCACCAGTCTCTCTACCTGATCTAATCATATCACGTTTAATATAATCTATGCCATTTGATGTAAGGCCATTATAAGCTAAAGCAAAAGCAGTTTTAAAAGTCTCTTGCCTATTTGCATTTTCTACTCGTCTATGTATGCCACTTAACAGGCTGCCAGAGGCTATTTCACTAGCTTTATTTGCTATCTTATCTCCTATTGTAGGGGTAGCATCAACCATTACACCTTTTGAATTTATTTTAAAGTCACCAGGCAAATTTGGATCAACATTTTCTACTGCTCCACGAGTCATACCTTCTGTGCCTTGTATATCTCCTTTGCCCATAGCTTCCCATGATATACCATGCTTTTTTAATGCTTCATTTACAAGGTCTTTATGAAACTTGCTATTAGATCCTGTATAAAAATCTTCAGCAAATCTTAAGCCTTCTCTGCCATACTCTACATAGTTAAATACTTTTTGTAGTCTATTCCTAATAGCAGAACGTATATTACCACCCATTTTAGCACTATGCTCAACAGCCGTAATAAATCTAGTTAAATTCTCAACACCGCTATTAGTATTAGCGTCAATGCCAAGTATGGACTCGTAAGTATAAGACATTGTTTCAGCTAGAGACTTAGCAAGTTTAGATACTTCAGTAGAATTAGGAGAATCAGTAATCTTTTTTTGCATTGCACGCATTGCTTCTGTATAATGAAGGTTTAAATTACTAGATAGATTAAATCTAGCTATATCATGTATGTACTTGTTCATAAAATGAAATGGATCAAGAGAGTATTTTTGTTGGGATATATCTTGTCTATTTTTAAGCCTATCTATTACGTTCCCAAATTTTTGCTCTTGCTGTATGAAATTCTCAAATACATCACGATCCTTACTTTTAGTATCAGATAGCATTTCTTTCATGCTATTTAAGCTTTCAAATACATCTAATACATAGTGAGGCATATACTGCCTTTGTATTATATCTTTTCCATTAGAATCTTTTAACTCTCCATGTATAAACCTATCTATACCAGACATGCTAGATTCATCTATACGACCTTGAGTTTCTAGCTCCATTAAAGTTTTTTCATATCTTTCAATCATCTTAATTACTCTGTCTGTATATGGATCATTTTGTCTTGAGCGTAATTGAGCTAATCGTATTAGATTTCCTACACCACCCTTTGCAGCCTTTAATCCAGTTCTTCTAATATCTTTATAGTTTTCATGAATTTCTCTCATTAGCTGTTTATCTGGAGTACTCCATGGAGTCTTTCCATCAGGCCTAACTAAATTATCTACAGTGGTTACACCTTCAAGCACGTCTCTTAAGCCCAAGTATAGTTCTCCTGCTCTACTCCTGCCAGATAAATTCTCAATATTACCAGTACGTGAAGTTAAATGATTTGTTATAGTACTCCAAGTATTATTCATATTTGTTAATGCTGCTCTTGCTCTGACTTCATTTTTGCCATCATATTTTTTATACTCATGGCTTGACTTTCTGTATTCAACTTCCATAGCTCTTAAGTCTTTTGGATTTACATCAAATGCTGTTGCTAGTTTAGTAAAAGAGTCTATAATCTTACTTAAATGCTTTGCAGGTTCATTAGTATTGTCTTTATAGTTTGACAATGTTAGCTCTACAGCATCTACAAACTTTTTAGCTTCAGGAACCTTGGATAGCAATCTTCTTGGAATCTTTAAAAGCTGACTAACTCCTCCATCTGGATTACCAATTTGAGCTTTAAATTCTTTAACTCCAAGAGCAAACTTTTTTATATCCTTGCCTGAAAAGTTATATGATTCTAAGTCCATAGGAACTCCAACACTTTTTTCAAAAACCCATAGCATTGTATCTATATCATTATACTTAAACTTAGCAAGCTGAGGATCACGTTGGAATTGATCAACAACACCTAAAAGAGCTTTTTCTGCTTGCTTCCTTTGCTCTGGAGTTTGATCCTTTTGTAGGTTCTTTAGTTGCTTTGTATCAATACATCCTGCGCTCATTCAGCTCTCCTATTTACAATTTCTATTTTTGATTTTATTACCAACGTAATCTAATGGTGACTCAGTAAGCCTTGATCCTGGTTGACCAAACTTATCAGACCTAGAAAACTTTTCATATCCTTTTACTGTTTGACCTAAGTTTGTCTCACCATAAGGAGTTTTATTTCCAGCTCCATCTATTGAGAATCTTTGATTTAAATACATATCAGCAGGATTAAACCCATGCTTATTAACAAATTCATTAGTAATAGCATTTAATTCAGATGGTGTCATCATTCTCTTGCCTGTCATCCAGTCTAAGAAGTTATTGACTATAGTTGAATTATGTATATCAGCAGCATTTACCTTGTTTAGGAATGATTCGTTTAGTCTTCCAGACACTATATCTAAGTCAGAATTAGTGGCTTTTGAAGTGCTTAATTCAGGAGAGAGATTATTAATATGATAAGTAGGATTGTAAAGTTTATACATTTCTACAGTTTTCATCTTAGTAACAAGATCTATTAATCCTTGCGCTTCAGCTTTAGATATAATGCTATTAGTGTCTTGGAATCTACTTCCTGATGCTTTACCCGCTAGGTACTTGTATACATTAGGCTCCCAATAGTTCTTTTTAAAGGCATAATCAAATGTTGTATGACTACCTGGTAAGTCTGACGACGATGTTATTGCTATAACATTTTGATCAACTTTAGGTGTAAGCAGCTTAAATAAGAATGCTTTTCTTTGCTCAGGTCCATCTAACTTTAATAATGCATTATTTAAAAGTGCTTCAGTCTCAATAGACTTCTCACCATACTTCATTCTATCCATACCAGGTCTATCAGGATACTTTGCATTGTTTTCCATAACCTTTGCTACAAACTTATTAACTTGAGAGTCTACATAAAGCTTTTCTGTTATAGGCATTGTTGATCCATCTCGGTATTTAATTAAACCACCGAATACATTAAAGCTTGCTTTAGAGTCTCTATATTCTCCTCCATCTACAACTTTAAATCTTCGGCCATTCATAACGCCTACGCTATTATCCTGAAGATTAAACCTATTTCTGTCTCCTGGCTGTATGACTTCAGACACTACTCTTTCTTTGCCTTTTCTATTATACACAACAATTGGAACATCTCCTCTATTCTGATAAAAACCTTCTTTTATAGTGCTGCCATCTTTGTTTGGAAACCTTATTTGAAATGTATTTTCTTTATCAAATGTGCTAACTATAGCATTTAATGATGCTTCAGCATTTTTCATTGCTATTAACTTTTCAGAAAGAGCCTTGTACTCTGGTGAGTCACTATATGTTTTCTTGTTAAATGATTCTATCTGAAACATTTGTCTTTCTATAGCTTCAATTGAAGTGCCTAATTCTTTTAACTCAATAACTTTAGCCTGATTTTTTACATAATGCCTATACACTTTATTTAAATTATTGTTCATCCAATTATTTACCATAGCAGCATCAAAGCCTGAGTTTACTGCTGACTCAATTAGTTCAGTAGTAGGATTAGTAATGTCCATTTTATGACCAGATCTGCTACTATGAATATCATGCAATGACTTCATGCCTCTATCAAATGGAGCTCTAGATTCATTATTGATATAATCCCAAAGCCTATCTTTGCCTTGTTGAATATTAAAATCTCCAGGGTTTCTAAGATTCATATCTGGCTTTTTGCTATAACTAGGAACAGTTGTTAATGATCTCCGTGTATTGTTATAAGCAAAAGCAAAATCTTGAAGTGTAGCTTTCATTACACCTTCAGCTGAGCTAACCTCTCCCTTATTGTATGATATATATTTAGATAAAGGATTTATTAAATTGTCCATCATGTAGTCTTTTAATACTCTAGCGTTTGAAGAGTTGTAGAATCCTTCAGCTATTTGAGCAGCAGACTCTGGAGTTCTAGCTTTAAGAGGATCTATTGGCCTTACCGTAAACATACCATCAGTACCAAAATATATCTCCTTTACGACCTCTTTTTGAGCGTCAAAAGAATCCATTCTTTCTGGTGGATTTTTATAGTAATCAAGAAACTTCTTAACTAGAGCTCTTACAAAAGTCTTATTAGATGTAATTTCACCTGGGTTTCTTAATATAATTTCTCCCAGACCAAGACCCATCCCTAAGTTAATCTCACCAACTACAGTTTCTCCTCCTGTTTGCTTTCTATTTGTTCCTCTGTAATCACCAAATGCATTAACTAAATAAGTAGCTACTTGGTGAGCTTTTACAACTCTTCCTCTAAACTTATTGACGTCTGCTAACTGATCTTTAACTCTTGCATAATCACCTGGCTTTGTAAAGTCAATGTTTTGTATCTCTGTTTGAACTATACTATTAATAGAATCTATAGTTAAATTGTCTGCTATTTGTTCATGCCCAGAAGTACCTAATGCATTTTTTAAGAACTTCCCATGGACAGCTGTATATGATGCAGATTTATCAAAGTCAAAGTCAGCATCCTGTCTTCTGTCTACGTCAGTATAATTCATCATTTTAACTGGGCCCATAGACTCTGATAGACTTGCTTCAAAATATATTTCACCAGTTTTAGGGTCTATTTGGAATTGACCTCTTGATTTAGTGATTACATTGTCAGTTCCATTACTAGGCATTCTTAAATCAGATGCCCCTAAGAATCTAGTCCCTTTTGTTTGAGCTTGTCTGATATTAGCAAGAGCTATTTTAAGACCTTTAGAATCAGTTTCTTTTATAAACTCTCCGTTTGTATTCTTCCGTAGTATTTCATATCTACCTGTTATGTTATTATGAGCTACATATAGACTTTGACCACCAGGGTATTGATACTTTGGATTGATACCAATTTCTTTTCCTACTGTAAATTCAAATCCATTAGTTGAGTTAGATGATATCTGTTCATTAGTGATGTTAAATAAGTCTTCTCTTACAATAGCTTCCATTGCTTGAGAGTATGTTAATTTACCATCTCCTTTTAATGCCTCTAGCTTATCAAGCTCACCAATTAACTCTTCTCTATGCTTCCTTCTTACTTCTTTTAATGATTTAGCGTTTAATGTTTCAGGAGTCTTATGTCCATTCTCGCTTACCAATTCACCACTCTTTAACAACTCATAACCCTCTACTGCAACACGAGCATTGCCATCTACTTTATAGATAACATACTCAGCATTTTTTGTAATCTCATAGCTATTGCCAGCTTGATCTCTGTCTACAGGTTGGAAGCTTTCTTTATCTGCAACAGGGTCAAAAGCAGTTTTCTCAGTCCAACCACGTCTTGCTGATTGCTTAATAATAAATGCACCTACATTAGCATGAGTTCCGTCAGACCTACCAAAGAAGCTTAACTCTTGTGCCCCTTCTGCAAATGATGGCATACTTTCACCATATATATACTGTCTATCTCCATACTTAAATGGCTGGTTAAAATTACCTCTTTCTGGTATCATTATATTGTTATTACCTCTGGCTGCTTCTCCTGTAGCTATAGATCCTCCATTAAGATAATAAGATACCATTTGTTGCTCTAATTGCTTTCTAATAAACATTGCATCACCAGTACCACCAGCATTAAGCCAAAAGTCTAATCCAGAATTTAATGCAGATTGGTTACCGTCTTTAGCAAAAAATTTTGAAGTCCTTCTTGCTATATCTGTAGACTTGTATGGGTTATTAAACACATCAGCCCATGCATCTTTTGCAGCTGAAAATCTTCCTTCCATTCCACCCCATTCCCATATACCATTATCATGATGGCTATGCACGCCCATTGATTGAGATAATGCAGGTAAATGATCTAAAGCCATATTCTTTAATAATATACTTTCTAATGGTAGTTCTACAATATGGTCTGGATTCTGGTTGTTAAACTTCGCTCCATTCTTATCAACTAAATCCATCTTTTCACCAAAAGGGCTTAATAAATCGGTATCTTTGTCTATCATGTACCTATCAGAGCCTAATCCTTTATCAGGAGAGAAACTATTAACTTTGTTGCCTGACTTAAATGCTAGCATATCTACGCCCAGCTCTTTCATTAATTGAGCCATAACTGGATCATAATGAAATGCTGTCTTATTATAATAAACTTCATGGCCACCAGTAGGCAATATATTTGAGTGAGCAACACTAGGCTTAATAGCAAACTTTACTCCATTTATATCGCCAGCGCCATCAAAAGTAAAATGCTCTGCTCTTGACCCCATAATACCAGAAAATGCTACCATTGGGTCTAATCCTACATATGTTACAGCATCAGTTATTTCTTTATAATTATCTCTAGCTTGATTAGTATAATGCTCTACCATACTTTCTGGCATTCCTTCTTCTGTCCATTTTTTAGTCGCAAGGTCTACATATCTTTCATAGATATTATACTTTGAGCTATTCCCATCATTAACAGTAAGAACTTTAACCTTGCCTGTTCCGTCTGCTTTAATAACATTAGATGCTCTCTTCTGTACGGCTTGGAAAAAGGGACTATTAATTGAAGTCATTAATTCCATGGCAGACTTAACAGTGCCTGGATTGGGTATTATACCACTTTTAGTTTGGTTCATCTTTAACCGCTTCCATAGGTCAGCTGTTCTAGAAGCTTGATAATCAACTCCTGTAGATGAACTCCATAAGTCCTTGTTTTCATACATTGCTTTAACTTCTTGTGGGAATGCCCTCATTAACCTAGCATGTAATAATATTTGCTTAGCTTGATCTGCATTTAAGGTTTTGGAGTTAACCATTTTCTTAAATCTAGCATGACCTGGAGTGTTTCCTACTATGCTATCAAATGCATTACTTAGAGCTGTATTTTCAGCAAACGCACCTTTTATTCTTTTCTTTGTATCCTGGTTGAAACGCACAATAAGATTTGTGCTCTCATCCATAGGAACTCTAAGATACATATCTCCCTTTACTGTTCCTTTAAATCCTAATGCTTCTCCTTCGCTTAAATGTCCAACCATATTTTCTATGTTCATAATAAAGTCAGCATTATTAAGCTTTGAATCAATAATATCCATATCTTTACTACCAAAGGTATTAATTCTTTTCCCGCCTATTTTACCACCTTCTTTAAGTAAATATGCATTATCCCATAAGTTCATTCCATCCAATAGACCTGTTAAGCCATGGTCCATCCAATTAACAAGGCGAGAGTCTGTTATTGTACCTACACCATCATTATATTCTAATTGCTTAATTATTCTAGAATTTAACAAAGGGTCAACAAAGCTCTGCTTAACGTCTATGGCTATCTCATCTAATGTAGGTACTCTAATGTCTCCATCTCTTTCATGCCTACTTTGCATTCTATCCTGCAGTTTTTCAGACCAAGGCCTAATAAAATCTTTAATATTAGCACGGTTTATATCAAAATTAGCTTGGCCAAATGATTTCTTCCCATTTGAGTCAAAAAATATCCTGTCAACATCTATTAATAGCTCACTATTTTGAGCATTTCTTGAATTGTAAGATAACGTAGCCGCCTTTAACATTCTATTTGCAAAAGAGTTGTCTAAAGAATACTTGTTTATAAACTGATTTAATGTTATTCTTGGTTTTTCTCCTGCAGTTCTTGCTGACTGTCTATCTACAAAAGAATCACTTATTTTTTCATTTAAGTGTCTATCAAATGCCTTAACATCTCTAGAGTATTCTATTTTATTAATTATATCATTTATAACTCTTGTTTGTGCTTCAGCAATAGGGCCATCGATATCTCTATTGTTTTGTAACTCACTAATAGAATCATGTAATTTATGAGTTTGCTTAGCTAATGCATGTAAGACTACTGTGTTTCCTTCTGCCATTGCAGCTTCATACTTTGCTTTAAGGCTAATTGTAGCTTTATCTAAGCCTGTTAATAAATCTACTAACTTCTGCTCACCTTTAGAGTCTACCATTTTTTTAGATACTGCAGTTCTAGATATAGAAGAATAATCTCTAACAGCATTGCCAACTTCACCATTTAATACCATTTGATAGTTTTGCATATCAGAAGCTCTTCTTGCATTTTCTAAGACTATAGTCCAATCTACAGCTTTATCATGCCGTTGCATTCTTTCAAGTTTAACAAATCCTTGCTGTTGAGATGCTCCTAGCTCTCCAACTAATTCATTATAAAACTCCATATAATGGTCTATTTTCTTAGAGTCTGTTCCAAATTTTGAATTTAACTCATCTAATACTGACCTTGAATCTGGTAGCTTTACTTCTGATGTTCTAGGGTCATAAGATCCAAACTCTCCACCAGTTACTAATTCTACTAAAGCCTTTCGTACATCATATCTATTATTTAGATTATTGCCACCTAGCTTTTTAGCAAAGCCATCAATAGAGCTATTTAATGCTCTTTGGAACGAACGATCATTAGAGAATACATCTCCAATTAGAGGGTCTAATGTTGTTTTAATGTCTTCTAACTGCTTGATACTACGTTCAACTTTTTCTCTAGCTTGAGGCGAAGGAAAGTGATACCCAAGATACTTTTTTAACCTATTAAAATACTGAGTAAGCTCTCCAACAGTCGCATTATCTACACCAATAGGGTCCCATGTAATATCTTTGTTAACTAGATTTTTTAGTATCTTATCTCTAACTTCTTTAGCACTAGCTGGATCAATATTAGGGCTTTCACCTTTCCCTGTGATTATAAATTCTAAGTCTTTAGCTTGCCTATCTTGTCTATAAATGTGATATGCAGCCCATCCAGCATCAGAAGACATTGCAGCATCTTTATTTGCAACTGCAATTCCTTGCTCTCTATATCCTTCTCCGTGTATACTTTCTAAAACCTTATTATTAGCATCATCAAAAAGATCTCTAATCTTACTTGCTTGATCTCTTGATGGAAGCATTGACTGATGCACTCCGTCGTATCCAGATAGAAGTCCTGCTCCTCGTGCCTTTGCCATTAAAGATACAAAATTACTAGTTAAGGCTGGGTCATTTCCCTTTGATCCAAAGTCAAAAATATCAGTGCTTAGATCTAATACATGTTGTGGTATTTCTAACTTACCAGTTCTATCATTGTACCTAGTCTCTATTTGTAAAGCAGCAAATGCATCATTTAAAAATCCCATTTTTAAAGCAACAGTAGCGTTAGTTTCTGATTCAAATACTAGTCTAGCTCTAGATTCTAGCATATCTCTTAATGCTGCTGGAGTATCAGGTCTTCCTTCTTTAGTTTCGATACGACTTAATCTTTCGACCATTAAATCAAAGTCGCCTCTCTCTATAGATATTTCATTAATCAATTCAGGGCTATAATCTCTTTTCTTAGACAATATAGCATCATACATACCTTGCGCTTTATAAAGTTCTTCTATTGCAATTCTTTCTTGAGCCATGTCTAATGACTTATCTTGCTTAATCTCCATAATACGATCTATAATAAATCTTTTAAATGTCTTTGCCTCAGAGCCTAGCTGACCTATCTTATCTCCAATTTGCCTTCTATCAACATTAGCAGATTCAATTATATCGAATATCTCTCTTAATTGTGGGTCTTTTACTACTTGCTGCTTAATTACATTTCCAACTTCTACTTGTGAGCCTTGATGTTTTAATTGTTTGAATGCTTCTAAATGAGCTGGTTTAAAATTAAGAATGTCCATTCCTTCTTGCAGCTCTTTTATTTGATCTATATTTTCAGCAAAGTACCTATTACTTTCTGACATTTGCTTCCAATACTTACTTCTATTGCTGAATTTCTCACCTCTCTTAGAGAACATCATACCAACAAATAAGTTTGCAGCAATCTCTCCAGGATCAGTTCCTAAGGCTGTAGCAACATCAGTTACATTACCGCCTGCACTAGTTATCGCCCATATATTTGGAAGATTCATAGCAGCAGTACCAGCTAGCATTCTTGGCAATGACTCTTTTATATCTCTAAACATGCCACTTCTTATATGTTCATTTAACACACTTGGAAACTTATCTCTGGCTTTCATTATAATGTTATCAAGCTCTTCTACAGACATCTTTTTAATATTAGAAGGGTTAAAGTATCTATCAGTAATACCTAATGCTTCAAGAATCCCTGTTCTACCCTTTGACGCATTATATAATAGGTTAACAGCCTCTTTCTTCTGTGCAGGAGAATAGTCTAGCATTTTAGTAAAAGAGGTTGTATTTCGCTTAATTATTCCAGCTAAATCATCTCCAAGTATCCTGCTGCCTTTTCCTTTACCCTGACCTATGAATCTTGCAGGACCTATAAAACCACCCCAAAACCCATGATGCAACATATCTGATGTCATCTTACCTACGCCATCATATTCTGCTTTAGCATCAATAGTGTTATTGGCCCCAAATTTAGCTATATTATGAGCTACAGCAGTCATACCTCCGTGAAGACCTACTAGCAATGCATCGGTTGCATATGCAGATATAAAATCTTGTGCTTTTTCTGGTAAGCTACTACTAAGTAGCGCTTTAATTGCATGCCTTACATTGGTTGGATTTTCTGTTTTCATGATCTGCAAGACAGCTTGACTTATTTGTTGTATTTCTTCTGGTGCTGCTTTTATTCCATAGTTATCTAATACATTTGTTATCCCTTTATTAAGGTGTCCAAATGTCTCCCTCTCTACAGCTTCCGCTCCTAGCTTCATAACGCCTTGTTCTAGGGCTTCTTCACTAATTGTAGTATATCCTGCCTTTAATGGATTAAAGTAGCCATTACTGACCTGTTTTAGCTTATTTCCTTCATCAACAATATCTGATATTACTTTACCGCCCTTTGAAGTAAGTGCATTCCCTTGAGTAATAGATCTAGAAATATTATTATCAACAATTTCTTTAGTCACAAAGTCTGTTATAAGTTCTTTATTCTGCTTGTCAAGTGCTCCCTTACCAAACACTTTACTTAAACCTTTACTACCAGCTGATACAGTTTTGCTTGCCCATCCAAAAGTAGGAAGCATACCTAGTCCAGCGCCAACAACATAACCAGCTTTACCCCCACTACTTAAATCTTCCCAATCACCTTCAGCTCCGAGGGCTAAATATTTTTCTACAGCATTCTTTTCAGTAAGTCCAGTACCCTCTGACAATGTTTCACCTAATTCTAGAGTACCCCATGCAGCACTGTCTAATGCTCCCCAAACAGCCTGTCCAACAAACTCATGTAAGTTTCTGGCAACTCCACCTTCAGCCTGTGGTTCTTTTGGAGGTATTGGTGCGCCAGTGTACTGAGGCAGGGCCTCAACCATCTTTTCGTCTTGGTTTTTCTGAGGATTAGGGTTAGCTACTCCTGCTTTTCTTTTTTCTTCTTCGGTAAGGAAGTCTAGAAATTCTTGAGTTAATGCCATTCTTTATCCTTAATTAATATGGTAATTCTTGATCTTTTAAAAATGCCTCAGGAGTAACACCATTTGCCGCATATCCCTGATCCCTATACTGGCTAATTAATCCCGCAGAAGATTCTTCTTCTCCAGCTGGAGTAACTGCTTGAATTAAATCTGGACTTTGTTGATATATAGAATCTAACTGAGCTTCATAAGTCTTTTGTAAATTAACACCAGCTTTAGTTGTATTGGTGGGATCTATTTTTTGAGATTTAGAAACAATATCTTCTTGTAAACTTATTACTTCAGCCTCTTTTTCCATTTTATCTAGCAAAGGAAGTAATACATTTTTCTTGTCTCTATAGCTATAATTTTTTAATCCTTCAATTTCAGTAGATCTCTTAAGTTCTGCTTCACTTTTATTAAATGCTTCTATTGATTCAACTCCCTTTTCAGACATAAATTTTGCCTCTGCTTGTGATACTAACGTATCATATGCATCTTGACCCATTTCACGCTTAATGTATTCATGCGTTGCTTTATGAGGATTACTATATATGCCGTCAGGATTAGCGGTAGATGGATCCACACCAAAAATAGATAAGAATGGATTCTCTCTATTATAGTGAGTATCTGCAACTGGATTTAATTCATTTAATAAATATTCGTCAAACTCAGAAGTTGAAGCATCATAAACATCTTGATCTGGATTGAATGTATTTGGCCTAGCAATTGAAGTTTCTTGGTTATGAAATACACTTCCACGTATTCTAGAGTCTTTTATATTAAAGTCTGTATCACTATCTTGTAATTCACCTTTTTGAGTAATATCTAAAGCGTCATATATGGCACTCCAACCTCCAGCCGATTCTATTCGTGCTTGAAAGCTTTCATCTCCAGATTGTTTTAAGCCCTCTTCAAAAGTATTAATAGATCTATCTACTGCATTAGATGCTTTAGTAGTATCGACTACTATAGTATTTAAAGCATCATTAAAAACTTCATTAGTAATAATAGTATCTTTTTTTGCACTAACAGCTGCAGCCTGAGATCCAATCTTAAGTTTATATGCCATTATTCAGACTCCTTATTTATAGCTTCCATAATAGATTTTCTTACTGGCCAAGGTAGCTGATTATTATTGTCATACTTTTCGTTTAATGAAAATACAGCTTTATCTATATCTTCTTCAGATGAATAAACATTCATAGCAAATCTTAATTCTTTTTCATACTCTTTCATAGAGTCCATAAATTTGTTGTCAGCTTTTCCCTCTTGAAGTTTTTGCATTACATTAGATCTTCTTCTTATGCTCTTACCAGCAATAGCATCTTCTACTGCTTGTTTCTCAGACGCTTCATACCTCAAAAGTCGCTGCCTATTAGTAACAGCCCCTCTTACTGCATTATATATTGCTGCGCCTTCATTTTCTAACTTAGATAAAAAATCATTATACTCAACAGGGTTATCTGTTTTTAATGTTAATATTCTATCTAATTCTGCACTTGGGTCAGATCCTGATAGAATCCCAGATAAAGCGCTACTTGCAACATACTCTGAGTCTTCGATTTCATAATATTGCTTTCCGTCATCTTCCTTTAACTCATAGACATCTGGCCCGAGTAAATGCTTAAGCGTAGTCGGTAAGTTAGCTACACTTGACTTTAATGCTTTTGACTCTTCTGTTTGGAATAATGCACTTTGAAGTGTTAGATCATCTTGTACGTTAGCCTGAACAAAAGATCCGTATCCAGCTTCAGTCTTATAAATATTTTCGTTTTGTCTAATGCCTTCTTTAAATGCACTATATCTACGACTTAACCCTTCTTTATTTACTGCAGATATACCTTGCATTTGATCATCAGGACCCATTGTTATTCCACCTACATAAGTTTCTCCTGCTTCAAGTATACCCATGGATCTTAAATAATCATCATGAACATCATCTCTATTATAATCACTCCCCATATATTCATCTTTAAGCATCTCATCAAGAACGAGTATATCTTCTTCTGTTGTATAGCCAGGAGTAACGTCTTCCATTCCATAGTATTCATTAGCTTTTGTAAACGTAGGGCTACCTATATTAGCGCCTTTAGAAGCATAAAAAGCATGTTCATCTATAGCAGCAACAGTCGCCTCTTGATCTAATGAAGATACA
>Ga0070747_1000974_pt1 | contig 14181 bp, 27 predicted proteins | sample VirMetDEL_Mar_31_FD_77321 | JGI IMG/M metagenome (GOLD analysis project Ga0070747, IMG submission 77321) | Aqueous microbial communities from the Delaware River and Bay under freshwater to marine salinity gradient to study organic matter... | ecosystem: Environmental > Aquatic > Marine > Coastal...
CGTAACGCAGAGAAATCAACAGCTATACCTAGTACAGTTACTACATATAGAGATGCGGTGCGCTCTGCTCACACCACAATTAAAGGTAAGATAAATGGTGCGGCTAATCTTAATGCTTTCATTGCTTTGTATACTACGCCTGTTGATAGCGATGGTAAACCAACTGGGAATGCACCTATAGTAGATTGGCCTAATGCAATTTAAATTATTATATATAGTTTTGCTGTTCTTAGTAACGGCAGGAGGGGCTATTTCTGCTGACTCCAATACTGTCTCCTCAACGGTTGTCACTGACAAGGCTCCTCCAACAGCTTCAGCACCGTCCGTTGTAGTAAACAATACAGATGTCTGTAAGTCAGGCGCATCTGCTTCTATACAAACACAAATACTAGGCATAGCTAGCGGTATTGCTATCTCTGATTTAAACTGTGAACGTTTAAAACTATCTAGGTCATTGTATGCAATGGGTATGAAAGTTGCAGCTGTATCTACGCTATGCCAAGACTACCGTGTCTTCGATGCTATGGCTATGTCAAATACATTTTGTCCTTTTATGGGGCAGATAGGTGCTGATGCACAGCAAGCATGGGAAAAAAATTGGGAGTTAATTCCAGAAGGTTCTACGATTAAAGATTTATATATACCACCTCCAACAAAGAGAATTAAAAGTGACACACCTATTCAACTTGAGCCTAAAAACGGCATCATCGGTCTTCTTCTGGCTCTTCTTATCTTATAGAGTTGCGGCCGATGTTTCTACCTGTCCTACCAACGTAGTTGGTTTGTGTGACCCATCTGTTATTGAGAGTGTTGTATCTGAAACTGTAACTGAAAGCTTCAATGAGGCTAATGGTATTACAACTGTCGAGACTACAACCAATACAGTTACTACAACTACTATCTCAAACGCTGACACAGGCGATATACTCGCTTCTGGGTCGGGGTTTGTTAGTTCTACTAAGGAAGGTGACATGGATTCTGATTGGGGTGGTCAGGGGCCAGCTTCTATGCTTAGCGGAAATTCATGTGGTGAGTTAGGTCCAGACAAATGTGCTATGATTACTGGTAGTGGCAATACTACAAGTACAATGGGTGTTGCTGGTATGGGTACTACGTTTACGAACACAATAAATCTAGCTAGTTTAAATATAGATAAGGGTGGTCGAACTAATTACACAATTAAAGTTAACAAAGAAGATGCTAGTGATAGAATTTATATGCACATTACTGGCTATGATGGAAGCACTTCTACTTTTAATGGTACTGATATTCTTTCTGAATCTGGGGTTAATAGTGGGTTTGCTTCTTACACTGGTGGTTTTAATTTTGGTGGTAATCTAACTAGTTTAATTGTTGAGATAGGTGGTCGGGATATTAACTTAGCTGTTGGCCCAATGTTCGATGACGTTACTGTTAATGTACTTTACAATGTAATTAATACTATTGTTACACAGAACATAACTACAATAGAAACCTTCATCTCTTTAAATCTAGGTGGAGATGATATAACTATAGATATAGCTGAAGATATATTTGAACATAATGATGTCGTTGATGTAGGCGGTGTCATTGTAATTGAACCAATGGAGGGGCCAAGTGATGCGACTTACACTGAGATTGAACTTGAACTGGATACACCAGTTATTGAAACGATTGAGATTAACATGGACACGGAACTCGGAGGGGGAACAGGTGCTGACGTACAATCAGACTCCGTCCTATCTAGCCAAGAAGCCAACCTCGAAGCCGAAATCGAAACCAGCACCGAAACCGAAGAAGTCGTTGAAGCCAAAGTCACCGCCAAAGAAGTAAAAGAAAAAGTAGCTGAAGTTAAGAAGGAAGAACCTGTTAAGAAAGTTGTTGTTAAAAAGAATAACAAAGAACAAAAACAAAAAGTAGCTAACAAGATAGTTAAGAACATGGGTTCAAAAGGTAGGTATGACAATACTAACCAGCTCAAAACACTAATGGTTATGAACGTCCTCGCTGATAACAAGAGTTTCTTTAACAACCAAATAGCTTTAACAGACAATGTACAATTATTTACTAATGACACAATACCAGATGGTATTATTAATGATAACAATGTAGCTTTATACTTGTTACAGTACGGTGCTGATACACAGATGATGGCACTAGTAGATATACAATATAAATAGGAGGTAATATGCCAAAGAAAAAAGGACTATACGCTAACATGAACGCTCGTAAGAAAGCTGGTACATCAAGACCTAAATCTAAAAGTACAGTTACTGACAAAGCTTATGCTAATATAAAAGCTGGGTTTCCTAAAAAGAAACGAGCCTAGTATGTATGAGTATGCTGTAAAGAAAGTAGTCTATGTTGTTGATGGTGATACAGTAGATATAGAAATAGATTTAGGTTTTAGTTTAACTAAGAAAGAGCGTGTGCGTCTAGCTGGAATTGATACGCCTGAGAGTAGAACGCGTAACTTAGAAGAGAAAGAGCTAGGGCTAAGAGCTAAAGATTATTTAAAACAAATGTTAAAGGACTCTAAGAATTTAAAAGTACAAACATCTAAAGATGGTAAGTATGGTAGAATGTTAGGTTGGTTCTTTGAGAATGATTTAAATATTAACTTAGATATGGTTGAGAATGGTCATGCTTGGGCATACGATGGTGGCACTAAGGTTAAGAACTTAGAAGATTTAATTGCAATACAGGAACAAAACAATGAGCCTTCTTAAAAAACATAAGAACCCTAAGGGTGGATTAAACGCAGCTGGTCGTGCTCACTTTAAAAAAACAGAGGGTGCTAATTTAAAAGCACCTGTTAAGAAAGGTACTAATCCAAGGCGTGTAAGTTTTCCAGCTAGGTTTGCTGGCATGAAGGGGCCAATGAAAGATGAGAAAGGTAGACCTACTCGTAAAGCATTGGCATTAAAAGCTTGGGGATTTGGCAGCGTTGCAGCTGCGCGTTCGTTTGCAGCTAACAATAAGAAGAGTTAGGTATGGCAGAGGTTGAGTTTGCAGGGGTAAAGTTTACTGGCGGTAAGATGGTTGCTGTTATAGTAAGTTTAAGTACGCTTGGTGGTGGTGCGTATGGTGTGTTCGAGGCATACAAACAATTTACTGACATGCAAACTGCTATTTCTGAGTATGTAAGTCCTGACTTATCCCACATAGATAATCATATGACGTTGGTATCGGGTGAGCTGGGTGTGATTGAGGCTGAGTTTGTTGCGTTGAAAGAGGCAGATACGTTAATGAACGAGCTAGTTAGAGAGCAAGTTAATTCTATTAAGAGTACAGTAGCTGAGTTGCAAACACAGATACACGACCTAAAGATAGAACAGAAGGTTGACCTCTCTGATATGTCTTCACGATTAGATAAGGATATAGAAAAGCAATCGAACAAACTAACAACAAGTATTGAGCAAGTTACTAAAGACTTAAACAAAGTAATTAAATCTACTGACGACCAAGAGAATAGAAACAGGTCAAGCATTAGAGATACAGACCTACTGTTACGCGGTAATGTTAAAACAATTAGAGATATTATCTCATCGTTTGAAATTAGAATGGATGCAAAGCTAACTAAACTTGATGAAAAAATTGACACTCTCGAAGAAAACCTAGATAAGAAAATACAAAGAGCATTAATTAATCCATTACTAGGAGGATAGTATGGGACTATTAAGTACACTTGTTGGGCCAGTCACTGGTATCTTAGATAAATTCATAGAAGACAAAGACCAGAAAGCTTTACTTGCACATGAGATTAGCACGATGGCTGAATCCCATGCGCAAGAAGCACTGCTCGCCCAGTTAGAAATTAATAAACAAGATGCAAAAGGTAACTGGTTTCAATCTAGTTGGCGACCAGCTACTGCTTGGGTATGTGTTCTTGGATTCCTTGTAAATTTTTTGGTGTCACCGTTATGCGCTGGGTTTGGTATTGATATACCTCAAGCGGATACAGGTACGATGTTACCTGTATTGATGGGGATGCTTGGGCTTGGTGGTTTAAGAAGCTTTGAGAAAACAAAAGGATTAAATAAATGAGTGAATTTAAATTATCGAATAGAAGTCTAGCTAATCTTGAGGGTGTGAACTCTAAGTTGGTGGCGTTAGTTAAGATGGCGATTGCTGAAACCAAGGTAGATTTTGCTGTGATATGTGGGATGCGTACTATTGATGAGCAAAGAGAATTGTTTGAGAAGGGTGCATCAAAGACAATGGAGAGTAAACATTTGCAGGGGTTGGCTGTTGACCTGATGGCGTACATTGGTTCTCGAGCGTCTTGGGAATTAAATCTGTATGACGATATAGCTGATGGTATGAAGAGAGCAGCAGTGTTAGTCGATGTGCCGCTTCGCTGGGGGGCGGCTTGGCACATCGACAATATTGCTGAGTATAAGGGTTCAATGCAAGATGCTATGAATGATTATGTAGATTTGCGTAGGTTTCAGGGTCGTCGTCCTTTTATAGATGGCCCCCACTTTGAATTAGGATAGCCATATTCAGTAACTATCTTATGTATTCTTGACCTACTTAGTTTAAATAGTTTTCCTACTTCCTCCAGAGTAGGTCTGCCCCCACAATGGGGGCAGTTTTCTAAGTAGGTTTTGCAAATCAATTCATTGCGTTCCTTTTCTTGTTTGTAACCCATTAGAACGGTATCGAGTCATCATCACCTAATGCATTAGATACGCTAGATTTAGGTGTGACTTGCGTGCGGTCGGTAACTTGTACGCTAATCATATTAAGTCCAGCGTCTGTAGTTTTTTTCCAAGCTGCAACTTTTTTGTTCTCAACGAAAGCACCTGTGTTATCTAATGGCCCTGAGTAATTAGGTTTGCCATTAGTAACATCCTCTTGCTCAAACATTATGCCCATCTTCTGGTATATTTTAAGCACACGTTGCCCTGATTTAGTAGTAGCAGCTACATAGATAACATCGTTGTCGAGTCCATCGACATTAATCTTCCCTGTTAGTACCATCTTCTCTTCGTCGTAGGGTGGGAATCCAGCACCTCGATTAGTGTTGTCATACTCTGACATTTAAAAGTCTCCTTCTGGTTTAGATTTAGGTTTGATAGGTGTGTGTTTAGCTGGTGTTTTACTAGCCTCGTTACCGTCATCATCTTCTGGTGCAATGCCAGCCATTTGCAATAGACCATAACGTCGAGCGTAAGTAATAGCTGACCCTAGCCCTTGCATAGTTTGTTTCTCTATAACTAGGTAGACTTTAGATTGGAAAGCCATACCTGTTACATGAGTAATGTTAGTACTAACAAAGTCACCGTACTCGTCACGACCTGATGGTTGTGTAACAGTAAAGCCATTGTCATTAAATGGTTTAAGACACGCATCATACACATTGCCTAGGTCAGCATAGCTGCTGCGGAAATGTGGGTTGGTTGAGTTCTTAATAGCTTTACCCATTGCTTGTTGCGCTCTGACATAATCGTCAATAGCGACTTGCTTCTCACTTTTAGTTGCCATCTTATGTTCTCCTTTTGATGGTTATTGCTCCACGCTTATTGCGCTTCACGGTTATGTAGTCATTATAGACTTCGCGTTCATTAGGTTTTATTATTTCTTTGAGTCCTTTCTTTGCATTTTCGTATGTCTCAGCTGAACTTTTGTTAGCTGTAAAATCACTAGCTAACATACCGAAATGATTATCGAGTGTAGCATCACGTTTAACCATGCTGTCTACAGGTATAGCATCTGTTAATTTTTTATTATCAACTTCAAAATCGTGAGGCTCTTTATTATGATGTACATGAGCCCAGAAATCTAAGACTTCTTTTCTCATTACTCTAATATACTCATCGTCTCTAGCTATAGCTGTTGCTTGATGCTTAGAGTTACCAAAGATAACAGAGAATATACACAAATCCATGTCAGCTAATTCTAGGTAGCATTGTATTTGTGGCATATAATACTCTACTTGTTTATCCATAGTAGTAAATGCATTGGTATGTTTGCACTCGATGATTGCTTTTTCACCTTGGTCATTGATACCTATAGCATCTATTGTACCTTGCATTGGTGCTATAATTTTATTTGATATAACATCTGATGCATCATGACTGTTAGTATTACTCCAGCCTTTAGCATAAGGTGCTTGATTTTCTGATGCACTCCAGCCAGTTTCTTTTTCTAACCAATATAAATTAAATGGTTCAGTAAAACTACCTAGTTCTACTTGTATTAAATGTGATAAATCCTCAGGTTGTTTGCGACCTGTTTTGATTTCCCATAGCTCATACCATTGTCCGTCCATAATCTTGACGCAATCAGAGCCGCCTATAAATCCAGTTCTTTTCATAATGTGTTCTCCTTGTTTCCATTATATACTAGTTGTCAACAACATCAACCTCATATTTTTTAAGGTCTTGGTTTGTAAGGTTGGTAGCAGCTAAAAGTTTACTGCGCATAATACCATTTTTAATATAGCTTTCTGCTATTGGTTCACCATTACGCACACGTTTCTCCATTATCTTATAGGTATCTAGTTGATAAATTTCTGTTGGGTCTACTGGTACATCTGGTGCAGATTTTTTGGTGCAATCAATAAATGTTTTAACAGTAGGCCAAGTACGTGCGCCATGATTGGCGCGTATCTTAGACTCGACACGCTCGAGCAACGAGTTGAGTTGCTCTTGTGTTACATGAGCCGCGATATTTGCGTTCACATCTTTGACAATAAATGTCAGTTCTTCTCTAAGAGAGTCATCATCCATCCTAGATGGTGGCTCATACCTCTTGAGAAGCCCCTGTACCCACCGTCCGATGGTATTTGTACGCTCAGTATAGTTCATGCAATTACTCCTCTCTATGAAGCTGTTTAAGGGGCAAAGGAAAACTAAGAATATTATCTAATCTTTCTTTGTTTGTCTCTTCGCGTAAGTCATCGATGTCATCTTCCCATCTTTCTCCGTTTAACCAAGTAGATGCATGGGGTATGTACTTCTTAGGTGTGCCATTAGATTTGATTGCTTTAGCAAATTCTTGCGCTGCTATTATGATGTCATACTTGTCGGCTATCTTGCATGCATTATAAAAAGCATAACGTGCTGTCTTCTTTTGCACACGCTTGGGATATGCTTGCCAAAATCTATGGAAGTCTAACTCATCAGGTGACTGTGTGTCACCCAAAGAGTTAAGTTCTTTATTGTTATAACTAATAAGGTTACTCTCTTTGTGTGACTGTGTGTCACTACTCTTGTCTTTCATGTGTGTTCTCCAATGGGCAAGTGAGGTCGTAAAGTGTGGTGTTGCCCTTGCATCCACGCTCTCGATGTAAAAATTTATTATCTTCTAGGTAGTTAATGCAACGAATAACTGTCCGACTAGATAGTCCTGTTCTCTTTGCTATACCTTGAATAGATGGATAGCATACCCCATCTTCATTCACATAGGAAGCAAGAATAATATAGACATACTTAGCTAGTGCATTATTAACTTGCGTTCTGCAAATATTTAATGCTAGTGTATCGGCATATATTGGACGCCTTTGAATCTCCTTATACATTGATGTGTTCTCCGACCAGTAATGTATAACCCTCGACCTGCCATGAGGTCGGGGGTTTTTTTAACCCCAGTCGGGCAACATCCAGTTACGTTCTTTCTTCTTTGGTTCATCTCCTTCTGGGAAATATTCATAGACTGCATACGTCTTGCCATTGTATGTATGCATGTCAGTTGTGATAGTCATACCTTCTTCTCTAAGTATATGTATGACTGCTGCTAATCTAAAGCAGCCGAACTTCTCGAGTGCATCGAGTGGTGTAATCCTGTTACCTTCTTCTAGGTAGGATTTAATCTGGGTCTTTTGTGTTGCTCTTGTCATGTTCTCCAACTAACTCCGCAAACAAATCTCCGTCCATGATAACAAGCGTTTGCGGTTTGCCTGTTCGACGTTTGTAAAAGGCTATGTCTCTGCCTTCTAATACTTTGTAAGGGCTAGGGAAGTTAGACTTATCCCTGTACTTTACCTCACCTACTAGGTTTCTGCCTACCATAGACAGATGTATATCTCCTGACCATTCACCGCCAAGCGCACCTGATAATGGTACTCTCTTAGCTTTGATGCCTACTTTTTCGATGAGCCATTTAACAAACCATCTTTCATGGTAACTTCCCTTTGACTTATTGTTGTTTGCCATGTGTCCCTCTCATAACAATCTAAACAAATAAAATAATGTTTAGTTGGTTTATAACTATGCAACATAGCAACAAACCATTCAGTTGTAATACCGCAGGCTTCACAGTCAGCGGTATTTGATTTCATTCTTTGCTTTAACGACTTCGATTTTGCAACCAAGTGAATCTACCCAACACGATAGCATGAACCCACTTGGTATGCGCTTGTGCTGCTCCCATTTATGTATCAAAGAATTAGTAACACCTATCATAGACGCTAATTGTTCTTGACTTATTTTCTGTTTATGCCGTTCAATAACTAATTGTTCGACTAAAGATTTGTACTGAATACTCATTTAGTCTGCAACGTTATAGACATGGTGTTCACTAGTCAAGCCCATCATCATCTAAAAATTTAAATCTATGTAGAATTGTACAATAACCTACGATATCTCGTAGACTATCTTCACTTATATTGTGATGACAACGTGCTATCTTAACTAGTATCATCATCATTGCTACGTCTTCCTTACGAAACTTGTAGCCTCGAGTGTAGTCAGTCCACATATTAGCAATGTCAGTAAAGTTATTAGCTGCATCACCATACTCTTCATGCCTATCACCATAGATAATTGAGTGTGCTTCTTGCAAAAACTTTTTAGAATTATCAGCTTTGTTACTCTTCGAGTTCATAGTATCCTCCTTCGCAATTACGACAGGGTTCTTCCCTGTGTTCTGGTATGTACATGCCAGCTACACCATAGTCACATGCAGCTGCGTTATATACTGGCAAGGCATAGTTATCTACCATGCCAGTACCGAAACATTCTTTACATTTTAAATAAGTTACAGACATAACTCCTCCCATTCTTTTGATTGTAATGCTGACTTAACTAAATTAGTACGTTCAACAGATGTATTGTGTGGACTACGAGACATACGTCTACCTGTATTGTCAGTAAAATCTGTATGCGTAGACCAACTTGTTAAGCAATTATATAATGCCCACTTAGTATTACCTAGGTCTTGAACGTGGTCATGATATAAACTCATTAGGTTTTCGAGTTGACGCTCGTTGTTTTGCTTGATGCTCGAATGTGTTTTCTTTTTAACAAGTTTAGATTTAAAGAATTGTTCTACAAAAACATCTGAAATAAATTCATTAGCGTATGTATTCCAAATAGATTGTTTATCTTTAAATGTATCTAGCTGGCTAACAATATGATTAGCAGTTGCATCTACATTAACACGACTCGTATGCTTGAGAGAGATGCGTGCTAACGGGTCAGGGAATGTCATACCATTGAGACATACAAGACGTAAGCCGTCAGCTGATATACAATACTTCCAAGCAGCATCATGGCTGCTAAACATTTGTATTCTAAAGTATGAAACGTCACGCAACTGAGTCGGTGAGTTTGTTACCTCGAACTGTAAGTCAGGAAATAAAACGTCAACCTTTAGCTTGCGACCACCTTCATACACAGTAATCTTCTCATTGTAATCACTTGTAATATCAGATGTCTTGATGGCTGACATAAGATTGTCTACGATTTGGTCATAGTTAATAGGCGTGTAGCTATTGCTATGCCTACCTAGTATTTGATTAGTATCTGGATGGGTGAGTACCTTCATGTCTGGTATCTCAGTACCATCAGCAAGGTATGCTTTCTGCTCTTTGACTTGAAAGCTATGGTCTATTGTCGTCATGTCTAACATCTTCGATGTCCTCCTCTTTTGTAAATAAAACAGGAATACCACACAGCATTAATGCACAGCCGATTATGAAATGTTTTGGTAGTTTCATTGTGTTCTCCTGTTAGTTAGTATGTAGAAATCTAGTTAGATAGTCAACTTGATTCTTACATAATTCAATTAAATCAGTAACTTAGAGTGCTAGTTGTGCGCGGCCCTTGCTTTAACAAAGACAGGGTGGTTGCGCTTTTGACCCCCGAGGTTACGATATGCCGTGACTTATCAGTAGTATCCCAATAGTAATCACGCAGATAAGGGCAATGCCCAGTATGTCTTGTACCATTAGTCAGTCTCCTTCCAAACACGCACTATAACTTCATTCTTGTTGTTCTTTAAGAATTGAAAGTTCACTTCATTCAAGTCACTGTTTTCATCAGTCAGTAGTCCAACACAACAATCATGTAGGTATTTTCTATCAATCCCATCATCATAATTTTCCATATTCATGTAGTCTCCTTGTTGATAAATGATAGGTAGACTCGGAAGCCTACCTATCTAGGTTATGTTACTTAGAAATCTTACCAGCTAGTTGAGGTCTAGCATCTGAAGTTCCATCTGCATTAGGCGTAGTGTATTTATCACGCAATGCCTGTATCTCATCTACTGATAGATGAGTAGTAGTAGCCTTGGAACCTCTCTTAGTAGGTGACCAAGTATCACCAGTAAGTTGTTCATGAACAGATTGGTCTGCGTCATGTTCTTGCTGAACTATCTGAATAATAGTATCAGTCATCTCTGCATATGCAACTTGGTTTGCATCAATCTGTTCTACAATCTTACTCTTTAAATAAGTTAATCTATTGTAGCTTGCGTAGCAGGAAGATTCTGCTCGTTTTTGATAAAGGTATTCGTCCTGTTGCTCAGACCCAGTTGATGACCATGTTGCTATTGCCAGTTTATTTGCTATTAACTTTTTCATTATATGTTCCTTATTTTAAATCGCCTGACCATACAGGCATGCTTCATCTAACAGGAATAGCCAAACTGGCTACGCCAGCCACACAAAGAAACGCCTGCCACATCTATCGCACAAGAAAAATCGACGAGGGCAGCCCGTAGGGATACGTCTATTATTCTTGTGTGACCAGTTTGACTAATCCACTTAGATATGCCTGTATGGTCGGGGGATTTACAATAAGCCTTACGAACATATGGTGACAAAGTTGGTAGCCAATAAACTTTTCCGGCAATAACAATATGGTTAGCGACGCAGTGGCTGTGTATCAGGACACCTTTATCGGAAACGAGTAGAATCTCTTTTGTGTAGTGTAGTTTACAATAGATTAGAGGTCCGAGCGGGAGCGAAAGGCGTCCGTGCCGTACAGGTGACACACGACTGTGTGTCATGCGGCCTGTACTTCACAGGCAAAATCAGGGTTGTCCAACCTGATTTTAGCAGTCTCCTGTGGCCGACTACAGCTAGACCAAGCGAGGACACCTATGATTGGCCTGCCCTTAGCAGGCACCGTAATCTATGGAATATGGGTAGTATTACGACTATTTAACACTGTTTGCTATATTGTGAGTTGACAAGTGCATTTAACTAAAACTATCTGTGAAGGGGGAGAGGTAAGGAGAGGGGGTTGTTCCTGATGATACCTGTAAGTAATAGAAAACTAACACGAAGACAGATAGCTTTAGTTGATGCATATGTAGCAAATGGAGGGAATGTCACACAAGCCGCAAAAGAAGCTGGATATGCAGAGGGAGATTCGGGCAGAGTCAGCGCACAAAGGGCTTTGAAGACTGCACACGTCAAACAACACATGATGCAAGTAGTAGCAGATGAGTTTAGTAAACATGCTCCGATGGCATTGGGTCAGTTAGCTGGACTAAGCAAGAGAGCTAAGAGTGAGTATGTACAGCTGGAAGCGAGTAAGGATTTACTTGACAGGGCAGGATTCAAGCCCGTAGATAGAAGTCAAGTACAGGTAGCTGGTGACATTCGTGTCAGTATAGACCTGTCGTAACAGTGGTAGGGGGTCAAAAACTGCAACCACTCTGTTGCAATAGGTCTAACCCCAGCATTTTTCTTTAGAAAGGTTCGATATGGAAAAGAAAGAAAGCAGTTCGATAGAGATGGGAAACATTGAGTTTCATCATGCATTAATGAGTGAAGATAATTATGACCCTATTGTAGCGTTAGGTTTTAATCCTAGTGTAGCGCATCACATTCCTGACAGTGAGGCTATAAATTTTTTATACGATGACAATAAGAAAGTAATGGCTGGTATGTATGTACCTGACACTCTTAACTATGGGAATGTATCTCAGGCTTTTGCTGATGCTCAGGAGGCGGCTGGTGGTCCAGTGACTGTTGAGTCTGGTGAAGATTTAGTTATGACATTTGGTTCGTTTGCGAATAAGAGTGCGGTTTGGAATCATGAGTTTAGACACAGGGGTTTAAGGATATTGCGTCAGGAGTATAGTGACGATGAAATAATGGAGCGTGTTCCTCTTAGTTTTATGGAAAGATTGAGGGACTTTGCTGGTCGTAGTATTAATAAGACTAAGGTTATGGAGGGTTTGTTAGACTCTATGAGTAAGCCTGATGGTCAAGAGTGGTTAATGGCAGCTTATGATGACTTTGATAATGTAGGTTCTGGTGTTATTGATGAGAGCAAGTTATTAACTCCTGACCAAGTTACAGAGTTTATGGATGCTTTGAACTCACTAGCGAACGACCACTTAGAAAGAATACAAAAAGAAAAGTATGAAACAAATCTTAGGAAAAGGGGATTAGATAGTGAGCCTGTTTTTAACCCTACTAATCGTGCAGGTAGTGGTGGCATTAGTAGTACATTCATAGATACTGAGGAGTCTATGCTTCAATGAGTTTTATAAGTACGATTAAGAGTGAGGACTTAGATATACTTCGTAGGATAGTTAAGAAGGTAAATTTTGTTCACTTTCCTAAAGATTTTGTAACGGATTACGAGGCTGACAAGTTTATTGATACGCTTGCTCCAGCGACTGTAGAGAGGTTGTTGAAGGTTGGTGTTGATAGTAAGGTAGCTGATAGGTAATGGTTGATTTTAAATACAAGCCTGACGGTGAGACTTTAAAAGCTTTTATGAAAGACGATACATTTTTTCGTGGCATAAGGGGTCCAGTTGGTTCTGGTAAATCTGTTGGGTGTTGTGTTGAGGTATTTCGTAGAGCCTTGGGTCAAGAGAAGGGTAAGGATGGTAAGCGTAAGAGTCGCTGGGCTATTATTCGTAATACCAATCCACAGCTGCGAACTACTACTATTAAGACTTGGTTAGATTGGTTTCCAGAGAATGAGTGGGGTAAGTTTAATTGGTCTGTTCCTTATACTCATAGAATACTAAAGGGTGACTTAGACCTTGAGGTTATTTTTTTAGCCCTTGATAGGCCAGAGGATGTAAAGAAACTGTTGTCTTTAGAGGTAACAGGTATTTGGATTAACGAGGCTAGAGAGTTAGGTAAGAGTATTATTGATGCCTGTACTATGAGAACAGGTCGTTTTCCTTCTATGCGCGATGGTGGTCCTACTTGGTCAGGCGTAATAGCAGATACTAACGCACCAGAGGAAGACCATTGGTGGCCTATTATGTCTGGTGAGGTTCCTATTCCAGACCATATTCCTCGAGAGCAAGCGAAGATGTTGGTTAAACCTACAAACTGGAGGTTCTATACTCAGCCCTCTGGTATGGTTGAGGTTAAGGATGAGGATGGGGAGATTGATAAGTATAGCCCCAATAAGAAAGCTGAGAACGTAAAGAATATGTTAGACAGCTATTACCCTAATCTTATACAAGGTAAGACAAAGAGTTGGATAGATGTCTATGTAATGAATAGACTTGGTAGTATTCAAGACGGAAAGCCTGTATATTCTATGTTTGTTACTGATACACACGTTGCTAAAGAAGAAATCCCAGTTGCTGCTTCATTGCCCTTATACGTTGGTATAGACTTTGGGCTAACACCAGCGGCAGTATTAGGTCAAAAGGTACGCGGCAGATGGCTAATACAGTCAGAGATTGTAGCAATTGATATGGGTATTGTTAGATTTGCAGAGGTACTAAGGGAGGAACTAGCTACACGCTTCCCTGACTGCCCTGATGTTCTTATCTTCGGTGACCCTGCTGGAGACTTCAGAGCGCAGACAGATGAATCAACACCCTTCCACATACTAAGGGGCGCAGGGCTAAGAGCAGTACCAGCACCAAGTAACTCTGTAGACCTTAGACTCGAGGCGGTGTCCTCACAGTTAAATAAAATGTCCGAAGGTAAGCCTGCTTTTCTCATTGATAGGCGGTGTTCATCCCTCATAAAAGGCTTTGA
>Ga0070747_1000978_pt1 | contig 14167 bp, 20 predicted proteins | sample VirMetDEL_Mar_31_FD_77321 | JGI IMG/M metagenome (GOLD analysis project Ga0070747, IMG submission 77321) | Aqueous microbial communities from the Delaware River and Bay under freshwater to marine salinity gradient to study organic matter... | ecosystem: Environmental > Aquatic > Marine > Coastal...
ATTTCCACTTTCAGGTAGCCACGCACTAACTAGCGATTCTATATCTTCTAAAGATGCATCGTTAGGACAAGTAAAAATTACAATGTCTGCTAAATCTTCTTTGAATATTGTAGGAATTATGTTATGTACTATAGTGTGAGTTTTTCCAGAACCTGTGCCTGCAGAAACCACATTCATCATATCTGATGATGGTTTACGAATCTCATTTAAGATGGGATCAGAAATAAACTCTTTCTGATAATCGCGCAAGAGCGACATAGTTTCGTAAACGGGATCTTTATTTTCGAACGGGAACGCCATGATATAAACCTTTTCAGTGTGTGCGATTCTCTTTACTACTACAATATAGCATAAACAAGCCTACTTGTCAACCAAAAAAATCTTCTAATGTAGCCTTTTCTTCGACAGACCAACCAACAGCATCTAGAATTGGCGTGATAGGATCAAGAAAGGTTTTAGAAAATTGTGTTTCATAATCAACGTATCTAGCTAAATTCATTTCCGGTGGAATGTAATCAGGAAAAGATATAACATTCTGTCGAATTGGATTAGGCATTTTTAAATAGCTGAATAAAACTTTTTCGCCATTTTGAATAGGAGAGTATTTCTTATCTAACGCCTTGTCTTTTATTTGATTGTTATACAATAGTGCGCCACGAACGTGAATTGGTGTACCTTTCTTAAAGATCGTTTTACGATCTGCATATTTTTTCACTTCACTACAACCACGAGGAAAAGATACTGCTTCGGGCGGCAGTGATTTAAACTCTGTCTTAAAATCGTTGATAAATTTTCGCGTATCCATTTCTGAGCCAGATATGATAATCTTAAAAACTTGCAGAAATTTATCACGGACAACTTGAGGAGTTGACGATTTTACAGCTTCAATACCCATGATTTTTAGTTTCGGTTCTTTATATTGAACACCTTCGTTATTATGCACATTCAAGATATAACGCTTTTTTGCCATCCATAAACCACGGTCTGCAATAGCTTCACGTTCCATAATCATACGATTTGTATATGCGTTCATCTGTCGAAAAAGATCATCATAGCCTTTCTGAAGAACAGCTTCAAAATGCTCTGCACAAATCTTATCAAGTGCTTTTACTGGATCTTTAGGTGCTAATTTTTTGATGAATGGACCAAAGTTAATATAGAGTGAGTCTGTATCCATCGCAATAACATAATCTGCGTTATCTGTTTTTAAAATCTTATTCATTTCATCATTGATGCAGCGTTCAGCCCATTGAATGGATAACTGACCTGAGAGTGTAATGCCTTCAGCAATCCGCTGGTCGAAGTAACGAAAATGTTGATTGCCGATTGCGCCATATAATGAATTGAGTAGAATTTTAATTGCCATCTGTCGATTTTCAAGTTGATTGATTTCTCTTGAAAGTGCATCTGATGGATTGTCTGCATGTTTCTGCATTGCTGCCAACATAGCTTTTTTAGTTGTTTTTCGCTCTAACATATAATCAGAAATAATCTTAGGCAGAATACCTTGTTTTTCTTTACTAAACGTAACGCCGTTGGCTGCTATGGATAAATCTTTGTTAACTGTAGGTGCATTGTGCATATAGTGTTCGACGCCAGATTGGTGACGCTCATCAGGATCAACAACTAGCGTTTCAGGTGACATATTATATTGCACAATTAGATTTGGATATAGTGAGTTCAAATCAAAAGAAACAACCCACTCATGGGCACCAACGTGTGGATCTTTTACATAGCCGCCAGGATAAGGAGTTTTGTGCTTATCATCTTTAGGCGAGATAATGATATTTTTCTTATTCAGATCGCGATGGATAATAGAGTCCCATATGGCAGTCGTACCCATAGTCATATCATAATTCACGCCGCCGCGGTACGCCATGGTCAACGCAAGAGTAATCAAATCCATTTTTTCGTCAATTTTACCAACTAGCCAAACGTCTTTAATATTATAATCAATGAATAGTTGATGGTCGTTTTTATAAAGAGTATGCAGATTGCCGTGTTCTTCATATGACAATTTCTTTTCGCCAAGAACAACATTAGCAATATGATCTAACTTGTATGAGGCTTGATTGCCGTAAGAATAACCAAACTTTTTAAACAATTCAATATAATCAAGTTGTGATATACCAGTAATTTCGTAGCTTTTCATAACGCGACCTTGGACAGTAACATTTCTTTCGCTAACAAGACCCCAAGGCGAGAATTTGTTAGAGACTTCTGTACCAGCTAACTTAGCAACACGATTAATCAAGTACGGCATATCAAAGTTTTTGATGTACCAGCCGGTAATAACGTCTGGTGTATTCTTTGTCCAGTATGTCATAAATTTTGCGAGTAATTCAGTCTCACTGCTACATTTACGATATTGAACCATTATGTCTTGATTTTCACGCTTATCAGCATCGAAGTCGCCAAGACCCCAAACGTGATATATTTCGCTTGTAGAACTTTTCAGACAGATCGAAATTACAGGATAATTAGCAGTTTCTGGTTCTGGAAAACCATCGTCTGACGCAACTTCAATATCTAGATTTGCCACATTCACATGTTTACGATTGAATTGAATATCTTTAGGAAATTCAGATACAATAAATTGTTGAATGTAATTTGTGTTACCGTAAATTTTGACATTATCCATATCTTTATACGTTTCTAGCCATTCTTTAGCATCACGCATAGATTCAAAATCTACTGGTTGTAGAGAAACGCCGTCAAGTGATTTCCAATCTGTCTGTGTTTTACTACGCACAAACAACGTGGGTTTAAATTTGACACGCTTTTCAATTCTTACACCGTGGTCGTTATAACCACGGTATAAGAGTGAGTTGCCGTATCGCGCTACATTTGTATAAAAAGCTGCCAAGTATCATTCTCCATAAATCATTCTATATATTATAGCATAGGCGATAGATATTGTCTAGTCTTTTTTTGAGACAAATGCATACATTTCTTTGGCTTTTTCCATCAATTCTTCTGTCGAATAAATTTTGTATGCTTCTTTAACCTCTTCCATCGATTTTTTACCTTGTTCGTGCATGTCATTTGCGAGTTGAATATTCATCGACCATTGCTGATCCATATAGTCTTTTGCCATTGCTAACATTTCGGCACGAATTTCGAAGGGATTTTTATGTGTCATTGTGTGTGATTCCTTTAATTATGTTCGCCATTTTTCTGGCGTCCGTTGTATCCGTCAATTCTATCGAAAACTGTAGGCTTGCGCTTTGCAGTTTCAAAAGTGCCCACGGTGATTACAATAGCTGCTAATAGAAGTGTGTGAGCTATTGCATTAATTCCCCAGAAGGCAATGCTACCAACATACATAGAGCATACAGATACCCACATCCATGCAAGAATTTGCATGATTAAATGTCTAACTTGTAAATTTGGTATATTCTTTAACGGATTGACGTTTGCATCCATTACGCTGTTCCAGGTGTCGTTAATATATTCTCTCATCATATTCTCCATAAACTGTGTTGTGTGTGATAGGGGCATTTCTGCCCCCATCTTTATTAATATACACTCCGATTACTATTAAAGCCACCGGTCAAGTTTCGTTGTTCCCAGCGTTTCATTCTATATTCTAGATCAACCCGATCTTTTGATTCAGAGAGGTATTCATCTCTTAATTGTAGTTCGGTCTTGGGCATCATTGTAGAAAAGAATGTAAGAATGCGACCAATCATCGAACGCCTCCGCCATTGATTTGGTCAATTTTACCTTCTCTAACACACCTATGCACCCAATAAAAAGATTCATTACGATATTCTGCCGCATGTAACATTACCGCGATTTCATAATATGCTTTTTCTTGTCTAGCGTTGATGATTGATGTACCAATAGTAGAAAGTGTATTTCCTATTGCTGATACAAGATTACTTAAACCTCTCATTAAGAAGTTGTCTGTCATTGCTGCTGTTATTGCTGTCATTGAGTCTTTCCTCGTTTTTTCCAATTGAAATTTTACGAGGACGCATTTCTTCTGGTATTTCATACTTCAATTCTACTGCAAGTATGCCATCCTGAATATCTGCTCCGTTTACTTGAACGTGTTCAGACAATCGAAAAGTACGTTTAAACTTCTTGGTACTAATACCTCGATGAATAAAATCTCTTCCTTTGCTAACGTGTTCTCCAGTTATCATCAAAGTTCTATCTTTAACTTCTATTGATAATTCATCTTTTGAAAAGCCTGCAACTGCAAGTTCAATAAGATATTCATGCTCACTCGCCTTAATAATATTGTGAGGTGGATAGTGGTCAGATGCATGACGAACTGTGTGTTCCATTTCGTTAAACAAATGATCGAATCCCACAAAAGATGATCGTGGAAATAGTGTTTGAATGCCTGTCATTTTGGGTTCTCCTCTTCCAAGCAAGAATGTTCTGGGACCAGATTATTCTGCATCCCGCCGTCATTGGACAACCTCTACAAGTTGTCTCTGTAGTATATATGTATTATTATAGTCTATTTCAAGAGCAATGTCAAGATTTATTTAAAATTTTATTCGCATATTAGCGTTTATTCTACTAATCTCTTTTGCCAAATCTTGATTTCTGTCGTGCATCTCAATCTCTTTGCCAAGTAGTCTTTCTATCTGAGTTTCAATTTTGTCCCATTCAAATTTAGGTCCATTGCCCATGTTGTTATATATTTCATGTGTCATATGTACTTGAAATATTTTATAATTATTTACAATTACTTCATCCCATTGACCTGATGGCATGTTATCTTCATTATAGTGTTTTTGCATTTTTCTAGCAAGAGATTTTGCATTTTTTCTATATGTTTTTGTTGCAGCTTCAATATAGCCTTTAATAATGCCAGCCATTTCTTTTTCCCTGTCAGAAAAACGTAAGTGTTCAGGAATGCCTTGCCATAGGTCAATCATATCTTCGTCATTATCTCTAGGTAATTTATCCCAAACTCTTTCAATAGCACTTATCACATATTTTTCCATATCTGCAGGCATACTACCTAAGTCGGACATATCAACAGGGTTGCCGCTAAACTTATCAAAGTATTCATCTGCTAATGCGAGTTCATACATTTCAAACCAACGCCGTCCAGACATATCTGGCTGAGAACCAATATCTCCAGAAAATGATCCCAATAGATCAGCCTCTAATTGATATATAACTTGAGGTCCTGATGTGGCAACGCCGCGACCAAGATTATTAGAGGACATATTCAGAAACGCAGAGATACCTCGTTTCTTTTTTTGACCTTTAAACATATTTTTATAAAGATTCATACTAGCTACATGCCAACAGGTTATTCTTGGAGGAGTAGGAGTTATCTCTTTAATCTGTGCCGCAGACATGGGCATCCAGAAATTTTCAATTCCTTCATGTTCATCAGATGGGCTTATATCAAAAAGCTTTTGTGATAAACTACTTTTGCCATGCAATTCTGATAGATAAGATTTAAAATTTTGCATTTATTTCGCTTTCCTTGTCAATATATAAAGCGATAATTCATCCAAATCTAATTCTTCAATTTTAAAGCCCATTTTAGTAGCAAATCGTTTTACTAATTTACTGTATAATTTGTTTCTACTTCCAGTTTCGCCATCTTCGGCAGATTTAGATGCTGTAAAACTTGCGACTCTTATTTGTGGATTTTTATCTATAAATTCTTTTATGTGGTTTATTACTGCGCCAAATATTTGCATTTGGTCACCTTTACCAGTAACAGACATATCACCGCCAACAGTGAATACAATATTAACGTCAGATTTTTCAGGAATATTTTTAGCTTGTGACCAATTGTAAATCATTTCTACAAATTGTTTACCTATTCGACCGAGATATTTTTCAGTTTCAGGTCTTGTGCTAGTTTGCTTCCACTGAATTTTAGTGTTGAAGGCTTCGCCTAAATGTGATTTAAAACTTATCATTTCCTATTTCTCAATCTTGGTTCTCTACGGTTGTATTTTACTGTGACTGACGATAAATTTTTCAAGTCATTGTTGAGAGGATTATTATCTTTATGGTGAATATCACGACCATCACCATCTTCTGCCATACCCGCTCTGACAGCAGCGCGTCTAGCTCTTTTTCTAGCTGCGTTTCTTTTCATCTGCTCCGGAGTACCAAGATAGTTTTCACGCTCTTTCTTGTAGTCTCTTTCACCTATATATTCTATAAAGCTTTTCATTACTGAGTTACCCAAGCCATATTATTTTCCTATTTTATCTAAAGTCGTATGAATATCTTTTCTAAGCTTGGCATAACCACTAGGACTATCTAATTCAACATGAGTGCGTATATGTTTCCTTAGCTCATCTTCATGCTTTGGAAATCTTTTTATAATAGGTTGCAAAAACTTAGTAGGACTATGCATTTTATTATTTGATTCTTTTGCCTTTTTTACAGCAACCCCGTCTGCAAATTTACTAAAAGTTTTAATCATATTAAGTCTGCCTTTTTATTGCGTTATTTTTTTACTATTTATATGTTTTAGCAAATCGTCTTTGTTCGTTTTACCTGTTCGGATAGAAAATTCTAATGCAGATTGCATTGCATCGCCAATCGCTTTACCTTTAAATCCAGCTTTAGCTGCGTCTCTACCATCTATCGGCATGTCTTTTACTGAAATATATTTTATACCCTTTAGTCTACTCGACAGCGTTTTAGATCCTTTTGCGGATAAAAATGTGTCTATAGCTCTAACATCAACACCTTTGGCATAGTTTGCAAGCTCAACATTATTCATACCTTCTTTCCAATCTACGACATTTTGGACAATTTTTGCGTCCGTATTCGAAAGTCGTATGACTGTTTTGCCAGTTATGCCTGCTTTGTTTCCGTAGTCGCTAAGTAATATTCCCATGAATACAGCAAAATCGCTTTTGCCAAGAGCGTCTATTGTTTTTAAATCGTTTGATTTTAATTTAATTGATTTAAATATATGTTTCATCAAACCAGAATCGAATAATATTTTTACACCAATACTAGGTTTCTTAGATTTGCTGAAAAGCTTTTTAAATTCTTCTTGGAATCTATCTGCGGAAATGGTAGAGATAGTGCTTGCTCTTTTCTTCATTTCCTTGTATGTCTCTTTTTCGATAGTAAAATCAAATCTTGATGCAAACTGCACCGCTCGAAACATTCTGAGAGGATCATCCTCGAACGAGGTTGGACTGATCATGCGGATTTGCTTATTCTTTATATCCTTCATGCCCTTACCATCAACATCTATTATCTCGCCAGTGTCAATATCTTTCGCTAGTGCATTTATCCAAAAATCGCGTCTTAGCTGATCTTGCTGTAGTGTAATGCCTTTACCAAGTTCTACTTCAAAGTCTTTATGACCTGAGCCTGTGCTTTTCGAGTCAATTCTTGGCACAGAAATATCTACATCTTCAGCTTCAGTAGAGCCTGTAGGAACAAATTTTAGAATACCGAACGACTTGCCTACCATGTTGACTTTACCATGAGGCTTTAGAATTTTTTCTATATCATCTAACTCGATTCCAACAATGATAATGTCAAGATCCTTAGATATTTTACCTATCATTTCATCACGAACAACACCACCTATTTGATAGATTTTACCACCAGCTTTTTTGATCGCCTTTCGTATCTGCGTTGACAGAAGGTCATCAACCATACTTTCATTCAGATGAGATAGAAAACTTTTCATGGGTTATTCCTTACCAGTGTTGTGCATCTGGATATCTGACAATTGCTCTAATTGCTCTTACGGCTAGCTTTGCTGTCGGATCACCCCTATCATATAATACAACCTCTGTACCATTTACAAAATCTGATACATTCACACCTTTGCCTATAAGAGACATGGTTCTGTGCAAATAATCATTTTCGTCGTAATCATTTTCAAATCCTGCTTTGCCTCGAACCTCAACCCACTTACTGCCTGGTAATGGTCGAATCCTTAGAATACCCATCTTGCCTTGCCTGATATAGGTCAATGCATAAGATTCTTTTTTCTTACGTTGATTTTTTGTCAATTCAGTTATAAACCTAGTAAAGGATTTCATAGTGTTTTTCCTTTCACATAAGGTTTTATAATAGTTTCGATGTTTTTTATAATTTTCTTATGTGTAGGACTAAGATCCTTACGATCAGCTTTTACAGCGTCTAACGCTAGTTTTGTATCCCCAGCATATTTCTTTTGCCAAGATGCTGGTTGCTTTGCAATATCGGATACATTTGCTAATCTATCAGCGAGTTTAATAACAAGCGCCCAGCTTGTCATGTTGACCATTTTGCCTTTGATATATTCACCTTTGCCGCCGGCAGCTTCGAGGTCGTCTTTCTTAGTTGTCAATTGATCAACTAAATTTGCAACTAATCCACCAAACTGTTTGACCAAATCATCGTGCGACAAGTCAGTGTCCTCTAACGTATCGTGCAGATATGCAGCTTGAACCAGTGCAGATAGATTTGAAGATTTAGGTTTGAATTTTGCGACTATCTTCGCAACTTCTTTTGGATGAGCAATATATCTACCACCACTTTTTCTAAACTGTCCTTCGTGTGCTTTTGTAGCAACTCTTAATGCACTTAGGGCGCTTTCATTAAGCATATGAGACTTAAAAGATTTCATATCTTTTTTTTCCTTGACTGATTCTATTTCTTATATTTAGACTAACATGCTAATCTAATTATGTCAATAGTAGATTTACTTTTTTCCGATGTTATATTTGGGACACAATTCCCAATTTACTTTTTCTTTAAAAGGAATAATCTTAATCTGTCGCAGAGGTGCCATAATTTCGGCTGCCTTACCATTAACTAAAGTAATCAATCCCCAATCAGAAATGAGTGTCGCTATAGTGTTTCTTCTGGCAACATCGCTTTCTTCAAGGTTAGATTTTTTACCATCTAGTAGAAATAGTTCCTTAAAATGTACTATAAAGTATCTACCCTGCTTATGCAGAATATGACACGATTGAAATAATTTGTTCTCTTTTCTACTCGAAACACCGATCCTAGTTAAAGTTTCCCGAACCTTCAGAAAATCGTCTGGTTCGTTTAAGGTAATCTCTAACATGGATTCGGGGGTCCAAGCAACTATATTTGATTCATCCATTGTCAACTCACTTTTTTTCTTATATTTTCATTACATGACAATGCTATTTATACATTTTAAGAATTTACGTTATCGCGCCTTTTTACCACCTCTACTCAACTTTTGTTTAATATGGTCCAAATGCTCTTTCGAAATAAGAGATAGCACTTCTTTAGCACGAGGATTTGAGTATCCGTAATACTCTTTTATCAACTCTAAGTTTCCGACTTTCTCTGCTTTGAACCACTTAGAAAATCGTTTACGTTTTCTTACCATATTATTCAAAAAGTCGTACTGCATTCTAGCAGGAATAGTATGGTTAATATTCATTTGATTTGCAATACCAATAGTATCGTGAAAATAAGATAAACCTCGATTTACCATCCAGCTGCTATACGCTTTTTCCGCTAAATCGTCTACCATAATATCGTCTTTTTTGATATTGATTGAATTTAAATAATCAAAATGATTCATTATAATGCCTCTATAATCGTCTGCATACGCATCACATCCATCACAACATCGTGCCGGGCATCATGCGCTATGAATTTTTCTTTGCAGCCGTCAGGAATATAACTGTTTCTTGTATTTGATCCATATAAGAGACCGTCAAGATATGATCTTGTATCGCGTACCATCCAGAAAGGATACGGAATAGCATTTCCAGTTTCTTTTAAGATGCCTTCAAGAATAGGAATATCAAATGTATTGCCACGAGTGAATACAGTCTTTAGATTATTCATGTTTACATTTATTACGAAAAAGTTATACAGCTTGTCGATAGATTGATCAATACTAGGATCAGGATCAAGAACTTTCTTAGCTTCAGGACCTTGCGTATTCCACCAATCTAATGTACCTTTCTGAATTTTTCTATCATACTTCTTAACTTGCTCAGTAACATCAAATTTCATATATTTTGTATTTTCTAGCAATTCCTCATAAGTATAAGGATCATTGCTGAATCTACTACTTGTATATGTAAGTAATCCTATAGATAGGACAACACCTCTATTGACGTCCGAAGAAAGGGTCTCAAAATCAAAAATTACGCAATCATCTGCTGACATTATAGCCACTCCACATTAGACATTAATTCTGTTAAACAAGCTACCGTATTGATTTCTGCATCGGCAACAAATGCATTTTTATATTGATAATCTGCAAGAATAAGAACAACCGCAGGTAAGCTCGTTGGCTTAACAGTAGCAGACATTTTATCATAAATGCCGCGAAAAATAGCACTACTGTCAGTATCCATATTATTTGCAACCCAGATACGCATTTTCTTGAAATCTTTATCTTTAAGCAGTTTTATGAGAGTACTAATTTCATCCATGCCAGAACTACTAGAACTACCAGCACTAAGTACACCGCCGATAGACCGTCTCTGTACTTCATTTAATACCCTTCTCCAGTCAGGAGCATGTTTCAATATAATTTCACCAACATCAGGATCGTTATATTCAACACCCTCAGTTTCTAAAATAACTTTCAATCTTTTCATAAACTGACTGGCTAATGATGCCATTGCTTTTTTAGATGTATTGAAGTCATATACGCCACACCGAGAGTGTAAAGGTTCAATGATGCGGTTTTTAAAATTACAAGTTAGAATAAATCTACAATTATTAGAAAATTCTTCAATGAAGCCGCGCAGTGCTGGTTGTGTAGATTGTGGATTTAGATAATCTGCCTCGTCGAGAATAACAACTTTGTATCCACCCTGTAATGATACTGTTGATGCAAACTGTCTAACTTTACCACGCAAAGTGTCGATATTACCCTCTTCACTTCCGTTGATTACTAGATAATCTAAATCTAGCATTTTACATATAGCTTTTGCAGCCGTAGTCTTACCACAACCCGCTGTGCCAGAAAATAACATATTTGGTATTTCACCAGTTTTTATCACTTCAGTCAAAGTGTATTTCAAATCTTTTGGCAAAATAGTTTCATCTATCGTAATCGGGCGATACTTTTCTACCCATAGGAATTCATCACTCATCTAATATCTTTCGCTTTGTTCATCATATAATAACACATTAGTTGCATAATGTCAAGTGGTAAGGGAGAGCATTTGCTCTCCCCCAACTTCATTTTCATTCTTCAGCTTGCTCTTGTTTATAGTTTTCTACAACCTGCACTCCCTGCGTACATTGATCACGTAACTGACCGATAGTTGAAAGTTCTTCTCCTCTAAAACCACCGCGTTGTGTAACTGTGTCAATAACAGCAATAGCACTCCGCGAAATTTGATTCATAAGGTCATATGCTTTTTTATGTGGATCTTTATCAGCCATTTTTAATTTACTCTCCGTAAGTTGATGTTTTTTCAAGTGCAATCCAATATTGCAGTCCGTTCTCAGTATTAGTTAGTTTTGAAATTAGTTTAGATGAAATTTCAACATCATAAGTCCCTGTAAGAATTTTAAGATTATTAATATTATACACGAATTTATATGTAGCAATATCAGAAGTGGCAGGGATATCAATAGAATAAGTATTTGCGGTTGCGTTCTCTAAGGTGGTTACTGTCAATTTAGCAAGACCGTCACCACCATCTTGAATAACTAATTCTGAATGACCAAGAGCGCTGGCAGCTGCTTTGACATTTCCAAGTGTGTTTTCGTCTAGTGTCAGTTTAATATTGCCTTCTGGCATTCTAACATCTTTAGTGGTTTTTGTGAGCATTTCAGTATCGGAAAAGAAATACTTGATATTGGAACGACCTGAAGAATCTCCGACAACGCAATGCTTATCAGCAAATGTAAGTTTTGGTTCATCTACTAATCTCAGTACGCTAAGAAATTCACTTAGATCGTAAATACCGAACTCTTGTGGAAATGTTTCTTCAACCGTAACTTTAGCCAGAATGTTTTTTGCTTCGGAAATAGTTCTAATGGTTTGACCTTCATCAATAACAATATTGCTATTGATCGAGGCAAAATTTCTGAGAATCTCAATTGTCTGTGCAGATAGTCGCATAATATAGTCTCCATTGTGTATATCTGAATTATTATATCATAGTTTATTTGTATTGTCAACCTTTTTATTTTAGCTTACTGAAATTTTTATCTTTGTAAAATTCTAACTTTTCTTCGAATTTTCCATCTAGTATTTCGCCTTTATGTGATATGACAAACACGTTAGTATCATCGTCAAGAGTATAGAGTATTTTCATAAGATTGTCAACCCCATCATGGTCCAATGATGAATCAAATGTTTCGTCTAATATCAATAAGTTTGTAGCTACAGAATTTTTCATCTTAGCTATTTGACGCCAAGTGAATAATAGTGCTAGGTCGATACGCTGCTTTTCTCCTTCAGAAAATGAATCATATGAAAAAGCATCGCGATGGCGAGACCGAATAGTTTCTTGAAAGCTTTCGTCTAGATCGAAATGTACGAAAAAGTCTAGAACTTGCAAATATTTGTTTACAAGATTATTTATAACCGGAAGATATTCCTTAATAACTTTAGTTTTAATTCCAGTATCTTTTAACATTTCCGTCATAACACTATTATAAAGCATATTTTCGTTCAATTCATATCTATCAGAATTTATGTTTTTCTGATTATCAAACATATCATTTAATTCAGTATTTGCCTTATTTAGATCACCAGACGCGCTCTGTTTCGAATTTAATTCATCTTGGTAAGATTGTATTTGTGTTTGCATTCTAGAAATCGTATGACCATTAGATGATATGGTCGACAACTCTGTTCGGATCTTATTTGCTAACCCAGTAAAACGCTCAATAGTTTCTTCTACAATAGCAGACTCTTTAGAGCCTTGTTCCATAGCTTCTTTTAGTTCTTTAGCCTTTGATTGTGCTTCCGCAAGGTTCGTGTCACGCAGTACACTGTCAATATTCTGAGTACATGTTGGACACGTTTCGTTTTGTTCATAGAATTTTGCATCTTTGACTAGTGCTTTTATTTTTGTCTGAAATTGCGCTTGGTACTGCAAAAGTGTCTGTTTTTTATCATTAGCTTTGTTCAACTCTGTTTGCATATTAGATTGATTTTCTTGGACAAATTCATCACATACAACATTCTCTTTTTCTAATGTAGAGATATCCTTTCTAATATTCTCAATATCAGCGTTGCGCTTAGAAATAAATTCATCGTTCAATGATGTTATACCGTCAATATATTTCTTTTGAGTTGAAATTTTATTATCTAACAAGTCCAACGAATATTTTATTTCTTTTGACCTATCTCTTAGTACTGCATTTTTTTCTTTCAAAATGCTGTTCATTTTTGAAAAGACGTTGATATCCAATAAATCTTCAATAACATCTCGACGGTGTTGGGCAGGTAGCTGCATGAAAGGAATAAAAGAGGATGAACCTAGAACGATGATCTGGTGAAACGATTTGTGGTTCAGCTTTAAAATGTTTTGCTCTAAGATTTTTTGATATTCTTTAGCATGTGATGATTGATCAACCATAGAGCCGTTTGTCCAAATCTCAAATGCGTTAGGCTTTATACCTCTCACAATTTTAAATTCATTACTGCCGACAGTAAATTCAACTTCAACGACACAATCTTTATTGTTTATGGAGTTTACTAGCTGCGGCTTGTTAATATTACGATGAGGTTTGCCGAATAAAGAAAATGAGAGCGCGTCAAGTAGCGTAGATTTACCAGCGCCATTTTGTCCAACAATCAATGTGGACTTTGTTTTATTCAAATTTATTTCTGTCCAGTTGTTGCCCGTAGACAAGAAATTTTTATAACGTAATGATTTAAATACTATCAAGATATTTCCAATACTTGTGCTTCAGACAAAAGATTTCTCATTTCAATTTTTATTCTATTTTTATCTAAATCCGTATCTACGTTGTCTACATAACTATCCAACAAAGTTGTCGTATCTTCTATAGAAACACCTTCATCATCAACTCTTTCCCCTATAAATTCCTCAAAGTTCTCCGCAATTTTAAGTTCATGGATGTTCTTATTTTGTATTCTATCACACAATCTATCAAATGTAAATGGGTCAGACTTATTTACCACAACTATTTTTACAAATTTTTCATCTAGATTATCTACATTATATGAAGTATAATCGTGTTTGCTATCATCGTAAATTATCTTTTCAAATAATGTGAA
>Ga0070747_1000986_pt1 | contig 14125 bp, 3 predicted proteins | sample VirMetDEL_Mar_31_FD_77321 | JGI IMG/M metagenome (GOLD analysis project Ga0070747, IMG submission 77321) | Aqueous microbial communities from the Delaware River and Bay under freshwater to marine salinity gradient to study organic matter... | ecosystem: Environmental > Aquatic > Marine > Coastal ...
GAGTCAAGCTAACTATGGAGAAGACTTAATTATTGGGCCTCGTGGTGGTGAGATGTACTACTGGGATACAAGTGCGGGCACAGGAACAAGAGCAATACCACTAAAGAACGTACCTAACAATGGAACAATTGCGCTGTCACAAACATCCACAGGTACGGCTAACAATTCGTATGCTTTTATAACTAGTATAGATGCTGCGGTTGGGGCAAAAATACGTGTTGGTGCAGTGGTAACATGTACTACAGCAAGTAGAATCCCCGCAGGCACGACTGTATTATCTATATCCGACAATAAGACCGTGGTGAATATAAGTGCAAACCCAATAAACTTTACGGGCAGTCAGTCGGCTACTTTTAATTTTGATAGTGATCCTATATCAGTAACTAAAGACTCAAAGTCAATAACCGTGTTCGACCCTACGTTAGAGTTTAATTATATGGTTGGGCAACATGTTACCATAGCTGGAGCTACAACCGTAGCGGGTATTACTGGCACAGTTATTAATACTAGGCATAAAATAGCTACGGTAGACTCTGCCAGTAACACTTTCACTGTAGATGTAGCTGGTGCGGAGCCTGCAAGTTCTACAACTTCTGGGGGTGGAGCTTCTGCTACATTGCAGTATGAGTTATCCGCTGAGGTGCCAGTAGTACAAGACCAGCTATTAGTCTCAGACGCGAGTCGCTTCGTATTTGCTTTTGGTTGTAACGCGTTTGGAGATGCTACAGAAACACAAAACCCATTACTACTACGTTGGTCAGATCAAGAAAACGCTTATGACTGGCGACCCCGTTCAACTAATCAAGCAGGAGATTTGCAGTTATCGCAAGGCACAGAAATAGTGACAGCCATACAGTCACGGCAAGAAATATTGGTTTTCACCGATGCTGCGCTGTACTCGCTGCAATATGTTGGTGCTCCAGTGGTATGGGGTTCTACGTTGGTTGGGTCGAATCTGTCAGTAGCGTCATCGAAGGCCGCTGCGTACGCCAACGGAGTAACGTATTGGATGGGCAAAGAAAAGTTCTACAAGTACGATGGGACAGTACAACCCTTACGTTGTGATGTTAGGAAGTATGTATTTGATGATTTAGACAAAGGACAATATGAGCAAACATTTGCCGGCACCCTAGAAGAGTTCCACGAAATATGGTGGTTTTACTGTGATTCTCAGCGTGTAGCGCCAAACAAGTATGTAGTATATAACTACCTAGAAGATATTTGGTATGTAGGCAGTATGGGTCGCAGTGCTTGGTATGATTCACCTATTAACGACTTCCCACTAGCTGCTACTGACACTTATAATTTAGTAGAGCATGAAAACGGTAATGACAACGGGCAAGGTGCTACGCTAGAAGCCATAGACTCGTTTATAACTTCTGGTCAATTTGGCATAGAGTCAGGTACTAGTTTTACTTTTATAGATAAAGTTGTCCCTGACCTTTCTTTTGTAGGGTCTAGTGCTGGTAGTCCTTCAGTTGAAATGTCTTTATTGGCTAGTAGCGAGCCGGGCGCTGCGGATAACATCCCTGCTTCAGAAGGCGGTGTAAATGAGGGACAAGTTGCGCTATCGGTAGATACGGTAGATGAGTACACGGAGCAGCTAGACGTAAGGGTTAGGGGTCGGCAGATGGCTATTAAGGTACGATCTAATGCTTTAGGCACTAAGTGGCAGTTAGGTACTCCTAGGTTGAACATGCGTCCGGATGGTAGAAGGGGTCGTTAATGGCTACTAAGATACGCAACACCCAGAAGATTTTTACTATACCTACGCTACCTAACCCCCCACAAGAATACAACGTGGGATGGCAAGCAAGCTACAATGCTATACTTAGGTTTTACTTTTCTAACGTAGATGAGGCCCTATCTAGAGGATTACAGTTTGACACTGATGACATCATTGATGGTTCTATACCTAACAGTAAGTTAGAAAACTCTACTGTATCTTTTGGTGGTGTAACTGTGTCATTAGGTGGCGCTGATGCTACACCAGCGTTCAATCTGTCAGATGCTACTGGATACCCTACATCTAGCCTTGTAGGCACTATTACAAACGCGCAACTAGCTGGGAGTATAGAAAATGCAAAACTATCTAATTCCACTGTCTCTTATGGTGGTGTTCAACTGTCTCTTGGGGGCACAGATGCTACCCCTGCATTTAATTTAAGTGACGCTACTGCATACCCTGCAGGTTCTTTGACAGGTGAGATAGCCACAGCACAAATAGCTGACGACGCAGTAACCGATGCAAAACTTGCAAATTCGATAAACGCTGCTATTTCAGCCAACTCAGCTAAAGTAACTAATGCTACCCACTCAGGAGAAGTTACAGGAGCTACAGCCTTAACGATTGCAGACGGTGCTGTAGTTACAGCAAGGATAGATGATCTGGCGGTTACTAGTGCTAAACTGGCTAGTGCGGCGGTAACGTTTGGTAAGATAGGCACGGCTGCGGTAAACGCAACGTCTATACAGCCTAATGCTGTAACTACTGAAAAAATAGCGGATGATGCTGTAACTTCTGCAAAAATAACTGGGCCGTTTAGTAGCAAGCATACTTTTAGCACTACTTCTAGTACGGCAAATATAACCACCACGTCTCCAGTTACAATATATGAGCCGGACATCCCAGCACCTCCGGGGGGTAATGAGGCTACACAATCGCTAAACGCTGCAATACGGGTTAGGTTCTATAATAGTAGTACTAGTTCAGTAAAAGAAAACCACCAGTGGAAAATGCCGGTGGCGATTAAATCAAAAACTAATGTTGGGACTTCTTTGGGCACAGCGACTTTTCTATCCTCACCCGCTAGCTATAATGCTTTTTATTACGTGTCGGGAGATAAGACCTCTATATTTGCTACTAACCGAGGTGGTTTTGGCACTAGTTCTACGGGAGCTAACGCCGGTTCTTTTGCTGGCGTTTATTACGATGGCGTGAATGACAGGACAGTGCTTAGAGTAACAAAATTCCCAGACGCTACCACTGTATATAATGGTGTAGAAGTGTTTTATAGCACGGTTAATTTTGCTGGTTCAGGTACCTTTGTAAATGATTTGGGTTTTAACAATCAATACATAACAATAGGATCTACTACCGCATATCAGACTATAGAACTCCCTCTAGTGTTTACTTTCGGTAGATCCACTACAGCTACCGAGGTTAGAATCCAGTTTGACCATGTATCTAGTACAACCAACATAGTCGCTGTTGTAACCGGCATTAGTGGGTACGTGGAGAACACAGTATGATACAAGTAGGGTACACGAAACTAGTGGATAATGAGGCGGTAGATGTAGTAGACTCTACAGTTGAAGATGATATGCCTACAGCTAATGCTGCTATGGCTACGCTTCAAACGTCGTTATCTGGAAGAACTGATGTAACTACTCTATTCATACAGCAGTATGTTGGGGAAGACGACGAAGACGGAAACAGAATATATAATAAATTCGCATTTCTTGACCCAGCATAGGGCTACTAATGGCCGAAAAACAATACGACACGACAAAGCCTATCTCGAGTAAAACACGTGAGGACGGCAGCTATTCTCCCCTAGATATAGATCAGAATGGGGTAGTAGATGCACTTACTGACGGGTTGTTGGTAATGCGTTATTTATTTTATTTAAAGGGTGACGGTGTAACAAAAGGAGCTATGGCCGATGACGCTACACGCACGGCCGAAGAAGCACTAGAATACCTTGACTGGATTAAAGCGCACCCAGAATCAGACTTATTCAAAGCATTTGACCTTGATAACAGTGGGGATTTAGACGCTCTAACTGACGGCTTGATTTTTCTTAGATCCGGTTTTGGCCTAGATGTTAATGAGGCAGTAGACGGAGCTATCGCCACTCCAAGTTTAGGATTCGACGAGGACGGTGTGGGTTTATTTGGCGAACCTTACGCTACAGCACAAGAAATCGCTGCTAACCTCGATAACGCTCTAAATGTCCTACAACAAATCCCTAAAGATGAAGAAGGTAACTATAGCGTAACAGATCCAACCGTCGAGCCTGAGCCAGAACCAGAACCTGAGCCAGAACCAGAACCTGAGCCAGAACCTGAGATAATAGACATACGCAACGACCCTTCATATAAGTATCAGGATGAAGATGGGGACGGCGCGCCAAATTGGGTAGATCCTGCCCCCTACAACAAAGACATAAAATCTGACCAAGCCTACGAAAACTATTTCATGAGTCAATACCGACTGGGGAACGGTTATTTTGAGGGTGCAGGTTTTAATAGTTCGCAGGATCTTGGAGCTGCGTTTGTAAGCCCTGAAGACTACGACCCCCAAAACTTATTTACCTATGATACCGACAAAGACGGAATTGCCGACTGGTATGAGATGGTAGCTGCATACGACTATCAGGATATGCAGGAGAACGGCAATGATGATTGGAACGTAGATACCTTGCTATCTGAAAACGAGTGGGACGAAGTACTATTTGGTAACAGTATGGACTACACGTCCGACATTACCCTCGGCCAAGCATTAAACCTAAGATGGGATGCTCCAAACAATGATTTGGACAATGATGGAGTACTCAACGTAGAAGATGCATTCCCTTATTTATCTACAGAATGGGCAGACGGTGACGGAGATAGGCTAGGTGACAATGAACAAGATCCTGATGTTAACGTAGCTGACCCAGACCGCGTAGACTCTGATGGGGATGGTGTATTTGACATAGATGACGCGTTCCCGAACGATGCTTCTGAAACGGTTGACTCTGACAATGACGGTGTAGGTGACAATGCTGATGCATTCCCGAACGACGCTTCAGAAACTGCTGATAGCGACAACGATGGTGTAGGTGATAATGCAGATGCGTTCCCGAACGATGATTCAGAAACAGTTGATACTGATAATGACGGTACCGGTGACAACACCGACTTCTACCCTGAAGATGAAACTAAAACCGAAGCCCCCGACTTTGATGGGGACGGTGTTAATGATAACGAAGATGCGTTTCCCTACGACCCCAATAAAACGGAAGCTGACCCTGCGGCTGAAACTGATGTCCCTAGAGGAGCGGAGCCTGTTGTTAATGGCATATTGCACGCTATAGGGGCTGCGGATGAGGAAGTTGAAAAAAGAGAAAAAGAATACTCGGAACGTTTCTATTTGCACAAAGACGATGGAACGTACAACCATCAAAATACAGACGAATTAAAAGAAATATTGGGCATAGATAGCATACTCCAATTTGAAAACGGGCAAGGACTATCAACTGGCACTAATGCCATACTGTACCAAGGGTATGAGCGACCGCTCACAGCTGACGAGTTGTACGAAGGGTGGAAAAAAATAATGGGTGGGGCTAAAACTGTAGCCGACCCTAGATCTCCTCTGTTCGGTGGTTCCTCGTCTGGTGATTCTAGGTTGGTGGATATGGGTGAATTGCCTGTAGGATCTCAACCGTTTTCAAACATGAGTGGGGCTTTTGGCGACTATGGGTATATATGGGATGCCCAAGAATACACTTATACAGACTCCGAAGGAAACGAAGTAACAGAACCTATAAGTATAGCTAACATTTACGATTTTTGGTTTGGGAGTAACAATAACGACTACAATTTATTTGACCCTAGAAACCAAAGTATGCTTATGGCAGGTGCCATGCCTATAATTTTTAACGGTCAGTATAACGTTATGACTAGGGCGGCGCAGATGCCCAAACTTTATGACTTTAACATGTCCGGCGGTGTGCCATCATCGGGTTTAGGTGGGGTATACAACCCACTATTTCCACAAGACGATGTATTAGTTTACTACTCTAGTAAGGAAGCCGCGGAGAGACAAGATCCTTCTGAGATAATAGAGATAGTAAGAAACGTGCCGGGAGCATATTACGAGAAAGAGCAAAGATTCATTGATGCCAAGGCCGCAGGTACTGCTGTATCTATGACCATGCATCCTGACGTAGATTACCTATCGACTGCAGACCGACGTAGGATAGCCGCCGACCAGTATGTGAAAGATCATTCTCAGGGGGTTTTATGGGAAGCCGGCGCTACTAATGCCGGACAAGCTATAACCTTCGACATACAGACAGGCGAAAACCCCGACGGCAGTGCTATAAACCTTTTAGAGGGGTTTGAGACTAAATACAACTATATTGCGGAAGAGAACGGGGTTCCGGTACGTGCTGAAGACCCTACGGCAGGGTTAATACGTGGGGCAGATGAGATACCCGATGTGCAGGATATAGTAGACGCTTATTTTATGATAAGAACGCCCGCTTTTGGTGTAGATAATGCGTATGCTGCTAACACATGGCTTGCTAGCCTAGACCCACTCTTGCAAGATATGTTTTACGACCGAGACGTATATAACCCCACCCCAAATGTATTAGACGACTTAATAGCTACTATAGGGGATGCAAAAATAATAGCAGAGGGGGGTCTAGAGAGAGTTGACCCAGAGAGTATTAAGGCGTGGAGTGACGGGTTTAAAGGCACAGATGCCGAGAAAAAATCTGCAAAAGAGTTATCGGATGCACTAACGAGCTATCATTCTGGAGAGTACCTAGATTTTGGTGCGCTTAGCATTATATCAGAGACTAATAAACTTGCTGAGGTAGGATTTAACGCTGCGGTTGCTGAACAAGGGGAAGACGTATCCGTAGGTACAGGCACATTACTGAACGAGATAAAAAGATCTAACTCTATTATAGGTATGCAGGATGTATGGTACGTTGAAGAACGAACCGACCAACCCGAGTATCAAGAGATTACATCTAGCGCGGTTAATTTGGAGATGGATAGGCAGCTTAAATACGCGATAGAACGTTCTGCCCCCTATATGAGTGATGGGTATAATGCGTGGAGCAACCTACAAACGTCTTATACAGGTATGGACTTTGTGCCCCCCACCACTTTTGGGACTTCTGACGGGTACCCCACAATCATGCAAGATGCGTTGTTTTATGACGAACGGTGGATACGCGCATACAACTCTTCGGTAGTAGCTAGGTTTGAACCCCCGATGTACATGGAAGTGCCAGAAGAAAACCGAGAGAAGTTATGGCCGGGAGGGGAAGATAGCGGCGAGTTGTGGAGAGATACTTCTCGGCTATATATGAAACTACCTTCTTCAGCACCAAAAGAAAGAGATCCTGTAAAACAACCAGCCGGTGATTTACTGAATATAGGCAGTCCTTTTGATGGGGAGATGGATATGCTTCCTCTCACCGCTCAGTTTGACTATATAGCGATGGATGCTCCTTACCAAGCGTACCAAAAAGCAATAAAAGAAGGAAAAACAGAAGCTCAAGCTCAAGCAGCTGCAGCCGCAGCACCTAATCCTAATGACTATATAACTAAGACTTGGGCAGAGATGGGGGAAGACAGGTCGGTACGGGCTACTAGGATGGTAGGGGCCTATGATCCATCCGTGTACTCATCATCAGGTTGGGATACTTCGCAGGGGGGTTGGCCCGCAGACACGTATGCAGAAAACGCTCCTGATGGTGGGGTGTGGATAGATATATCTAATGGTATGGCACCAATAGGTTCGTACACTATGATGTACATTGCGCAACCTCCGTTTGTAGAAGAACAAACTGGTTGGTCTAGCCCTGTAGGTCAACTTTTTAGCTCTGCTTTATCCATAGTAAGTCCTGCAAGTTATTTAGTACTTCAGGGAGTACGAGCCCTTGATGGTGAGACATTAAAAACAGGTGACTGGATAGGTATTGTAACTGCGGGTTTGAAGGTAGGTGGTAAGCTAAAACCGGGCAGTACTAAAGCCGAAGCTGAGGCTGCAGGTGAAGCAGCTAGAGACAAAGCCATTGCTACAGCGGGTAATCTTGATGGGCAGGCCCTCGCTGGTGTAGGCGATGCTGCTTACGCCGCCGCATATACAACTGCTATTAATGGCATAGGTATAGCAGGGTTAACGGCAAAACAAACGGTAGTTCTTATAAACGCGGCGGGTGGGCAGGATGTTGGCACGGCAATTTTTACCGCGTTTGGCCCAGACTACCTAAGTAAAGGGTTCGAGAACATAGGAGTAGATCCTTCTTTTTTCAATAACATGAGCGAACCTATGCAAAAAGGGTTTACCAAGTTATTGACTGCTCGCATGGACGGTAAAACGTTTTCTGAGGCGTTACAAGAAGGCGGAGTAGAGTTTTTTGCGGAATACATGTCTGATAACGACCTAGTGGGCGAAGTAAAACTAGTAGTTGATAACTTTCTATCTGATTTAGGCCCTGCTATTTCGGCGGTAGGTGATTTATTCAACCAAAGTCAGTTGAGCGACGCGCTTGATGCTGTGCTTGATCTAGTGCCAGAAGATTTCATAAGAGGATTATCAGAAATATTAGACGATGTGGGAGATGCTGTAGATCCTATATTAACTTTAGCGGAGAAAGGGCTAGATGTTGTTGATGATGTAGTTGTAGAGCCGTTAGTAGAGCTGGTAAAAGGTGCGGGCAATCGCATAGAGTTAGCAGTAGAGGGAGTAGTGGATTTGTTCCCCGACGGACTTCCCGAAGGGATAGAGAATCAAATAACCGCTATTGTCGAGGGCCTAGAAGAAAAGTCTAAACTTTCGTTTGCGAACCTACCGGATGCCTCTAAGAAGGCTGTAGAGAATAGTGTGGCCCAGCTCATTGTTAATGGAGAAATAGAGTCCCAAGGCCTAAATACAGCATTTACTAAAGAGCTTATAACCGCAGAAACAGTAAACGAGTTAATAGAAACAAGTGAAGGCAAAACAAAAGACGTATTAACAGCTATTGGCCCGGGAGTATTGACTACCGCCATGCGTGCATCCATAAACATGGGTCTTGCCGGTGGGAGTGTCGGTGACGCGTTTATACAAACCATTGCTACATCAACGGCGGATGCCCTTAAATATGCGGCAGATGCTGGAGGGATTGAAGGATTAACCCGAGAGATAAGTCAATTCCAAGATAATATTTCTGGGGAACGAAGACGTGTTGAAGAAGCCGCGGCAGTAGCAAACGAAAAAGATGACGAAATGCGGGCGGTTATAGGAAATATAGAACTTATAACCGGAGATATAAACACCCGACAAGCAGAATTAAGCCGGCTATACGAAATAGCTATATCCGCCGACGCTAGCGCTGTTGACATCGCCCTATATGAGCAGTACGCAGAAGGCTTTCTAAATGTTTTGCCTGAGTTACAAACGTCGTTAAATGGGCAGAAAGGTACCTTAGCTGATATAGAAGCTGAATACGATGCGGCAGTCTTAGTGTACAACGGCGCTGTAGAAGATCTAGAACAATACTCCCGAGAAACCGACCCTAAATTACAACTAGAATTTTCTAACATGTACGTTGCGGTATCTGCTGAATTGAATGAAGATTTTGTTAAGAACTGGCCACAATATGCGCAGGTCAACGGGCTAGGAGAAGACGCTACGTTAGCTGATGCTGCTAGGCATTATCTTTCTGAAGGGTACGTAGGCAGTGTGCCTACCACAGTTGAAGAATATAATGCCAGAATAAACATAGCCACTAACGCGTTTGTGGATGAGGTGGTTGCAGACTCGGGAATTAATTTTTCCTACCTAGCGCCCAACAGCCGAGCTAGTATACGAGAGGCAATACTAAATGAAGTGGGCACCTTTGCCGGTGTCGAAGGCGTTACCCCCCTACAAATGTTAGAAACTATGCGGGATGACCCCGCCTACCGCGATGGATTTAAGGCAGGGACTGAGTTTGATAATGTCATATTGCAGGCGTACAACCAGTCTTACATTACCGCAGAAGGCGCACCGCTAAACTTTACAAATTTGGGAGACGTAGAAAACTACGCTCTAGAGCTACGTGCTAACCAGTTTACTAATGCATACGCCCCTATAGATATTAAGACTGGCGCTCCCGTTGATCCAGCAGCGTATAGCCAATACCTCACTGACCTTATTGATGGGCAATTATTTGTTTCGTTGAACGAAGACGGAGATTATACGTGGGATGCCGCTACCGAGACGGTTAAGTATAACGCCCTAACAGGTTTACAGGAAGTTGTTGACACTGCACCGGGGAAAACACTTTCTCAGATGGCCGCAGAAGACCCTATATTCTATGTACAAACCTTGGGTGAGATTGAAGACAACGCCGCCGCGGTTAACTTGGTAGCAAAGGTACAAGAAGAAACAGGCGAGACTTTTGAAATACCTGACTACTCAGATACTGTATTTGGCACGCCAGACTCAGAGTTACCTTAGATAGTAAGGGTTTCTAGAGACTATATGCGAGACATAGCGGTAACACGCCAAGAATACTTAAATAAAGTAGAAGAACTAGAATCTTTTGAAGGCCCACTAACCCCTGAACAGGAATTAGAGTTAGAAGAAACTAGAGGCGCTTACGAAACAGCCGACCGACAGTTAATGACTGCTTACAATGTTATAAATGTTGGCGAGAGCATGGTAGGGGCTTACAACACAATATACCAAACTTTTGGTGTGGCGGGACAAGAAGGTAGGGCTAGGAAGGAAGGCGAAAAAGCCATGTTCAATGCTATACAGCAGGGCATGGATACCGAAGAAGCTAAAGAATTAGGCGCTAAGGTTACTGAAGAACTTCTAAACGCGATAGATTACTCCACACTAACAGACAATGAACTTAATCGCACGTTAACCATGCTAGAGGGTGTGGCTAAAGGGTACGTGCCCGAGACATACAACCAAGAAGTAAAGGATATGTATGCGCGTTGGAATGAGGCCGAGACTTTTGGTGAAGGTGTTGCAGCAGTATTTGGTTCTATAGCAGCTACGCCAAGGGCTTTTTGGAACGAAATTATAATCCAAGAGCTCGGGGAGACTGCTATCCAACTAGCTACCGCTGGGGGATTGGGGCTTGTAACTAAAGAAGTGGCTAAGCGACAGGCGGATAATATACTTGCAAACATGACCTCCGTTCAGGTAGGTACAGGTGTTTATACTGCTAGCGTGGCGCAAGATGTAGCAATGGAATACGGACAAAATGTAGATGAAGTATACGATACTACTATGTCTTTATTATTTACTAAAGACGAGTATGTAAATCCCCCGCAATACATAGTAGATCAGGGCGAGGACGCGGTACAAACGTATCGAGAAGGTTTAGAGCAAGAATACAACAAGATAGCTTTTGACACCTCTGTAAATGCAGGTACTTTCGCTATGGCTACGGTGCTAGCTACATTACCGTTTGAGGGCGGCTTAGATAAGTTACTATCTAAAAAATTCTTTGGTGACGTTGGTTTAGATACACTAGAGTTAGTAGCGGAAGATACAAATTTGCTACAAAATACTATTGGTGATTATCTATCAGTAGTAGGTAAAGAAGGTTTCGCAGAGGGTATACAAGAAGGTCTTACTGTGGGGTATGCCGAGAACGCATACTATAACTTAGGGTTTACTGATCGCCCAGCGGCAGCTCAGGTAGGCGTAGGTATGACTGTGGGTAGTATAGCAGCTATGGGTACTACAGCGATTATAGCCCCACTAGGGTACTTAAACCCACAAGCGCAGGTTGCTAGCCAAATAAACGACCCTCTAGGTAGGGTGCTAGTTAACACTAACTATGAAGTATACCAAGCTGTTGAGTCGGGAGATGTGTCTAAGGTTAGTGAGTTAATAGCTGCTGTTGGACTAGCTACTGTTATTCCTATGAACATGGAGCTACTAAACGCCACGGACGACAGTTATATTTTGACTTCTTCGGAAGTAATAGAGTCTTATGAGAGCATGGGACTAACTCCACCCCAAGATTTTGTAGACCAAGTTGCTTCTACCCTTACTATAGATGCTGATACAGGGCAAATAATAACCACAACTCCAGTTGCTGACGATTCTAACTTAGATGATGACTTGGCGTATTATTGGGCTAGTACGTTTGGCGATGAAGATTTACCTAATAAAACGGGGTATACTTCGGAAGAGCATTTTGATGTAGTACAACATGTACGGAACATGGCAGATGGGTTAGTGCCTCTATCAGATAGTTTTAATTACGATGGAGATGCTGCGGTTACTTATGACGATGCCAATGCGTATATACTTAATTTACCTAGATATGAACGAGAACTGTTTGACAACTACAGGCGTGACGTAGACGCGGGAACTATAGAACATGTACCTACAGACGTTGTACAGACATTAGGCGGATCACTTATGACTAATGAAGAGTTTGACCAACTTAAAGAAAACATACAAACGTTGATGGACGCGCCAGTGCCACCTACAAAACAAGAAATAATAGATGCTCTGTCGGCGGATCCATCCTTACAAAACGTATTGAATGCGCAGGTAGTTGCGGCGGTAGAAACCGCATTTTTAAACGCTGAGAACCAAGCTACTTTTGCTACGGAAGTGGTAAATAGTCTAATAGATTCTGATACCATAGGCACTTTGGCGGAAGATGCGGTTAAAAGTATTGTAGGAGACCCCGACGCTGCGGAAGCTGAAGGGGTGTTTGCGTTAATAGAAGACATAAAAGAAGAAATAGGTTTAGGGGAAGATGACCCTGCTACATTAGTATCCTATATAGACGAGGCTATCGGTACGGCTGTAGAACTTAACGACGACGGTACTGTAAAAGAAGGTACGGGGTCTGGACTACTAGGTGAGCTGACTGCGCAGGGTGTGTTACAAGACGTAGCTATTGCTGCACTAAATACACTAGTGGGTAGTCCTGCCACAGACAATGATGTGGCTACAGGGTTGTACGCTGCTGTGGCAAACGTAGACTTAGATACTACGGCATTAGAAGGCGAAATAAACACATTGGCTGAAAAGATACCTGAAAATTTAGAAACTACACTTGCTGACCTAACAACCAACCTTGGCACGCCAAGTTATGTGAATGATAACGATGTTTTGGTGCCCGCTACAGGAGTATATGCCAAAGTAGAGGAAGCAATCGCGGCAGGCACTGGTGCTGAACAAGCCGTTAAAGACATACTTGGCGACTACGTAGACCTTGCTGCATTTGAGACCGCACTTAACGGGGCTATGCAAGGCAAAGTGGATGAGGTAGTTGCATCTGTGGGAACGCCTGCTGTATTTCAGTACGGTGACGATGGTGATGTTCTACTCGATGAGATGGGCAAACCCTTGTTTGCAGAGGGCGGTGCTCCTACTGGGTACCATGCTGATATGTACAATGCGCTACAACTACAAGGTACGGAGAGAGATATTGCGCTGTACCAACTACAGCAAAGTTTGAATGCGGAGATAAGTAAGGTAAGCACCACGGCTAATGCTGCTACCGTAGATAAGATAAAAACAGACGTAATAGGGCCATTGATGCCCGCTATACCTGCAGGTGCGTCAGTGGGTAGAGACATGTATATAGAGTTTGAAGGGCTGGTAAAAGCTGGTAGGGATGACGATGCCCTAAATTTTGCTAACACCTTGTCTGAGGCTGACAGAGCTTCTTTAGAGGCATACCAACTGTTTTTACAACAACACCCAGACTCTATTACAGCGTTAGTGGAAGAGTTACGTAGAAATCAAATAATCGGTAGTGACTCTTTATCAAACAGAATTAATTTTGTAGAGACCAACGTAAACAACTTTATACAAACCAATGTAGTAGACGTTATTGGTAAGCCTGCAGAAGGTGAAGAAGCCGCTTCGGGTATATTCTTGGCTATTGAGCAAGGAGACGACGCAGTACTCGAGCAGCTAGGAACTAAGAGTACTTTTGACGAGGAAACAGGGCTTTCTAATAACGATGGCACTGGGGTCTTACGTAGCTTAGAGTTATTAGGGTACGACAACCAGCAAATAAAAGACTACTTAGATACTAACTTAGGTAAACCTGCAGAAGAAGGACAAGACGCTACAGGTATATACGCCCTAGTAGCCGGTCTAGAGGCCACAAACAAAGAACAATATGATGCATTAACCCAAGGCTTAGGAGATTTAGAAACTAAGATAGGTGGAATAGAAACAGCATTACAAGAAGATATTGGTGAAGTATCTACTGCTGTATCTGAGCTAGAAACAAGTTTGTTAGAGAAGATTGGTGAGAATGAAACTGCTGGTTTAGAACGTGATGAAGCTACTCAACAAGCTGTAGCGGATCTAGCAACTGAGCTAGGTACCACTGAAGAAGACATTCTTACTCAACTTGGTACTACACAA
>Ga0070747_1000987_pt1 | contig 14125 bp, 17 predicted proteins | sample VirMetDEL_Mar_31_FD_77321 | JGI IMG/M metagenome (GOLD analysis project Ga0070747, IMG submission 77321) | Aqueous microbial communities from the Delaware River and Bay under freshwater to marine salinity gradient to study organic matter... | ecosystem: Environmental > Aquatic > Marine > Coastal...
AGGGCTTAAAACATGCACGCAACCAATGCCCGCCCTTGCGTGTGTGATTCGTCACTAGCTGCTAGATCCCATAAAACCGCTGCATTTATTGCGCTATGATTCTAAAACATTAACTTTTTACAAAAACTTTTTTAAACAATCATTATATTATACAGGCAATAAACGTTTAAAGCCCTATAACTTTATAGTTGTGGCCTTAAAGTATACATATTATTTATATAACAATATCAATAGCTTAGAGGGGGGCAAGCGCCATGGGGGGGTGTACCCGTACCGTATACAGGCCTCACCAGAGATTGGGAAAATGGAATAGTAAAGTAGGCCATGCTTGAGAGCAGCAGGATTGTATGTTGTGGTTATGTCAACATCGTGTGGGTACATGGTTTATTTGATCAGGATGTTGTAAATACCTTGACTTAGTAGTGCCACTTAGTTATGGTAAGGTACAGGCTATTTATTTAGGCTGTTTCTTATTGAGAGAATATTATGAGTGGATATGGCTCAGATACCTCCATCACATTTCCCATACACGTAGATCATGATTTTGTAGTAGATGCTGATGGTGTTAGTTCTATTGTTACCTTCCTGTACGCAGGAGATGAAGATGAGGCTACCGAAGTTAAGGTAGACCTTGAAGGTGTTGTTGAAGACTTGTGTGAGTTTTACGGCAACATTGATGGCTACCAGCGCCTGTATACGATTGCACATGAGTTTAGCCGTATGGCTGAAATGCTTAGAGCATCGGCAGGGCGTATTGAGAACAGCGCAGATGCTGTAGAAGATTTGTTTAATATTATAGATGAATAAGTGCTGTATTCATTGCGGGGTAAATCTTGAGATTGATGTTAACTTTCTTGATAGCCAAGCTAAGACTAAGAAGTATTGGTGTACTTCCTGTAAGCAGGAACACAATAAGAGTAGGATGTGGGTAGATGGTAAATATATATCATTTTCTCATCCTCTTCATAAACCTGGTAGATATGTAAGCTTTAATGATGCTGCATTCTCTAGCTTTAAGAATTTGTCTGCGGTTAAGGCAGGGCATGTTTATATTATATCTAATCCTGCTTGGCCTGAATGGGTTAAGGTTGGTATGGCTATTGATGCAGCGGATAGGTGTAGTAATTACCAGACCAGTAGTCCGTTTAGGGATTATGTAGTTGAGTATTCATTTGCTTCTACTGATCGTAGGAAAGATGAATCTTTAGCTCACCAGAAGCTTGCGGCTATATCTAAGGATCGTAGAGGTGAATGGTTTAAATTGCCTGTATCAAAAGCCATCGGCTGCATATCGGCTATTACTAAATAACAAAACTCCCCTTAGTTCAGTGGTGCTATAATATACTTAGCAACACATTATAAGGAGAGTTTGCAATGAAACATATATTTAATGGTATCTGGAAATCAATAGAGCGTAGTCAGGAAAGACGAGCTAATTATTGGATCTTACATAACATGACTAATCGTCAGTTAAAGGACATAGGTATTAACAGAGGCGACCTATACCGAAAGCTATATAAGTAGTAGATATAGGCTGGGGCGTGTTACTTAATTATACACTGTTTGGCGGAAAAGTCAATACTAATAATGCCACCTAATAAAGTGGTTGACCTAAACCCACCCATGATGGTACAATATAGGTATCAGGGTGAAGAAAGCCCTCATGATAAATCTCATATACATTCGTGCTGCTATTAGAGAACGTACAGGTCAGGAGCTATCTCTTGATGATGTTGCGAAAGTCCTTTTTGAAGAAGGTATTATTTCCAAAGCACAATCCCAAAACCGAGATCTAATATTTAGAGGTTATGCTGAATACTTCGAGTTTGAAGAAGCAGCTACTAAAGTTGAAGATCCTAATCCATTTATTGATAGGGAGATAACCCATGAAGACGAAGAAAGCTAATTGCGGAGCATCCGTTCCTGCTACACAAAAATCCACACCCAAGATGATGATGGGCGGCATGGCTGTTAAAAAGCCTAAGTATGGCTACGGTGGAATGGCTGTTAAGAAAAAGTAATGGCTAAAATCAATAAGGATAAGATGGCTTGTAATAAGCCTCGTCGAACTCCTGATGGCCCAAAGAAGTTTGTTGTTAAAGCCTGTGAAGATGGAACTGAAAAGATCATCCGCTATGGCGATCCAAACATGCGAATTAAGAAGTCTAACCCTGCACGGCGCAAGTCTTTCAGGGCTAGGCATAAATGCTCCACAGCAAAATCAAAACTGACTGCAAGATATTGGTCATGCAAGAACTGGTAAAGATATGTCCTTAGTTAAAAACATGAACGCTCGTAAAAAAGCAGGAACTAGCCGTAGCAAGAAAAAGTCTACCGTTAGCCCAAAAGCTTATGCGGATATGAAAGCTGGGTGGCCTAAAAAGAAAAAGGCTAAAAAGAAATGACCGAAGAATTTAAACAGTACACTGATAAGCAGCTACTATTCTTAGATGCTCTGATGGGCGAAGCTAAAGGCAATATTCGTAAGGCTATGGATATAGCAGGATATGCTAAGACCACTAAGATTAGTGAAGTTGTTAGAAGTCTCAACAAAGAGATTATTAAGGCGGCAGAAGAAATGCTTGCCATGAATGCTCCTAAAGCAGCTTTTGGTATTGTTGATGTATTAGATGATCCTAGTGCAATGGGCGCTCGTAATTCTATAGCTGCCGCTGTGCAGATATTAGATCGAACTGGTTTGGTTAAGAAAGAACAAATAGAAGTCACCAATAAAGGCGGTGGCGTATTCATCCTGCCACCAAAGGCTGTTGATGACGTGGGCTAAGAAGACCAGGCCAAATGCTACTGCACGGATACAGTATGGCTATAAAGCTAACGAAGATGATCCGCTTGTAATAGAACCTGATGAAACCTTAGTACCTCTTATTGAAGAGGCTATGGATTATCTTGATAATGGTTACAGCACTCGTAAGGTAGCTGAGTGGCTAACAGACAAAGCCCAGCGCAAGATATCGCACCAAGGTGTATTACTTGTATGGAGAGCTAACCGACCAGACAGTCCTCGTATTGCTGCACTAGATAAGGCTAACAAGAAAAGAAAGCCTAAGACTAGAAAAGAAAAAGCAATAGCTGCGGTAAAGCGTAAAAGATCTGATGCTAAACGTGTTCAGACTTTGATGACTAAGAAGTTAGCTGCACATGAGACTAAGAATGAGATCAGTGATAGTTTAGATTTTGGGGCATATGAGAAAGAGCCTGAACAAAGGGAAGTGGTGTTTGCACCTAATCCTGGGCCACAAACAGAGTTCCTTGCAGCGTCTGAAAGAGAAGTACTTTATGGCGGCAGTGCAGGTTCTGGAAAATCGTATGCCCTACTTGCAGACCCTATGAGATACTTTGGAGTTACTGCATTTAATGGATTAATCCTTCGTAGAACTAATGATGAATTACGTGAATTAGTTTGGAAATCTCAAGAATTATACCCAAAGGCATATCCTGGAGCAAAGTGGCAAGAAAAGAAAAGCCAATGGGTATTTCCTAGTGGTGCTAGATTATGGATGACCTACCTTGAACGTGATGATGATGTTATGCGTTATCAAGGGCAATCATTTAGTTACATAGCAGTAGATGAGTTAACCCAGTATGCTACTCCATTTAGTTTTGTTTATCTTCGATCAAGGTTAAGAACTACTGATCCTGATTTACCAATATTTATGAGGGCAACATCAAATCCAGGTGGCCCAGGACACCAGTGGGTAAAACGTGCGTTTATTGATCCTGCTCCTCCAGGAAAAACTTTTGAAGCTACTGATATAGAAACTGGTGATGTTCTTAGATATCCACAATCCCATGAAAAAGCGGGACAGTCTTTATTTAACCGAAGGTTTATTCCAGCTACATTAAAAGACAACCCGTATCTTTATGATGATGGGCAGTACGAAGCTAACCTTTTGTCTCTGCCAGAGAACCAGCGCAGACAGCTTTTAGAAGGTGATTGGGCGGTAGCAGACGGTGCTGCATTCCCAGAGTTTAGACAATCCGTACATGTAGTCGAGCCGTTTGAAATACCACACAACTGGGTACGGTTTAGATCAGCGGATTACGGATATAGTTCGTGGAGTGCAGTTCATTGGTATGCAATAGATCCTGCTTACGAAACTCTGATTGTTTATCGTGAGCTATATGTATCCAAACATACTGGTAAAGACTTAGGTCGTGCAGTTATGGATGCTGAAGTAGGCGATGGTATAAAGTTTGGTATCCTAGATAGCTCGTGTTGGCATAACCGAGGACAGATAGGCCCAAGTATTGCAGAAGAAATGATTACAATGGGTTGCAGATGGCGACCAAGTGATCGTACCGCAGGTGCTAGGGTAGCAGGTAAGAACCAATTACATGAACGCTTAAAGGTAGATGAAGTAACTGAACAGCCTGGTATTGTTTTCTTTAACACATGCAGACAGATAATTGCGGATCTCCCAGTTATACCGTCTTGCCCTAAAGGATCAGATGATATCGATCAAAGATATGCTTCAGATCACACTTATGACTCATTGCGCTACGGCCTTATGAGCAGACCTAGATCTCTTTCTCCATTTGATATGGGAAGAGGCGTACCTCAAAAGACTTATAAACCATCAGATTCAACATTTGGATATTAAAATATGGCATTAATGGATAAACCTACTGGCACAAACCCTGAAGACAGCATGGAAGCTACAAATGTAGTGTCGTTGGAAGAGGGTGGGGACGTTGAACAGGAAAACCAAGAGTATTCTGGACTATCTAATTACGTTTCTGATCAATACAGACGCTCAAAAGACCACAGATTACAAGATGAAACCCGTTGGTTGTCCTCTTATCGCAATTATAGAGGCATATACGGGCCTGAAGTGCAGTTTACTGACACTGAGAAGTCACAGGCATTTGTTAAGATCACCAAAACTAAGGTTTTAGCTGCATATGCACAGATGACAGACGTTTTGTTTGCAGGATCTAAGTTTCCTATAGGTATGGAAGCTCGTAGATACCCAAATAACGTACAGGATAGCGTACATTTTGATCCAAATGCTCTTACAGACGAAAAAGTTAAAGAAAAAACGCAAGTAGACTACAAAGTACCCCGAAATATTGTCCGTCCAGAGATTGCACGGGATTTAGGGCTATACCAAGACAAGCTAGAGCCTATTAAAGATGATTTAGAGGTGGGTGCAGGGACTAATCCAGGTTCTATCACGTATGAACCAGCAAAACGTGCTGCACAACTGATGGAAAAGAAGATGCACGACCAGTTGGAAGAAACCAACGCCGATAAGCATCTACGATCTGCTGCATTTGAGTGTGCATTGTTTGGTACAGGTATTATTAAAGGCCCGTTTGCCTACGATAAGGAATATCCACGCTGGGATGCTGAAGGTAACTACGATCCTATCATGGAAACGATACCAAAGCTTGAATATGTAAGTATTTGGGATATGTATCCTGATCCTGACGCTAGAAACATGGCAGAAGCAGAATATGTAGTGCAGCGCCATCGTTTAAGCCGTTCACAGCTACGAAATTTAAAGAAACGCCCTCATTTCCGTGATGAAAGCATAGAATTAGCCATAGATTATGGCCCTGACTATCAGCGTGAATATTGGGAAGATGCACTAGAAGATCATAACCAATCAGATACTATTGATCGCTTTGAGGTGATTGAATACTGGGGAATGATGGATTCTGAGTTGGCTGAAGAAGCTGAACTCAAAATACCTAAAGAATTAAAAGATCGTGACCAAATGGAAGTCAATGTTTGGGTATGTAATGGTCAAATACTACGATTAGTCCTAAATCCATTTACACCAAGCCGTATTCCCTTCTGTGCAGTTCCGTATGAGCTAAATCCTTATGGATTATTTGGTATTGGTGTTGCTGAGAATATGACTGATACACAATTATTGATGAATGGGTTTATGCGTATGAGTGTGGACAATGCTGCACTATCAGGCAACCTGTTGATTGAGATTGATGAAACAAACCTAGTACCTGGACAAGACTTATCTGTTTACCCTGGCAAAGTGTTTCGGAGACAAGCGGGAGCGCCTGGTCAAGCCATCTTTGGCACAAAGTTTCCTAACGTATCTAATGAGTTGCTAATGATGTTCGATAAAGCTCGTCAGCTATCAGATGAGAGTACAGGCATTCCTTCTTTCTCTCACGGACAAACAGGTATCACAGGTGTAGGTCGTACAGCTTCAGGTATGTCTATGTTGATGGGAGCTGCGGCTCAAGGTATTAAGACAGTGGTGAGAAACGTAGATGATTATCTACTAGCACCATTAGGCAAGGCTTTGTTTAGCTTTAACATGCAGTTTAACTTCGACAAGCAATTTGCTGATGGTGATCTTGAAGTAAAAGCTAGAGGAACAGAAAGCTTGATGCGGAATGAAATCCGTAGCCAGCGCCTACTACAATTTATGCAAATGACGCAGAACCAACAAATGGCCCCATTTGTTAAATATGATTATGTACTTCGTGAACTAGCAGCTTCAATGGATCTCGATGAAGATAAGATTTTAAACGACCAACGTGAAGCAATCATACAAGCAAAGATGATGGCTGAGATACAAGCGATGATGCCGCCACCTCCACCGCAAGCTGCACCAGCACAAGGCGCACCTAACCCTAGTGATCCTACAGGTAATGGTGGTGGGAATATAGCACCAGGATCAGCACCCGAACCAGGCGCACCAGGATTTACTGGAGCAGGTGGTGGAGACAATGGCGGTAATGAACCCGCACCTACTAATGCACCACAACAACCACCAGTACAATAATATTTAGCCACTAAGTATTCCAATTTACTGGAACACTGGAACAGCTACCCCCCCATACATCACTATAATTAAACAATAGGGTTAATACACCTATGGATAAACAACTGTATCGTGCGCTGCTTATGTTGGTGAACGATAAGAAATCAATGGAACTTCTAGTGGAATATGCAGAAGCAAAGATTGCTCTGCACCATAAGCAACTAGAAGCCTCAAAAGATCACCACGACATTCTAAAAATACAAGGCGCTATTGCTGAGTTGCGTAGATTTAAAACACTTCGTGACGAAGTAATTAAGGGAGCTGAATAATGAACACGAATGTAAGACAAGTAAAAGGTGTAAAAACTCGTAACGGTAAACCTGTCTGGCAAAGTGATGAAAATGATGAGCATTATTCAGAAAAATCCGCATCCTTTGAGTACGGCGATGGTATTCTGGTAACACCTACAATTGATCCTGAAACAGGTGACCCATATCAGTTGGATAAGCTTTTTGAGCATTATGAAAAGAATGGCCCATACGACATGTATACAGGTGAAAAGCTACCTGTATTCGAAGATGAAGAGACTGCTACAGAATATTCAAAGTGGCGATCAGCTAACATGTTTAATTTCGATATATCAGAACAAGAGTTTTACACAGGTGAATCTGGTTTGTACTCCAAGCAAGATGGTTCTGACACGAGTTGGGCAGATAAAAAACAGGACATGATTGATCTTGCGGCAGGAGCTAGGAACAAAGTTTATGATTTGTTTGGCATGTCTGAAGATGAAAAAACAGGCTTTGCGCTGGGCGGTCTAGCCGTTGCGAACAAAGGTATTACAACAGTTGAAGGACAGGAAATGGCTAAAAATAAATTCCAATTAGACCGTAAGAAAGCCGACAAAAATGGTGACGGTAAATTAAGCAAATATGAAGAGACAACAGGCGAAGCCATACAAAAAGCTATGGATGATGATGAGCTAATTGAAATGGCACACGGCGGCATGGCTTGCGGTATGATGTCTGATCCAGAAAGCGGTAACGAAATACCAATGGGATCTAGTGCTGAAAATGTACGGGATGATATCGAGGTAATGATATCCGAAGGTGAATACGTTCTCCCTGCCAACGTAGTTAAATGGCACGGTCTAAAACATATTATGGATATGCAATCAGAAGCCGAAATGGGCTTGATGAGCATGTATGATACTGGGCTTATCCAGTACACGGATGAGGAAGGTGCTGAAGAACCTGAAGAGGTTGAAGAAGCTGAAGACGATACTCCAGAAGCGGAGATCGAAGTCGAAGTCGCTGCCGTAAAGGTAGACGATAACCTTGATGATGATGAGGAAGTTGAGGAGAGCTACCCCAAAACATCAAACTTACCAAGTATAATGCAGAAGAAGAATTTCGCATTTATATCTTAAATAGGGCTACTCGCTACAGGCGACCCCCCATGAGGCAATAATGGCAAAATATCGAAGAATAGAAGAAGAAGACAATGGTCTATCTTATGCAGAAGAATTTAAAAATGAAAACCCTGCACAAGAGCCTGAAGTAGTTGAAGGTGAAGATACAACATATAAGAAAAGATATGGTGATCTTCGACGACACTCGCAGCAGTTAATGCAACAAAAAGATCAAGAGCTAGACAAGATGAAAGCTCAACTTGATCAAGCAGCTAAAGGTCAGATTAAGTTTCCCAAGACAGATGAAGAGATTGATGTCTGGTCTAAGAAATATCCTGATGTAGCAAAGATTGTTGATAGTATCGCACGTAAGAGAGCTAATGAAGCTCTTGAAGAGGGCGAGAAGCGAATGGAAGGATTACGTCAGTTAGAAACTAAGCTAACCAAAAAGGAAGCTGAACAAGAACTGATGAAAATACATCCTGACTTTGGTGATATCCGACAAGATCAAAGTTTTCATGATTGGGTAGCAGAACAAACTATCGATACTCAAAATGCTCTCTATAGAAACAATACGGATGCTAGAGCAGCTTCTCGTGCTATTGATTTATATAAATATGATATGAGTAAATCTAACACTAAGTCTAAGTCGAAGTCAGCGGCTCATTCTGTAGGTAGAACATCTTCATCTACACCCAAAGCGGCTGGTCGTGCATCCTTTTCGGAAAGCCAAGTGCAAAACATGAGTATGCATGAATACTCTAAGCATGAAGCGGCAATAGAAGAAGCTATGAGTAATGGTAACTTTGACTATGACCTAAGTGGTGGCGCAAGATAGGGTGTTGCAATGACACTTAACTAATGTTATAATAAAGGTGAAGCGGCAGAGAATTATACTTTGCCCTTCACAGCTTTTTGTAGATACGTCCCTAAAGACATATCTTCTGAGAGCTAAACTTCTCAACATCAGAATAGAGCCACCTTTAAGGTCTACCTCCAATTCTGTTTTTTTTATCCAGAAGAATATCGACGTTTAGTCCACCAGTGTGGTGAAGCCCGTCTGCTACTTAGCTGCAACTAACTAGTTTACGCACCTTCATAAATCACTGCCACTTAATTGTCCTCTTCGGTGTTTGTTCGGGTTTCGACCCCGCCATTCTACAAGGAGTACAACAATGGCATTTCAAAAAGCAGCAGGTCATGGCAACCTGCCTAACGGAAATTTTTCGAGTGTAATTTATTCGAAAAAAGTCCAAATGGCTTTCCGCAAGAATACAGTTACGGGAGCTATCACTAACTCTGACTACTTTGGGGAAATTGCATCCCAAGGTGATACAGTTCGTATTATCAAAGAACCAGAAATTTCTGTGTCGCAGTATGAACGTGGCACGCAAATAGCTGCACAAGATTTAGACGATGAGGATTTTTCTTTAGTCATCGACAAAGCAAACTACTTTGCATTTAAGATGGACGATATTGAAGAAAATATGAGTCACATTAATTTTATGTCACTTGCTACAGATCGTGCAGCACATCGTTTATCTGATCAATATGACCAAGAAGTTCTTGGCTATTTATCTGGTTACAAGCAGTCTGCATTACATGCATCTGCAAGTGCAGTAAATGATATAGTAAACGGTGATAAAGCAGTAGATACTGCTGGATCAGACGAATTGTTATCTTCAATGAAGTTAAACAAAGGTTCGTTTGGTAACATCACAACGTCTTCTGCTGGCGATCACTCGATCCCATTAGCGGCACGTTTACCAGGTGCAACTGCACTACCAACAGGTACAGCTTCACCAGCAATGGTTGTTGCTCGTATGAAGCGTCTACTAGATCAACAACAAGTTGATACAGCAGGTCGTTGGTTGTGTGTAGATCCAGTATTCATGGAACTATTAGCAGATGAAGATTCACGCTTCATGAACGCTGATTTCGGTGAAGCAGGTGGATTACGCAATGGTTTGACTTTGAAGAATTTCCACGGATTCCGTGTATATACATCTTCAAACTTACCAGCAGTAGGCACAGGTGCAGGGACTTCAGGCGCAGGTAACCAAAACGCTAACTTTGGTGTTCTAGTAGCTGGTCATGACTCAGCAGTCGCAACAGCAGAACAGATCAATAAAACGGAAACATACCGTGATCCAGATAGCTTTGCGGACATCGTTAGGGGTCTACATTTATATGGCAGGAAGATCCTTCGTCCAGAAGCTCTTGTTACTGCTAAATACAACGCAGCGTAAGGAGATACAAAAATGGCGTTAACTTCCCCAGTTCGTTTAGAGACAGCGACAATCGCACATGGTTCTCTTACAACAAACTCAGTACATGATATCGGTACAGTACCACGCAATTGCGTAGTCCTTGCCGCAGGTTCTGAGTGTATCGCAGCAGCTACTGTTGGCGGTGCAAATGCAGTATCATTAGGTGTAACAGGTGGTGACATCGACGCACAAGGTACTGTAGATATAAATGCTGGTAAAGCAGCCGCTGCAATTGTTACAGCCGCAAATGGCTTAACAAATGTAACGAATGCTGACACGTTGATCTCTGCTAAATTAGCAGGTTCTAACGCACCATCAGCAGGTTCGTATAAATTCTTTGTAGTTTATCAACCTTTAGGCGCAACAGGCGCTGCTGAAGAAGTAGATCGTGACCGATTAGCATAAACTTTTTGGGGCTGGCTTAACTGTTGGCCCCATTCCTCTATCTAAAGGTATGATATGCCCAGCACCTATTTAAGCTTATGTAACCAAGTCCTACGCCGCCTTAATGAAGTAGAAATCATTGAAGGCGATTTTGCGTCTGTACTTGGAGTACAAGCACTTGTTAAAGATGCAGTAAAAGCTGCCGTTGCTAAAATCAATCAAGCAGAATTTGAGTGGCCTTTTAATGCTGCTGAAGAAACAGATACATTGGTGGTTGGTCAGGAAGAATATACCTGGCCTTCGTTTTATAAAATAGCTGATTTCAACAGCTTTCAAATCCAAGAAGATACTTCATTAGGTGTAAGTTTTACTACACTTAAACATATAGATCGTGATGAATGGTATAAGAAGCACCGTGATGCAGATCACTCTTCTGGTACTACAGGTAGAACTGTACCACGCTTTATATTTGCTACTCATGGAAATGGCTACGGTGTAAGCCCATCGCCAGATAAAGCATATACATTAAAATTTAGATACTACCAGAACTTCTCTGATATTTCGGCAGCGGATGACGTTACTCGTATTCCTGATAGCTATGATACGGTATTAGTAGATGGCGCTCTTTATCACCTGTATATGTTTAAAGATAATCTAGAATCTTCTCAGGCTTCCTTCATGGCCTTTGAGCAGGGTATCAAAGATTTACAAACATTATACATCAATAATTTTGAATATGTTCGTGACACACGGGTTAAGTATTAATGCCAGATCAAATACAATCCTTTAAATTAGTTTGTAGCGGTGGGCTTAATTCGAATGAAAATCATTTAGATTTATCGGATAACTCTCCAGGTGCAGCTACTCGTATGTTGAATTACGAGCCGAGCCTTTTTGGGGGCTATCGTCGTATTGAGGGTTATGATGAATACGATCCTGATTATGGTGAAGTAACAGTAGCAGGTTCGACCACAGGCCAAGGCAAAGTCCTTGGCATTGCTATATTTAAGAATGACGTAACAAGTGGCACAACTATCATAGCAATTCGACAGGATGCTGGTGCTACGAATTACAGCTTCTATTATTATACTGCTAACATTGGTTGGCGTAAATACACACTAGATCACTCAGTTACACGACCCATGACTGCTAATGGATTAACAGTTAATAGAATACGCCACCAACAGTTTAACTTTGGCAGTGGCAATACAATTTGCTTTGTAGATGGGGTTAATCCAGCGATAGTATTTAATGGCACTAAATGGAAAGAGATAAAGTCATCTCATTCTGGAGGATATCACGCTTCAAATAATACGGCAGGGGGCGCTCAAGCTTTAAATGCTCCTGCATTGGTAGATGTATTTGAGAACCATTTGTTTCTATCAGGACACGAAGCAACTAGAGCTGCAATAGCTCACTCTGCTCCTAATGATGCATACACATGGACATCTGCGGCAGGGGCAGGACAAATAGCTGCTGGCTTTGATGTTGTGCAGATAAAACCTTTCCGTGATAACCTATTTATATTTGGTAATAAGAATATCAAGAAGGTTACTGTTAATGCTTCTAATGCATTTGCTCTTGAAAACGTAACAAGTAACATCGGTTGTGTTGCTAGAGATAGTGTCCTAGAAATTGGTGGAGACTTAATGTTCTTGTCTCCTGATGGTTTTAGACCTGTTGCTGGTACTTCTAGAGTCGGTGATATCGAGCTAGAGACATTATCCAAGCCCATACAATCTACACTTGTTGATCTGATTAAGAACGAAGACATGGACGCACTAACGGGCGTGGTTATTCGATCTAAATCTCAGGTACGTTACTTTGTAACCAGTACGAATGGCAGTAATGTTGTGGCTGCTACAGATGCTATTGGTATCATTGGTGGGCTGACAGAATACCAAGGTCAGATTGAATGGGAGTTTGGTCAGTTACTTGGGATAAGGGCATCTTGTGCAACCTCAGATTATGTAGGTACAGAAGAGATAATTTTACACGGAGATCATGATGGTAAAGTCTATCGCCAAGAAAACGGAACGAGCTTTAACGGCTCTAATATTATATCTGTTTACGCTACACCTTATCTAGATTTCGGTGAAACAGAACAACGAAAAGTTATTCGAAAACTAAATACATTTATACGTGCCGAAGGGCCATTCGAGATGAACCTCGCAATAGATTATGATTGGGGTGATTATAATACGGCAGTACCTTCAACATACACTCAAACAAGTGCAGGTGCGCCTACAATTTATGCAGGTCGTAACATTAATTATAACGGGAGCAACGTAGTATATGGCGGTGCATCCAAACCAATCATGACATCGGATATTCAAGGTTCGGGCTTTGCAGTTCGAGCCACTTTTGTGACAGACGGACAATCAGAACCATTCTCGATTCAAGGCTTAGTCTTTGAGTTCAGTGCGGCAGGGAGAAGATAAAATATGGCAGGTTATACAAGACAATCTTCCGCTAGTATCGTTAACGGTAGTGCAATTACTGCACCTCCAATTAACGCAGAATTTAACCAGCTACTTGCAGCATTTCATGCATCTACTGGTCACGGTCATACAGGCGGTACGGGAGATGCACCAAAGATACCTCTAGCAACTTCGGTTTCTGGATATTTACCAGCAGCCAATGGTGGGTCAGGGGGTAAGAATAACTTTACCGCAACGAGTAATCCTGCTGTTGGCGATGATAGTGCTGATGGATATGCTGTTGGATCAATGTGGGAAAACACTTCCACAGATCGAGTATACATCTGTACGGACAACAGTTCTGGTGCAGCAGTTTGGCGTGAGCTAGTACAAGTTATATCTGGTAATGCTATACTTCCTGTAGCCAACGATACGATTGATCTTGGCTCTAATGGTTCACGTTTCCAAGACCTATTCCTAAGTGGCGGTATTTCTGCAACAGGCAATGCAGCCGTTGGTGGTACGTTAACACTTACAGGTTCTACAGCTTTAAACTCAACATTAACTGTTACGGGAGTGACTGCCCTAAATGGTGGCCTAACGATGGATAGCAACAAGTTTACTGTTGCAGATACATCGGGAAATGTAGCTACAGCAGGTACTCTTACTGTAACTGGAGCTACGGCTTTAAACGGTGGCCTGACTATGGACTCAGACAAGTTCACGGTTGCAAATACGTCTGGTAACGTAGCAACCGCTGGTACACTTACGGTAACGGGAACATCAGTATTCACGGGTGCAGTAACAGCCAATGGCGGAGTTGTAGTAGATAACATCACCATCGATGGCACAGAGATTGATCTTTCAAGTGGTGATCTTACG
>Ga0070747_1000988_pt1 | contig 14117 bp, 11 predicted proteins | sample VirMetDEL_Mar_31_FD_77321 | JGI IMG/M metagenome (GOLD analysis project Ga0070747, IMG submission 77321) | Aqueous microbial communities from the Delaware River and Bay under freshwater to marine salinity gradient to study organic matter... | ecosystem: Environmental > Aquatic > Marine > Coastal...
ATTCTGGGTTCGATTCGCAACGCCGATAGGCTTCTTGATGTGATGCAAACCTGGAAAGTGGATACCATTTATCACGCCGCCGCCTATAAGCATGTACCGATGGTGGAGCACAATATTGCTGAAGGCGTGCTGAACAACTTAGTGGGCACGCTCAACACCGCGCAAGCAGCAATTAGGGCCGGCGTAAGCAATTTTGTACTGATCTCTACTGACAAAGCCGTACGGCCCACTAATGTCATGGGCAGTACCAAGCGTTTAGCCGAGATGGTGCTGCAGGCGCTTAGCCATGAGGCTGCGCCGGTGTTGTTTGGGGATGATAAAGCGCTGTGTCAGCTAAATAAGACGCGCTTTACTATGGTGCGTTTTGGCAATGTGTTGGGCTCATCCGGTTCAGTGATTCCCCTTTTCCACGAGCAAATTCAAAAGGGCGGGCCGGTTACCGTCACGCACCCTAATATTACTCGCTACTTTATGACCATCCCGGAAGCCGCGCAGTTGGTTATTCAGGCCGGAGCTATGGGCGAGGGTGGTGATGTGTTTGTGTTGGATATGGGGGAACCAGTCAAAATTGCTGAGCTGGCCGAAAAGATGGTTCATCTCAGTGGTCTTAGCGTTCGTTCTGCTAAGAGTCCTCACGGTGATATCGCTATCGAGTTCACCGGCTTACGCCCAGGCGAGAAGCTCTACGAAGAGTTGTTGATTGGCGATAATGTCAGCCCGACTGAGCACCCAATGATTATGCGGGCTAGTGAAGAGCATCTTTCATGGGCGCTGTTCAAGGTGCGCTTGAGCGACGTACTAGATGCTGTTGAACGCGATGATTATGAGCGTGTTCGCCAGCTGTTGCGCGAGACGGTCAGTGGCTACAAGCCTGAAGGCGAGATTGTTGACTGGATTCATATGAAGCGACGTCTTGACCCTTAGGGCTATCCCGTAAGCACTTTTGAGTAGGGCATGAGCTGCAGCTTGAGCTGATTCAGCTGATGAGGCGTACAGTTATTTGACAAGTGTTTGGCAGCAGCTAGTTTTCACTGCGTGGAGAGGGAAGTCCCACGAACTTATGAAAACTAACGAAAGGATGCACTTATGCTAAAAGCCAAACTGTCCGCTCTGTTGTTCGCTCTGCTTGCTTCCATGTCCTTGGCGGTTTTCGCCGCTGAAACTCAGACCCCGCCAGCACCTGCTGTTGATGCAGCTGAAGTGGCTCCGGTCGGTAAAATCAATCTCAATACTGCCGATGCGGCCACCCTACAGCGTGAGTTGTTGGGAGTCGGCGAGGTCAAAGCGCAGGCGATTGTTGCTTACCGTGATGAGCACGGCGACTTTGCTTCGGTGGATGAGTTGCTGGAGGTCAAGGGGATTGGCGAGGCAACGTTGGAGAAAAATCGCGACAAGTTAAGTATCAACTAACACCTGCACCAGCAATGGTGAACGAAGGCCGGTTATTAACCGGCCTTTTTATTGTGTGTAAATACAGTGGCAATACGCGCGGCATATTGCGTGGCAGTAATAGGCAAAGGGTTCGCAGCGAGGAAGTGCATGTTCTGGTTGGCATTGGCGGCAGATGGCGTGGTGGTGGTGCACCTGCTATTCATTCTATTTGCTGTGCTAGGCGGTTTGTTGGTATGGCGTTGGCGCGGGTTGGCTTGGTTGCATGTGCCGGCGGCCTTGTGGGGTGTGCTGGTGGAATTGATGCACTGGCCCTGTCCGCTGACACCACTGGAGCAGAGTCTGCGTCTGGCTGCGGGGCAGGCGGGGTATCGCGGTGGTTTCGTTGAGCACTATCTGCTGCCGATCATCTACCCGGCCGGGTTGACGCCGCAGTTTCAGATTGGCTTGGGGCTGTTCGTTCTGCTGCTCAACGGGCTTATTTATGGCGTGTTGCTCTGGCAGCGCTGGCGGCGGCCGTGAGTTGAGCTTAGGCCCGCTTATTCAGAGGAATGATGGTACGCGGGGAAGATAATTTACCCGGCTACACTGACCCCATTAATCACAGCAGCAAAGGCAGCTTTCCTATGCAAAATCGCATGATGATCACCGGCGCAGGTTCGGGTTTGGGGCGTGAAATTGCCTTGCGTTGGGCGCGTGAGGGCTGGCAGTTGGCGTTGTCGGACGTCAATGAAGCGGGTTTGCTCGAAACCTTGCAGTTGGTTCGCGACGCGGGCGGCGATGGTTTCACTCAGCGCTGTGATGTGCGTGATTACAGCCAGCTAACGGCATTTGCCCAAGCCTGTGAGGAGAAGCTTGATGGCATTGATGTGATCGTCAATAACGCTGGCGTTGCCTCTGGTGGTTTCTTCGGTGAACTGTCGCTGGAGGATTGGGATTGGCAGATCGCGATCAATCTCATGGGCGTGGTTAAGGGCTGCAAAGCCTTCCTGTCGTTGTTGGAGAAGAGCAAAGGCAAGATCGTCAACGTTGCCTCGATGGCAGCCTTGATGCAGGGGCCGGCGATGAGTAACTACAACGTGGCCAAGGCTGGTGTGGTGGCCTTGTCGGAAAGCTTGCTGATCGAATTGAAGATGCATGAAGTCAGCGTTCATGTGGTTTGCCCATCGTTCTTCCAGACCAATTTGCTCGATTCCTTCCGGGGACCTACACCGGCGATGAAAGCGCAGGTGGGTAAGCTGCTGGAAAGCTCTCCGATCAGTGCAGCGGATATTGCTGACTACATTTACGAAGAAATCGCCAAAGGCGAGTTTATGATTTTGCCCCATGAGCAGGGCCGTATGGCGTGGGCTTTGAAAAAGCAGAATCCGCAGTTGCTATACAACGAAATGACCACAATGGCCGACAGAATGCGTGCACCGCGCGTTAAGTGATCCGCCGTAGGGGAATGTGGTTTTTTGATCTAGAGGTCAACTTAATCGCCGTTTAGACTTGTTTGCGATGAACTTGCACTCTAAGGTTTGCGGCCATGTCGGCATGGCCGCAAACTGATGGGGTTACTGTGAAACCTTTCCCGCGGGTCATGCTGTTGCTGGCCCTTATCCTGGCTGCAATCAACTTGCGACCCGGGATCACCTCCCTCGCACCGCTCATCGAGCGAATCGCCGAAGAGCTTGCGCTGAGCCGCAGCCTGATCAGTCTGACGACTGCTCTGCCCGTACTGTGTATGGGCTTGTTAGCGCCTTTTGCACCGCGTTTGGCGGTGCGCCTGGGTCTTGAGCGCACCATTGCCTTGTGCATGGCCGTGATCGCAGTGGCGTTGCTGCTACGCATTGTCGGGCACGCCAGTGTGATTTTGATTGGCAGTGCTGTGCTGCTGGGGGCGGCCATTGCGGTTGCCGGGCCGTTACTATCGGGGTTTATCAAGCGCCATTTTGCTGGGCGGATGGGCAGCGTGGTGGGCTGGTATTCACTGGGTATGGCGATTGGTGGCGCCGGTGGAGCGGTGCTGACGGTGCCGGCCACGCAGTGGCTGGGGGATGATTGGACCCGTGGCCTGGCTGTGTGGGCGTTACCGGCGTTGTTGGGATTGTTGCTGTGGCTGTTTCTGCCTAATCGTATCGAAACCGACAATGAGGCCGCCAGCGGCTTGCCCTGGCGGCAGCCGCGAGCCTGGTTAATCAGTGCGTTTTTTGCCATTCAAGCGGGGTTGTTCTACGCCCTGGCAACCTGGGCAGTGGCACGCTATCACGAAGCCGGGTTGAGCCTGATGCACAGCAATAGCCTGTTCAGTGTATCGATGCTGATGGGGTTGCCCAGCTCATTCTTGTTGCCCTGGCTGGCGCAGCGGTTTCACAACCGTTATCTACTGCTGCTGGGCTGTGGGCTGTTGTCGTCGATTAGTTTGGCGATGATTACCTTTCAGCCAACTGTGTTGCCGGAGGTGTGGGCAGTCACTATCGGTTTTGGCCTGGGCGGCTCTTTTGCGTTGTCATTGGTATTGCCGCTGTATGAGGCGGGTTCGCCGTTGGCGGTCAGCCGCTGGACCGCGATGATGCTGTTTACCGGCTATAGCCTAGCCTGCACCACACCTGTGCTGACGGGGCTGGTGCGGGACTTGTCAGGCAGCTACCAGATTCCATTCATGGTGCTGACTGCGCTCGCGGTGTTGATGACATTGTTGGCTTGGGTGATGCGTCATGGGCCTAAACGTGCCTTTGCCTGAGGTTGGCTGAGCGCAGTGTTACCAGGTTGATGGTGGGTATTTAGCAGCAGTTCCTTCCTTGGCCTCTGAGGCTGTGATAGAAGGCAGCCTTGATTTGCTGGAGTGCCTGCGTGGAGTCCGAATCCATCGTTTATGGTTGTATCCGTGACTGGCCCTCAGAGAGTCCGGCGGAGAGCCGTTTGCGCCGTGAAATAAACCGTCAGGTGCTTGATGAACTCCCGGCAGGTGATGCCTGGAGTTTTCTTGGGCGGGAGATGTTTGCCTGCTGTGAACAGCCGGGCGATGGCTTGTACCAGACTCAAGTGATCCACTTTGGCGCCAGTTACCGCACGGTGGAGTATGAGTGGAGCCTGTGGATCAAGCAGTTCGAAGCGCTGCTCAAGCGCCTGTACTGGGCCAGTGCAGTGGTGCACCTGGAAACAGAGTTGAACGGTACGCACACCTTCCGCTGGGAGTCAGACAATGGCTTTCACAGCCCGCAAGAAGGTGAATTGCGCGTGCGCTGTGCCTGGGAGCGCGAGGGCGGCCTGCGCGGTTAGCAGGCCAGTTAATCCTCAAGCCCTTCCAGCGCATCCAGCCATTCTTTAGGCACATCGCGTTTCATCGCCAGCTGGCATTGCTGGCTGTCCGCATCGAAGACAATTACTGCCTGGCCTTTGCTCAGCGCGTGGCGTACTCGTTCGATACGTGTGTCGAGCGGGGTTTCATCACCATTATCGGTGCCGTCACGGGTGACGAAGTCTTCGATCAAACGGGTCAGGGTGTCAGCTTCGAGCAGGTGGTAAGGGATCAGCACGGGGTAGCCTCCAGAGCGCAGCGGCGATGCTAACGCGCGTAGCCCTGGCTGGCCATGCTTGCTGAGCACTTATTGGGTGGGGGGTGTGGCTGGCTGCAGGTAGGCTTCTAGCGTGCTGTAGAGTTTGCTGCTGTCCAGCGGTTTGCCGAGAAAATCATTCATCCCTGACTCGGCTCCGTGCTGGCGATGCTCATCAAGAATGTGCGCGGTCAGAGCGATGATTGGCACGGCTGGCAGGTTGTGCGCACGTTCCAGGCGGCGGATCTGCCGGGTGGCTTCGAAACCATCCATCTCCGGCATTTCGCAGTCCATCAGGATCAAGTGCGTGGCACTCGGGTCGCGTTGGTATTCATTGAGCGCGGCCAAGCCATTGGTTACCAGGCGCACATTGTAGCCGCGCTTCTTCAGAAAGCCCTGAACCACCAACTGGTTTACCGGGTTGTCTTCGGCCACCAAAATGCACGGTGCGTTGCCAGTGTCGTTGTAGGTTTTCACAGGTGGTTTTATCTCGGCAACGCGTGGCTCTTCATAGAGCTCTTGCAGTGCACTGCGCAGTGCATTAATCGCCAGCGGCTGTGGCAGACCCAGCAAACGTAAGCCTGTCGGGTTGGGCAATTGCTGGCATTGCTCGGGTGCGCAGAGTAACAGCACGCGCTGACCGGGCAGCAACAGCGGGCGCAGTGAATCCAGCCAGTGCTGGATGCTACCCGGCCAAGGCGCCATCAGCACGAGCAGCGGTGGCGTGACGAAATCCTCTAAATAACCAAGCAGGGATTCCGGGTTCTGACAGCGCTCAGTGCGCATGCCCCAACGTCCTAGCAGTCGGCTCAGTGCGTCCAGACCGAGGCCGTCGAGGGACGTGAGCAGAGCAGTACGGCCTTTTAACAACTCGTACAGTGGGTCGCCGGGCAGAGGCTCGTCGGCTTGCGGGATGTCGAAGGCGAAGCGCGTGCCCTGGCCCGGTGTGCTCTGTACTTCGATGCGTCCGCCCATCATCTCCACCAGCTCCTTACTGATCGACAGGCCCAGGCCGCTGCCGCCATAACGGCGGGTGGTGCTGGAGTCGCCCTGCGCAAAGGATTCGAATAACTGAGTCAGGGCTTGATCGCTGATGCCGATACCGCTGTCGCTGATGGCGAACACCAGGTGCGGCTTACCTTGGGAATCGTTGCGCCGGCAAACGTTGAGCGCTACGTGACCTTCGGCGGTGAATTTCAGGGCATTACTGAGCAGGTTCATCAACACCTGCTTGAGCCGGGTTGGGTCGCCCTGGGCCCGACAGGGGACGCCGCTTTCCAGGCTGACATAGAGGCGCAGGCGTTTATCCAAGGCCTGCCCGGTGAACAAGCTGAGGGTTTCGGAAATCAGCTCTTCCAGGTCGAACTCAATGTGCTCAAGGCTGAGCTTGCCGGATTCGATCCGTGCGTAATCGAGGATGTCGTTGATCACCGCCATCAGCGAGCTGCCGGAGCTGGAAATGGTGTCGACGTAAAAACGCTGGCTACGGTCCAGTGGCGTTTCTTTGAGCAGTTGCAGCATGCCCAGCACGCCATTGAGTGGCGTGCGGATTTCGTGGCTCATCTTGGCCAAGAAACGGCTCTTGGCCAGGTTCTCGATTTCCGCCTGCTCGGCGGCGCGGCGTGACTGGAAGCCTTCTTCTTTGAGCAGGTTGATGCGGTCGGCCAGACCGATGGACAGGGTGATTAGCTCGATAGTTACGCCGATCTTCACCGCCGTGGCGCCAAACACGCCAAAGACTTCCACACCTAGCGAGCCGGTGGTGGCCTGGATAAAGGCGAACAGCAAAATGGCCCAGGCCAGGGTGTAGTAGGAGCCGTAGCGTACGCCGCGCCGCCAGATATACAGACCGGTGAGCAGCAGGGTCAGTGAAACCAGCGACACCGTCACACTGGCCAGGATGTTCCAGGCGCTGAAGCCGATCAGCGGCACCGAGAGTAGGCAGCCAGCGCAGACCAGCATTAACAGGCGCAGGCCGGTATCCAGGCGCGGGAAGTATTGTGGGGCATGCAGGAAGTGACGGCTGAACTGGATAGCGGTCAGGCAGTGCAAGTACATCAGGATGTAGATGCTCACCGATTGGAACGCCACATGTTCGGGCAACAGCTTGAACAGCATGCCGTCGAAACAGGCGGCCAGCAGGCCGACGTTGAGGTTGTAGGCCAGGTACCAAAGGTAGGCGGATTCACGCAGTGAGATAAACAGGAACAGGTTGTAGCAGAACATCGCGAACAGCACGCCGTAGAACGCACCGTTAAAACCCATGAGGTTTTCCTGGGCGGCGGCGCTGGCTTGGTAGGTGCTGAAGAACACCGGCATAAAGATCGTACTGCTGGTGCTGACCCGTATCAGCAGCGTGCTTTCTCCGCTGGCTACGTCGAGTGGGAACCAGAAGTTACGCACCTGCACCGGGCGTTGGGAAAAGGCGTAGCGGTCACCGCTTTCCTGCATGTGCCACGGGCCATCGGCCGTGCGGATATACACCTGCAGGTGATCAAGCAGCGGGTAGTTGACTTCCAGATACCCGGCCAGGCTATGCGTCAGGCTGTTATTGAGTTTGAGCTTGAACCACCAGACCGATTCATTCTTGCCGAGGTTCGCGTGCGGGCCTTGCACCGGGGTAAAGCGCTGGTCAGCCAGTGCACCGACCTGTTCGATGCTCATGTTGCCCTGTGGGTCTTCCAAGTAGGCCATGGACGGCCCCAGCGACAGGCGTAGGTCACTGCTGTCCAGCGTTGCAGGCGACAGCGCCCACGCCGGGCCGCAGAGCCAGAACAATACCAATGCCAGCCATATCCGAGGCATTCACCAACCTCATTATTATTATCTGGGGCCTGATAGTTGGCTCCGCGTCATGCCATCACTTTGCCCGGATGCGCGCAGCCCTTCAAGCGTCCTGATCGCGTGGGCGCAACAAGCTGTCGACAGTGGGTACGCGGGTGTCACTTTCCATCTGTGCATCGTGTTCCAGTTGATGGCTGAAGCGCTCTAGCGAGCCCTGTGCCGGTTGAGCATCGCTGGCAAATACCGGAGGGCTGAGCATGTAGGCGGTGAGCAGGCGGCTGAGAGCCTTGAGGCTGTCGATATGTGTGCGCTCATAACCGTGGGTGGCATCGCAACCAAAGGCCAGCAAGGCCGTGCGGATGTCATGGCCGGCAGTCACGGCTGATTGTGCGTCGCTGTGGTAGTAGCGGAACAGGTCGCGGCGCACCGGCACTTCATGCTCGCTGGCCAAACGCAGCAGCTGGCGCGACAGGTGATAGTCGTACGGGCCGCCAGAGTCCTGCATGGCCACACTGACAGTGTGTTCGCTGGATTGCTGGCCCGGTGCAACCGGGGCGATGTCGATGCCGACAAACTCGCTGACATCCCAAGGCAGGGCGGCAGCGGCTCCGGAGCCGACTTCCTCGGTGATGGTGAACAGCGGGTGACAGTCGATCTCCAGCTCAAGGTCGTTATCCTTGATGGCCTTGAGCGCGGTGAGCAGGGCCGCGACACCAGCCTTGTCGTCCAGATGGCGAGAGCTGATATGGCCGCTTTCGGTGAACTCCGGCAGCGGGTCAAACGCGACGAAATCACCCACCGAAATGCCCAGCGATTCGCAGTCGGCGCGGGTGCTGCAATACGCATCCAGGCGCAGCTCGATATGGTCCCAGCTGATTGGCAACTGGTCCACGGCGGTGTTGAAGGCGTGCCCTGAGGCCATCAATGGCAGCACGCTGCCGCGAATCACGCCGTGATCGGTAAATACGCTGACGCGGCTGCCTTCGGCGAAACGGCTTGACCAGCAACCCACTGCCGCCAGACCCAAGCGACCGTTGTCTTGCAGCTCGCGGACGATGGCGCCAATTGTATCCAAGTGCGCCGATACGGCGCGGTCGGGGCTGCTCTGTTTACCTGTGAGGGTGCCGCGAATGGTGCCGCGGCGGGTCATCTCGAAGGGGATGCCAATCTCTTCTAAGCGTTCGGCTACATAGCGCACGATGGTGTCGGTAAAGCCGGTAGGGCTGGGAATGGCGAGCATTTCCAGCAATACCTTTTGCAGATAATCGAGATCAGGTTCAGGGAGTTGCTGCATATAAGTTTTCCTAGCGAAAATTGTTTGGGCGGTCTGCGATCTCGTAGAGTGGATGAGGCTTTATCCATCCACCCAATCGCCATGGTGGATGAGAAAGGCGTCAGCTACGCGCCCCGATCCACCCTACACAGTTCTGGTCCCGATGAGGCTTGGTGCACCGGGTCGGTAGTGACCCGGATTGCGCCGTATATCGCAGTTCTGTGAGGTTCAATCCACACGGCTGAGTGGAAACAGCAGGTCGATAAAGCGTTCGGCCGTCGGTTGCGGCTGATGATTGGCCAAGCCGGCGCGCTCGTTGGCCTCGATAAATACGTACTCGGGCTGGTCGGCAGCGGGTACCAGCAGGTCGAGGCCAACCACGGGAATGTCCAGGGCGCGGGCTGCTTTAACTGCGGCATCCGCCAGTACTGGGTGGAGGATGTCGGTGACATCCTCCAGGCTGCCGCCGGTGTGCAGGTTGGCGGTTTTGCGCACAGCCAGACGTTGCCCGGCTGGGAGCACGCTGCTGTAGTCGACCCCGGCGGCATGTAAGGTGCGCAGGGTTTCGGCGTCCTTGGGGATGCGGCTTTCACCTTCGGTAGCGGCTTGCCGGCGGCGGCTCTGTGCATCAATTAACTCGCCGATACTGTGTTGGCCGTCGCCCATCACTTCAGCGGGGCGGCGAATGGCGGCGGCCACCACGGCAAAGCCGATCACCAGAATGCGCAAGTCATCGCCCTGATGAAAGCTTTCCAGTAGCACACGGCTGTCGAAGGTGCTGGCGCGCTCGATGGCGTCCTGCATATCCAGCGATGTACGCAGGTCCACGGCTACGCCTTGGCCTTGTTCGCCGTCCACCGGTTTGACCACCACACTGCCGTGTTCGGCAAGAAACGCCGCATTTTCTTCGGCGTTGCCCGCTAAACGCTGGGCGGGCAGAAGCAGGCCGGCCTGGGCCAGGGCGCGGTGGGTCAGGCGCTTGTCCTGGCAGAGGGTCATGCTCACCGCACTGGTCAGGTCGCTCAGCGACTCGCGGCAGCGGATGCGTCGACCGCCATGACTGAGGGTGAAGAGACCGGCTTCGGCATCGTCCACCTGCACATCGATGCCACGGCGCAGGGCTTCATCGACGATGATCCGCGCGTAGGGGTTCATCGGTGTATGCGGGCCCGGGCCGATAAACAGTGCTTCATTGATACCGTTTTTGCGCTTGATGCTGAAGGTCTGCAGTTCACGAAAGCCCAGCTTGGCGTAGAGCCCTTTGGCTTGGTCATTGTCGTGCAATACGGACAGGTCCAAGTGGCTGAGGCCTCGGCTCATAAAGTGCTCAATCAGGTGGCGCACCAACACCTCGCCAACACCGGGCCGACTGCAGTGCGGGTCTACCGCCAGGCACCAGAGGCTGCTGCCGTGATCCGGGTCCTGATAGGCCTTGTGATGATTAAGGCCCATGACGCTGCCGATCACTGCGCCGCTGTCTTCATCTTCGGCCAGCCAATACACCGGGCCTCCCAGATGGCGCGGGGTGAGTTTTTCAGGCTCGATGGGCAGCATGCCGCGTAGCTGGTAGAGGGTGTTGATCGCCTGCCAATCCGCTTCGTTCTGCGCCCGGCGCACCCGATAGCCACGAAAGCCTCGGCGTGCCTGGCGGTAGTCGGTAAACCACAGGCGCAAGGTGTCGGAGGGGTCAAGAAATAACTGCTGCGGCGCCTGGGCCAGTACTTGGTGTGGGGCGGCCACATACAAGGCAATGTCGCGCTCGCCGGCCTGCTCATTCAGCAGATCACTGGCCAGGGTGGCGGGGTCTGGGTAAGTGTGACCAAGCAACAGACGACCCCAGCCGCAGTGCACGGCTTTCGGCTGGCCCAACTGGCTGCCGGGTGCTTCGGCAAAGCGCGCCTGTAGACGCTCGTAGGAGGGCGTCTGGCCGCGCAGCAGGCGTTGGTTGATGGCGTTGGCGCGCATGGGAATGTCCCTCGTCCTCTATCGCTACGCCCCCGGTCTGCAGGGGCGTGGGTTGTGCCGTGACACCACGGATTAGATCCGGGCTAGGCTGTGCGCAGATACGCGTAGGGTGGATGTGCTATCACCCTATGCACTACGAGTCCTACAGGCCGTGTTCGTTCAACCACAGATTGAGCGCCGCCATCTGCCACAACTTGGAGCCACGCAGCGGGGTCAGCTGGCCATGTGGGTCACTCAGTAAGCGGTCAAGCATCGCTGGGTTAAACAGGCCGCGATCCTGGCTGGGGTCCAGCAAGAGGTCACGCACCCAACCCAGCGTAGCGCCTTCCAGATGCTTGAGGCCCGGTACCGGGAAGTAGCCTTTGGGCCGATCAATCACCTCGCTGGGGATGACCTGGCGCGCAGCTTCCTTGAGCACGTGCTTACCGCCGTCGGGCAGCTTGAAACGCCCAGGAATGCGTGCGGAAAGCTCGGCCAGACGATAATCGAGGAACGGCGTACGCGCTTCCAGGCCCCAGGCCATGGTCATGTTGTCGACCCGTTTGACCGGGTCATCGACCAGCATCACCGTGCTGTCCAAGCGTAGCGCCTTGTCCACTGCAGCGACTGCGCCGGGCTGGGCGAAGTGCTCACGGACGAAGTCACCCGCGGCATCGCCAGTCAGCCAGGCAGGCTGCACGCAGGCGGCGTATTCGTCGTAATCACGATCGAAGAAGGCGGCGCGGTAGGCAGCAAAGGCATCGTCGGCGGCATCCACCTGCGGGTACCAATGGTAGCCGGCGAACAGCTCGTCGGCGCCCTGGCCGCTTTGCACCACTTTGCAGTGCTTGGCCACTTCCCGTGACAGCAGGTAGAAGGCGATACAGTCGTGGCTGACCATCGGTTCGCTCATAGCGCGGAAGGCCGCCGGCAGCTGTTCGAGAATCTCGTGCTCGCCGATGCGCAGCTGATGATGCTGGGTATTGAAGCGTTCGGCGATCAGGTCGGAATACTGGAACTCGTCGCCGCGTTCACCGCCGGCATCCTGAAAGCCGATGGAGAAGGTCGAGAGGTTTTCTACTCCGGCTTCACGCAGCAGACCAACCAGCATGCTCGAGTCGACTCCGCCAGACAGCAGCACACCGACATCTACAGCCGCACGCTGACGGATCGATACCGCTTCACGCATGCCGTCCAGCACGCGCTCTTTCCATTCGTCCAGGCCAAAGCTGATTTCATCACGCTGCGGGCCGAACTCCAGGTTCCACCAGGTTTGCTGCTCGCAGTTACCTTTTGCGTCGATGCGCATCCAGGTTGCTGGTGGCAGCTTCTCCACGCCCGCCAGCAGGGTGCGCGGCGCAGGCACCACGGCATGGAAGTTCAGGTAATGGTTGAGCGCGATGGGGTCGAGGGTTTTGCCAATATCGCCACCGGCCATCAGCGCCGGCAGGCTGGAAGCAAAGCGCAGACGCTGGCCAGTACGCGACAGGTACAGCGGCTTAACGCCAAGGCGGTCGCGGGCAATGAACAACTCTTGGCTGTCACGCTCCCAGATCGCAAAGGCAAACATGCCGTTGAGCTTGGGCAGCAGGTCTTTGCCCCAGGCGTGATAGCCCTTGAGCAGAACCTCGGTGTCGCCGCCGGAAAAGAAGCGATAACCCAGCGCTTTCAGCTCGTCGCGCAGTTCCGGGTAGTTATAGATGGCGCCGTTGAACACCATGGACAGGCCCAGATCGCTGTCGATCATCGGTTGGCCTGAGGCTTCGGCGAGATCCATGATCTTCAGCCGGCGATGGCCAAGGGCAATCGGCCCTTGACTGTGAAAGCCATGCGCATCGGGACCGCGCGGGGCTAGGTGATGGGTGATCCGCTCGACTGCAGCCAGGTCGGCCGGTCGTTGATCAAAGCGTAGTTCTCCAGCTATTCCGCACATAATTTTCCTTACCGGTGTGGCCGTTGGGGAGAGGCTCGGGGTTGCCAAGCGTTTTACAGGAGAACAAAAAAATGCTTTGATGTCAAAGTTTAATGCTGCTTATAAGGCCTATATGTTAGATAAAAAGGTTTCTACTGAAATTGAATTTTCATCTGTTTGTGCGTTCGAGTTGCCATTATTTCAGGCATTACGGCGCCTGCAGCAAGCGGGTGAAGTGCATGCCAAGCGCCTCAGTCGATTTGGCGGATTAACACCGATGCAACTGATGATTTTGCAGGTGTTGGCGGGGGAAGCGCGCTTGACGGCCAGTGACCTAAGTAGCCGCGTCAGCCTGACGGCGGCCACTTTGTCGGGCATGCTGGATCGGTTGGAAGAGCGGGGGCTGTTACAGCGCCAACGTGATGATCAGGATCGCCGTAAACAGTGGTTGCTACTCAGCGAGCCGGGCCGCGCATTGCTGCAACAAGCGCCCAGCCTACTGCCGCCGGAGTTTGTTGCACGCTTTGCAGGGCTCGAAGAGTGGGAGCGCTACAGCCTGACCGCTGCGCTATTACGCGCAGCGCAGCTGTGCGGCGAGATGGAATAAAAAGCTGGGCGGCCACTGCTGCGCGCCGCTCGGCTTGGCCCGCTAGCGTTTGGCGCTGATTTTGGGCTGCTTATACAAATCCAATAACACCTGATCGAGAATCGACGAGGCACCCCACGGGCGCGGATCGTTGAGGATCGCTACCACAGCCCAGCTATTGCCGTTGCTGTCGCGGCTGAAGCCGGCGATAGCGCGCACGTTGTTGAGGGTTCCGGTCTTGATCCGCGCCTCACCTACCAGCGGAGTGCGGTGCAGGCGTTTGCGCATGGTGCCGTCCATGGCCACCAACGGCAGCGAGGCCATAAATTCGGCGGCATAGGGGCTCTTCCAGGCGGCTTGCAACAGGGCGGCCATTTCCCGCGCGCTGACGCGCTCGGCGCGTGATAGCCCTGAACCATTCTCCATCACCAGGTGCGGTGCGGTGATGCCTTTGCGGGCTAACCAGCTGCGAATAACTCGTTGCGCCGCCTTGCTGTCGTCTTGGTCAGCAGAGTTGCGAAACTGCGCGCCGATGCTGAGGAACAGCTGCCGGGCCATGGTGTTGTTACTGTATTTGTTGATGTCGCGGATGATTTCCGTCAAGTCTGGGGAATAGGCGCGGGCCAGCAAGCGCGCTTTCTCCGGCGCCGGAGCGAGGCGGTCCTTGCCCATGATGCTGCCACCCAGTTC
>Ga0070747_1000989_pt1 | contig 14107 bp, 17 predicted proteins | sample VirMetDEL_Mar_31_FD_77321 | JGI IMG/M metagenome (GOLD analysis project Ga0070747, IMG submission 77321) | Aqueous microbial communities from the Delaware River and Bay under freshwater to marine salinity gradient to study organic matter... | ecosystem: Environmental > Aquatic > Marine > Coastal...
AAACCCTCTAGGATACCTAGCTCTCAGCTTCTGTAGGTTGGCTTTAGCAACCTCTTCTAAACTAAGGTGTAGATTCTTAGCAGCCATGGCAACGTAGAATAGAACGTCTCCTAGCTCCTTCTTGGCGGCATCTAAATCTAGATCCTTGCCATGAAATGTGTGCTTTTTAATAAGCTCACAGTATTCCCCAGCTTCCCCTGCGATCCCCAAGGCCCAATTAAGGTTTGCGTCTTGACGGTTGATGTTAGGGTTAGCAGTACGGGTACATTCTTGTTGAAATTCGTTAAAGTTCATTTTTATCCTTGGTTATCACGTTATACTCCGGTTAATCATCTCGTCTATCATAGACTCAAAGGTGTATTCTCTAGACCAGTTTAAGACTTTTTCTGCCTTACTAGCATCACCTTTCAGGTCATGTAATTCTAATGGTCTGTAGTATTTAGAATCAACTGTAACGTAATCAGCGTAATCCATTCCTAGCTTAGAAAACACTAACTTACAGAGATCTCTCACCGAGTGTGATTCGCCAGTAGCACACACGTAATCATCTGCGACATCATGTTGAAGCATAAGCCACATAGCTTTTACGTAATCCTTGGCATGACCCCAATCTCTAGTAGCTTCCAGATTCCCTAATGGAAGATGCGTAGCTATACCATGCTTAATTTTAGCAGCCCCTTCAACAATCTTATTGGTAACGAAGTTTAACCCCCTGCGAGGAGACTCATGATTGAATAGAATACCATTGCAAATAAACATATCGTAGGACTCTCTATAAGTTCTACCTAGATGAAAAGCATAAACCTTAGAGCAGCCATAAGGACTAACAGGCTTCATAATCGTAGTCTCTCTGCGATACCCATCCTCATCACACTCATTGCCATACATTTCTGAAGAACCAGCAAGATAGATCCTAGCGTCTGGACACATACTTCTAGCTGCCTCTAAGATGTTTAAAGTCCCTGTAGCAATAGTATCGGTTGTAAACGAAGGTTGTCCAAAGCTAATCTTAACATGAGACTGAGCAGCTAAATGATAAATCTCGTGAGGGTTGTACTCCTTACAAATGTTAATAAGAGAAACTAAATCCGTAACATCTCCATACTCTAAAATGAGGTTAGGGTTAGATCTCAAATGTTCAATCCTATGACTCTGTAATTCAGGGGAAGAATGTCTTCTAATTACACCCACAACCCTGTAACCCTTGTCTAGCAAAAGCTCAGATAAATAAGAACCGTCCTGCCCGGTTATTCCAGTTATTAATGCTGTTTTCATTTTCTACAAGTCTGGTAATTAAACGTGAACCACTTCACAGTTTCTCGTATGCCATCTTCGAGTGATGTGAATTTAAAGTCAGTCACTAAAGATTTAAGCTTCTTATTACAAGTAGGCTTTCTAAACTGACCATCGCTCTTACTAGTATCATAGACTATATCACCCTTAAACTCCATGGCATTTGCAATAATCTCAGCTACCCTTCCGATGCTTACCTCTTCGCTTGTGGAAAGAATAACCGATTCGAAAGACATGTCTAGAAGAAGTTTAATCAATCTACCTACATCATGTGAATAAATGAATTCTCTAAGAGGTTTACCGCTTCCCCAAACTACAAAGTCAGTTTCGTCTCTCTTAGCTAAGAAGCACTTATGAATCAAAGAGGGAATCACATGCCCCTTATCCAAACTAAAGTTATCACCTGGGCCATAAATGTTAGTAGGAATAACACAAGAGTAGTTTAGCCCGTATTGGCTGTTTATGGATCGGCTATGAATATCCAACATTCTCTTAGCATAAGCATACCCAAAATTAGAAGAGTGAGGAGGACCATCATGAAGCATACCCTCTGTTAAAGGGTATGTAGTTTCATCAGGAAAAATGCAAGTTGAAAGAAAAGATATAACTTTTCTAACATTGTAGGATCTACAGGCGTTAAGGACATTGGTATTAATTAAGACATTATCACTGTAGAAGTCGGACATGTAGTCCATATTCGCCCCTAATCCCCCTACCTTAGCCGCAGTATGGATAACTGAGTCGGGCCTATGCTTTTTAAAATAATTTCTTACAGAATTTTCACTTCTAAGGTCAAGATCACTCCTGCCCTGTAGTCTTAATTGAGCTAGAATAGTAGATCCGACTAACCCCCCTGCTCCTGTTAGCAAAACTTTATCAGTCATTTGAATTCTCATTAATTAAGATCTAATGTAAGACCATTCATTTTTACTAAGGATGGATTCAAACCTTAATCCATCCACTATTTTCATTTGAGCCATTGCTAACCTATGCCCACAAAGAGGAATTCCTGATTTCCAAATATCTCTAAAAGTATCAAACAAAGAGCAGTAATGTTCTATATTAGCAGGAGAAGATATTACAAAAGGATCATTTAAGTGACTACTACCCCACTTAGAACCCGGCTCACTAGGAGTGTAGAAAATATTACGATCACACTCTTTTAAGATAGGAAGTAGTTTACTATTAAGTCTCACATCACTTCTTGTGACGATCACAAAATCATAATCTAAGTTTACATTTTCTGCATACTCTTTAAGTAAGCTGAATGCCTTTTTTCTACTAAACGTCATAGACATAAAGTCACTAGAGCTTTGATTTGTCTCTGATCTCGACTCGTAATCCTCTTCAGGAGTAAAGTGTATCTGACTTTCAAAAATATATTTCTTCGGACTTAGAAGCTTTATTACTAACTCTTTAGTATGTTGATCCACTTTCCATATTGACTTATCAGCATTACAAGAACTAAAAGTTTTATTAAAGTCGGAGGGAGTTAGCCAGTGGTGTACGAAATAATCAACATCAATACCTTCCATAAAGTTCATTAATCCAGGTAAACCCTTATCCGGGTGCCTAGGTTGACCAGATACAATACAAGCAATTTTCACAATTTAGTACCCCATAACTCTTCGCCAGACAGATAAGCATTACTGTAGTTTTCAATATCCTTATTGACTCTGAAGCAATCAGCATGTAAATAATCTAAGGATTTGACTTCAACCCCCTTCATATTAAGATAATTATAGTAAACCCTGCAAGAATCTAGCATCTTTAAATCATTATGTAAGGGTCTTCTTATGGATTCCAAACTGGTTTCAATATCATTGAAGAAAGAACATAAAGTTTCGGTATTTTTTTCGCTAGAAACCATCATCATATCATAAACCCTATCAGGATGGTAAACTTGGGTGTTTTGATGCCAAAGGAAATTCATATCTAAACATTCAAAGTTTATATTTCTTAGAAATATCAAATCAGGTCTGGTTATTATAAATACATCAGCGTCAATAAGTTCCTTAAACTTAAGATACAACTGCCAAGCTTCATACCTAAGGTATGAGTGAGGTATAATGCACTGGAACAGTTCTTGACCTAAAAAACATTTATAATTATAATCAATATTTGATATAAAATTATCATAGTCATACAACTTTACATAATCCGTATTAAGGATACTTTTAACGTAGTCCTCTTTCAATACCTGATTTACATCATGCTCAACAGGGATGCTTCCGTATGCGGAATTACCTCTATTGCTCCAAAAACATCCAAATATTTCAGCATTAAAAGTTTCTTTAAACTTTTTCCAACTACGAACAACATACGGATTATCAAAAGTCCTAAGTTGTCCCGCTAGTATACAAGCTATTCTCAGAGGACAATATCCAAATTATCATTGATCAACTTCAAACCTTTTACGATCTCATCGGTGTATATACCCATCCGGACCAAAACACATGCCTGTTTTTCTTCACGAAGAACTTCCGGGGAGAAGGTCATCATACCAGTGCCATATAAAAAGTTATTTTGTTTACCCGGATCGTTATCCAAAAGTCCAACAACTCCGTCTAAATCCAAACCAAATTTAATGAGGTTCTGTGTGGTTACATGACATCCAAATAGATATTTGTTCTTTTTGTCTTTTAGTATTTCATTATACTTTTCAATATCTTTTAGATTGGACTCCACATAATCTTCCATTATTTTTTTGTTCTCTCGATACTGATTTACAAGATCAATATCACTAACTTCCTTTGTCTTCTTTTCATAACAAGCAAATATATTATACTCATTGAAATTAGCAGACTCAATAAGTTCAAACCCAAAGGTACTCATAATGTGGTTCAGATATTCCATACAGAGAAAATAAGTATGTTCAAAATTGACACCATTCAATTTGTCATTTACTAATCTCTTCGTATTCGGAACAGATAATATCACTCTACCACCGACATCTAACAGATCATTAAAAGACTTAACAAAATCTCTAGGGTCATAGAAATGTTCCATAGTGTGAGAGTGAATAATTGTATCAATTCCAACATCATCGACAACAAATGGTTCGTAAAATTTATCCTTCTTGACCAATCTTGGATCTTGGCCCTGACACCTTTTATCATAGATGACATAAGAATCAAAATCTACCAGAGTTTTAAGGTTGTCAAAAAGAACGCAATTGCCCCCACCAAGTTCTAACATGGAAGTTCCAGAGTACTTTGATATGAAATCAGCAAAGTCTCTGTGATGTTTATCCCATGTAGAACCGATTGATGGGTTGTGTCCCCGTTCGTATAGTTTTTCTAAAGGAACAAGTTTTTTCAGTTGAACACAACCACATTCAGAACAGATACTCCAGTCCTGATCGAACGAAAGATCCTCGGATGGATTCTTCGAGATACCCATAAACATGGGGTATGACTTAAATGAAACCAGTGGTTCCATTGAGGAACTAGAACATATTACACAGTTGATTCTGTCCAACATTTCTGTCATCTTGATGCCTGATCGAAGAACTGATCGAACACGCCGATTCCGCACTCATTCATTTGTTCAAAGAAATCAACAGATAGTTGAGTGTTAGTATCGGAGATGTGTGGTGAAAACTTGATCCAAGAATCCTGATCTTTGTACTCTAGGGCAGCAAATTCTTCGACACCCATTTCGTCAAAAATCAAGTCCCACACCCTAGAACCGATAGTCGGAACGGTTCCATATTCAGAAACCCACCTAAGTCCCTCAATGGTTCTCATGCTACCAGTGATCATATCCTGACCCCGACCAACACTCATTCGTTGATTCACAAACTGAACGTGAGATTTAGCATCAATACCCTTCTCTTCCATTCGTCCCGGAATCATACTAACATACTTAACAGGATAAGAGAAACAATTAAGAGCGGTAGAACAATCAGAAACACCCGTAACATTAACTTCCATATATTTATTAAGTTGGTCTACGATCTCTAACAACGGCTTGAACGGAGGTATTTTAATTCCAAGCTTGGTTACTCCATCGCTAAACCGACTAATATGCTTTGCCCATCTCAAAACCTCTTCGGGAGTCATTTTACTTATAGGAGCCTGTACATACACAACTCCTAAATCATCCTCTCTAATGTCGGAAACCACCTTACACAGTTTAGTAAGTTGGGTTTCCCACTCGGATAAACGAAACATGTTCATCTTTTTAAAGGCATTAGGGTTTGTAGTTATTCCCCTTACATGCTTAGGGTCAAAATTACCTTTCAATCTTGACCAAAGCTCTCGAACATAAACATCATCAGCGGTATCAAAGAAAAAATCAATCATTTTTTATATCCCTTATCTTATCTTTCAATCTTAATAGAGTATCGCCCCAGTTAGTAAACTCGATCCCCTTATCATCTATGAAGAAATCAACATGTGGCTTTCCAAAGAGCAACTCATCAAACGGGCAATCATACTTTCTGCACCATTCAATTATTATAGGGGCCTGTCTAGCCGTAACCTTTCCCACATTATTATTACAAGTCGCCATATTCCTGGCGGTGTGAATTATAATCTCAAAGCCCATAGTTTTAAGCTCGTGTAGAGATTCTATAGCACCTGGGAGAGGCTTTACGTCTTCGTAACCTTGCCCTGGCTTTTTGTTTGCACATATTGTGCCGTCAAAGTCTACTGCTATCCTCTTCACAAGATGCTTAGTCTTATCGTAACAATCATCAATCATTTATAGCCTCGTTAAGTAATTTAATCCCCTGTAAATACATCATAGTCTGCCGGTCCAAACTATCATAGTGACGAGAGCACATACCTATAAAAATTAAACCTTGCAATATCTTTATTTCGGGTGAATGAAAATTACTATTAGATTTAAAAACATCTTCTATTTTATTTAAATTGCTGTTGGAGAAGGATGAATTAAATTTAATTCTACTAGAACTCCCTTGCATGGAGATGTTGAACTTATCGTATATGATATACTCATACCCTCCTTGATAAGAGTGCATGAGCTTTGCTAAATCATATCTTTGATCACCGTAAACTCCCTTAATACCAAATCTTCCGCGAGGATCAACACACCTTAGTACAGGGCTGCTCATTTTATCGCTGAGTCCGCACAGTATATTAGAAAAACAAAAATCTCCGTGTATGACGCTGACTGTATTAGGCTTTTCAAATGACCTTAGTTTAAGCTTCACTTCATCCCATATGTTTTCAAAGTTTAAATAGGAAACGTCATTAAAGTATATCGTGTCAAACTTTGATAGTGTCTTGAATCTGTCAAACCCTTTAATAAGTTCATTGTAGTAATGCTCCGTCTTTCTTACATACATTGACTCTAATAAATCGTCAAATACTCTCTTATTTGTATTCTTTGAAAAAGAATTCAGAACATCTTGAATAGAGTTTACTACTCTTTCCCAAAATCCACCATTAAAAGAATCGTAAACCATAAAGTCACCTAGATTCTTATAGCAATAGTACTCTAAATCTAGTGTATAATTAGATCCAGAGTTACTAGATCCTAAGAATCTAGGAAAGAAAATAGAGTTACACGTATCAATTGATTTGTAGTAATCTATCTCATCTTTTAATTTAATATTAGAACTGCATTTAGTTATAACGCCTTTCTTATCATCAATAAGAAATGAATTATAATCTCTCGTTATATGCTGCTTCATAAATCTCCTCAATAGAGATTATCTTGATGTCGTGCTCAGTAGAGAATCTTTCTAAGTCATCTCCACTAGCCATTGACCCGTCCTTATTAATTATCTCACAGATCATTGCGGCCTTTTGGAGACCAGCAAGTTCCATTAATTGAACTGATCCCTCAGTATGGCCTCTTCGATCCTTTAAAAGTCCTTTTCGGGGTCTCAACGGAAACAAATGTCCTGGTCTAGTAAGATCGTCAGGCTTTGATTTCGGGTCTAGGAGAACTGACATCGTTCTTAATCTGTCCTTTGCAGACATTCCTGTGGTAACCTCAGTTCTTGCATCTACGGATACAGTGAATGGAGTTTGATTCTTATCAGTGTTGACTTCTACCATAGGGTGAAGTTCCAATCTATCTAGAATCTCACCATCCATAGGTAAGCACATTAATCCTCTTGCCTCAAGAATGGTAAAAGATATATTCTTAATATCTACTTTCTCTAAAGAGACTACCAAATCCCCTTCGTTCTCTCGATCATACTCATCGACAAGGATTATAGGTTTGCCATTTCGCACATCCTCCAAGACGCTTTCAATACTATTTTTCATTAATAATTATCCTTAAACCAGTGTTTAAAACTCTCTAACTCCTTAGGAGTCCCCATTGAACTCGCAAGATCAGCATTGTAGGTTATAATAGTCCTATTGAATTCAATCATTACATTAAATACCGAAGAAATATAATACTCCTTGTTCGTAGTAACTTCCCTGTCAAAGATTAACTTTCCGTATTTTATAAAGTCAGAACCTTGTCTAAAAAGAAATGCTCCCCCTAAACAAAAGTCTGATATACGTTCCTTCTCTTTTACCTCGACCACGGCACCGTTATCTACCCTCGCAAAGCTCCAATGAGACTTCTTCTCAGGATCCTTAAAAGTTAGGATTGAAGCATCAAAATAATCACCCAAAGAATTATTAAAGTCTTTATAGCTCCATTTAAAATAATTATCTGAATTTACAATAAGTAAAGGCTCTTCTGAGTTTACATGTTCTTCTGCGTAAAAACAACTCCTTAGCTGACCATCAGTTACCGAGGGGATAAACACAATATTACAGTCCCTTATCTTATTCCTGATAATATTTTCAACACCATATTTTTTATGATCTTCAAGAACTACAAAAGTAAAACTACCAACAAACCCCGCATCTAAAATGTTATCTATAACATAGTGAATCATAGGCTTATCGAAGATCTTAATAAGAGGTTTAGGCAAGTCATATCCCGCGTCAGCGAAACGGACCCCTCTGCCAGCCATGGGTATAAGTATGTTCATGGTCGATAAATTATTTTACGGTTTAGGTCGGGATAAATATATAGAAGCTTAGACACTTTAACTCTAATCGATAAACACTTCCTTGAATAGTTTCATTACACTACCAGGAGAAAACTCTCCATAGCAGTTCCAATTTTTCTCAGGATGTTTTACAAAGCCATACAAACAGTCAAACATGCTTTGAGCATCGCTGTAGTATACTCCTCGATCACCTAAAATATCTATATGATTTCTTTCCCTGGATCCATCCCAGGTTATAACTGGTTTATTACGTATAGAAAACTCTGCACATGACATTCCAAAACTCTCACCCTCATGCCTTGCATGTAGCATAGCATCACAGGTATTTATAAACTTCACTTTGTAGTCAAGGTTAGAAGTTTTTTCAACATGAATAACTTTTTCATGTTCAAAAGGTATCGGTGTATTTTGAAAAAGAAAATATATGTCTTTTCTAACTTCTAAAATTTTCAGGATTACATGATTAGACCAAGGAAGATTCCAAGTATCGGGACCTCCACTTCTACCAAACACAATGGCTTCCTTTGGAATGCCTAGGCTTTCCCTAAAATTATCGGAGGAATGAGGGAGAGTTACAATGTAAGGCACTAACGGTGCATTGGGAACAGAATTATGTGTTCGTAACCACTCTGAAGCATATGCATACACGTCTCCCCACGACTGACTGTGAGGCACATTAGCACCTATTTGATGAATTACGTTCTTACAGGAAGAGCTAAGTCTCCCGTCGCTTGCACAAGCCCTCTGCTGGTAAAGAAGTTTGCAACCACGGGTTAAATCATGTATCTCAGAAAAGTCATCTAAGCAAACCAACGATATATCATTTTCAATGACATTTTTTATCGCAGTATCATCATTGTTTTTATTTGTTCTATTGTATATTACAACAGAGTCATTACCTAATATCTCTTGATTATACTTGGCATAATCAACCATAGCTACTGTGGTGCCTCGTAGGCAAATATGATCTTGATAAAAAGCAATTTTCATAGTTAAGTTCTGCTCCTATGGTGATTGATGAAAAAATCAATTTCTTTGGTTTCACCGGAATTAATACCCCATTGGCTTGGATCAGGAGCCTTATACACATTACGCATTTTAGAAACCAAACTCCATATGGATTGATCATGACGATGATCTATAAACTCCTTAAACTCATCAGAACTACGAGGCTTATCTTTGATAAGATCAGGATTTTCGCAAAGACTAAGCCATGACCCTATTACATGATCATCCTGTACAGTGGATAGAGTTTTCTTTACACCAATAAAACTAGCCATGTCCTGATTACTGTGAGCGATTTCCAAATTATCAGGACATATGCTGCTCAATACAGACTTTCTAGTATACTGACTCTCCTTATGGTTACCCGACATCTTAAATCCAACTATATCATGCTTATCTATCAAATCTATCAAGGGTTCTACAGGCTTTATAAACTGTGCTCCTGAATCTGAGTAGAATACCGTATCTCCATACTGTACATTATTAAGTGTTTTAAAAATAAAGTAAGGCTTCCATAGCCAATACCCAGCACCACGAGTCTCATTTAAAATTTGTTCGTTTTTATTTAAAAATACTGGATCTATATCTTTTCGACCATATTGAATTACACCGTCAAATCCAGCCTTTATACCTGATATGGAATTACTTACTCTAGAATTTGTAAATAATCCATCTGCATAATTAATTAAATAATTCATTAAACTTCTATTAAACCCAATTTAGGGAGGATTTGTAGTTCATTTGAGAGATACTAGGCTCGGCCCAGCCAACTCTCAAATTCTCCTCCTCTATGATGTGGTTAAGCTGCCAATCCGCTGCATGGAACATAGTTGGAAATTTATTCATTATTTTAATGGAGGCATCCAAAGTTACGACAAAACAATGCGTACACCTACTTCTCAGTGTCGCGTCATGGTAAACCATCTTTTCTGATGATGTGAAAGGAAAGTGCAGGCCACAACAAGATCCTAAGAATAAAATGTCCAAGTTCATTTCATAAAACTCTTCCATACAATCATTGAAATAACATTCTGAAAAAGTGTTAAACAGGTCTGCGTCATCTTCCAGTATCAGTATGCTTTTATACTCGTTCTTTATTTGATCCTCAAAACAATACATATGTTTTAGTATTAAAGATATCAACTTGTGCGTCAAGTCATTAGAATTATCAAAATTACCTCTACAGGAAGCAGGACCCTCTCTCATTACCACATCTAATAACTTAGAGTTATCGTATGATTTAGATTGCTCGGGAGTACCTTCTTCAACCCACTCAACATCAAGATTGTTGTCCTCGAAAAATTTATTTAATTTAATTTTTCGAGGAGACAAAAGTTGAGAAGGGTGATGACAACAATAAACTTTATCTACGTTCAATTTCATATCTTAAATAATTCTTTTACCTTGTTCTTTAACTCTTGCAGCGTTGACTCGTCTGGATTCTTTTTGAATAGCGGTGAATTCTTAATTCGTAGATACTCTGAATTATCGTTATCCACCTCAATGACCCTTGCCACAAACTCATCCATTGATTTAAAATCGTTCAAGTTAATGAAACTATCGATATTAAAGTCTCTACCAACTTTGTCATCCGCGTAGTAAAGAGGTATAGTCCCCGCTAACTTAGCATGTATAAGTTTTTCTGTGTAGTAACCTCCGTTTGGCGCAAACGAATTTTCAAAGCAAATAGAGAATTTGTACTTTGAAAATACATCATACTTTTGTGATTCTCCGTATTGCCAATTTCCAAAAGGTTTGCCGTAACAATCCACATTCTTATAGAGGTTTAACTTGTTAACACAATCCACTCTGTTCTGAACTAACTTATTACTCATGAGTACACAAAACTTCGTCTTAGGAGTCTCCATGTATTCATTTGTAATTAATTTACTCAAAGGCATCATAAACTCAGGATTACCATACCCTCCCTTGCCAAACCAATCAATCTGTAGGAACCACAAGGGTAACCTAATATTCTTGCCTCCATAGTCTTCAAAGTCAAAAGAAAAAGAATACGTGCATTGATTGAAATCAGGACGAACATTCTCACCCGTTACGAATATTTTAACCTTTTCTTTCGGGTTAAATACAGAGTGCTGATTACCAAAAGGACCATAAAATATAACGTCTGAGTCAGACGGGTGAGACAACTCTACATTTCCGTAAATATCCTTAAACAAATCAATAAAGAAATTTTTGCTCGGATCGAAAGGATCCCAAAAGTCTAAAAAAGATATCTTCATTAGCTTACTCCAGAAAGTATTTTACTAACCACACTCTTAAACGAGAAGAAATTATTATAAACCTGCATACCGTAATCAATCATAGCCTCCCTCTTGTCATCGTAAGAATTTAATATGTTTTTTATATCGGGAATTTGACTAGGCGTAATCTTAATTATCAACTTTTCCCAATCAACCTCATCTTCCCAGGGCAACCAAAAGTTATCACTAATATACACGGGGACTGCTCCATACTGGAAAGCCTCATACAACCTATAGCTAGTAGGCCCGTATCCTCTTGGGCAAAGCATATACTTAGACCTTGAGGATACCTCCTCAAATAGTTTAAAGTCACTACTCTTAACTTCCTCTGCCCACTGAGGGTTTAAAGTAAGCGCAAAACCTAAATGTTGGCAATGGTGGGCCATCTGTAATCGCAGAGGATGGGTATAGGAGCCTATAAAAGAAGCATAGATATCTTTCTTCACCTTCAAGTGCGAGGGGACTTTAGAAACCACTAAAGGGATAGGTATTGCGTCAGCCTTTAATCCTCCAGCGGAATACACTAAAGTATCCTTAGGAAGTTTTTCCTTGGGTGCATCATCGTGAGTGCAAACACAATAGTATTTCTTATCCTGGTCTAGCTTATTCAGCTTCTCCTGTAGTAACGCCTCCCTTCCCTGCTTGTATACATTTGTCCAAAACACAGGAATTAGAAGTCTATCAGTTTCAAAAGTAACATTCTTTGAAAAAATTTCCTCAAGATAAGGGCCTTCATGATAAGGAGGATAGGTAGGGTAAGTTGGACCCTCTGAGTTCAACTCCTCGAATAACTTAAATATTTCACTTTGATAATTCATCAATTTTATTTAATATATTTTTATGATTCTCTGCGCCTTCAAAAACTTGACGCACAACTGAATTAAACTGCTTACATTGAGGGTGTTTAGAATCATCTATAATATGAGTGTGTAAAGCTACGACATCTGACCCTAGAAACCTAAAGCTTCCGTTAAATACGGATATATCATTAAACCTATTCACTGTATGTTGCTGGTTGAATCGCCACCAACTAAGGTTATACGTGAAAGGAAATATCTCATAACTCACTCCGCCTTCGTGAAGAACAATCTCCATAGGCTTTTGCTCGTATAGGTATTTCCCAGACTTGGAAAGTACCTCCCACCTTTTTAAGAAATCTTGAGATCTAACAAATACAAACCCTACATTATACACTCCCCACTGAGCATCTGACTGAGGATTGTGATGCATGTGAGGACATACAATACAATCCAAAGACTCATTATTCATTTTGGAAATCACGGTCTCATCAAAATTATTAATAAATATGATGTCGCAATCAACCATTAAGACTGGTAATCCTTCTTGCAAAGCTTTGTTTGCTGCGTTAAATTTATAATTAATTGCCTTTGAAAAGCTTTCCCTAGACTCAGAATTACCCCACTGATGTCCATCAGAAAAATCCTCTACCATAATTACAGCGTCAGGCACTAATGCTTTAATGGATGGTGCCGTCTCTTCATTACATACAATATACCACTTAAAGTGTATACCTGAGTTCTTAGATGAAAAATAAAGAAGCTCAAACTCTTTAAGATATTCTTTAGTGACTACGGTAGATATTGCTATTTTCATAATTCAAAGGTATTGTGAAGTAAAGGTTGAGATTTCGAGGGATTGAAAGGCTTTTGACCTCTACTTAAGTACCACAGTATAAATAGCCTTTCCATAAAATATCCAACACACTTCTCAGGACTCACGGTTCCATAGGTTACTTGTGTCTTGTAATAGTCAGTATCTTTTATATTGCTAAGTGCCCACTCGACCATAGGCCATGAGAAATGCATAAAGTCATCAAACTTACCCCAACTCATTACCCAGTAATTTGCAAAAAAACCAGATGTTTTAATAAACCATTCATTAGGAACTTCAGTATTAAACTTTGAAAATACCATCCCCATAAACTCATTTAAACCAGGATGACATACTTTAGACTGGGTGCTCAAGCTAATAGGCATTCCTAGTTTATTTTGTAGATCATATTCACCCCAGGCGACAATATCATGCTCATTAATTAGACTTTCAACCTGATCAATAGATTTGAACTTGTAATTAAACTTTTCTAGCTGCCTATAAGAGGTTGATCCAATCCACTTCAAACTTTTAGTGTTTCTCCAATGCCAAAGATAAGAAGCGTATTCTGTAAGCTGTAGACGATTAAATGATGACTCTAGCTCAGGACAACTTTGAAAAAGGTCATGATTCACCTCAGGTTCAAGACCAAACCCTATGTAGGGTTCTTCCTCAAATAAGGGTTGACCTTTTTTAAAGTAGCATTGATTAATCATCTATCTTGTGTCCTAAATCCTGAATAGCTCTCATGTAAAGATCATACCTTTGTTGAGACTGCTTACGACCATCGAATAAATCTTTAGTTCTATCGTGAAGGTTATTACCTAGCTCAATGCGATGTTTCTTATCCTTACAAAGCTTACCAAGGATCTTAACCCACTCACTCTTTGGAGCGTCAGGATCAATCAAATATCCTGTCTCGCCATTTATAATGTTTTCATCG
>Ga0070747_1000990_pt1 | contig 14106 bp, 2 predicted proteins | sample VirMetDEL_Mar_31_FD_77321 | JGI IMG/M metagenome (GOLD analysis project Ga0070747, IMG submission 77321) | Aqueous microbial communities from the Delaware River and Bay under freshwater to marine salinity gradient to study organic matter... | ecosystem: Environmental > Aquatic > Marine > Coastal ...
AGCTCTAAGACGTCTTAAATCTTTTAACTTATTAGCTATGTCTTCTTTATTTTGGTCATAGCCTGCAGGGTCTTTTTTCCTGTAATTTTCTAAAAGTTCAAGCTCTTGTGTAGAAAGCTCAGGAGCTGTACCTTCATTTATTTGCTTTTGAAGTTCTACTATATCCTCTCTGGCCTGGTCTAACTGCTCTAACAGTGCAAAAGCTTCATCGTCTTTGCCTTCTTTTTCTAGCTGTTCTGCTTCTTTTTCTATTCTAGCAGCTTCCATTGCCATTTCTGCGAGTACAAGATTAGACTCACCAGATTTAGTAAACTCTTTTATGCCTAAACGTTTTTTAACCCTTTGACCTGCTTTAGATGCATTCATTCGGCGCTCTAATGGACCACCAACATCCATAGTATTGTACATAAAGTCTCTAAACTTTTGTGTAATACTTCTATTATCTTCTTCATCTTGTGCAGGACGGTCCTCAATAATACCAAGACTCTCTCCTGTTAAAGCTTCCATCTCTTTAATAAGCATTTCTTCACGAGCATCTACATCTTTCATAGATGAGTATGCATGTGCTAGCATTTCTCTGTACTCTTCACTTATAGCTAGTCCTGCTGTAGCCTCGTAAGCCTCTTTAATTGCTTCTGCTCTTTCTAAGTGAGAGTCAACAACTTTTTGTTTTCGCTCATTTAAAAATGCTTCTCTATCTGACTCAGACATGTTATCTGTCTCTTCCGCAAGATTGAACTGAGCTTCAAACTCATCATTGCTCATATTCTCAATATCGCCTTTTAAGATGTCTGCTATGTCTCCATAGTATCCAGCTTTAAGTCTTGTAGTTACATAAGAAAACCACGAGTCATGGTCTGCATTCTTATATTCATAATCATTATTAGTAGCTACAGAAAAATCTCTTCTATCATTAGCACTTTTTTGACGCACTAAATTGTCAAAATTAGCTCGTATTGCAGCAGCCGCAGAAGGATTATCATTCATTGCTTTTACAATCTTAGATACAGTTGCATCACTTTCTTTAATCTCACTCCAACCATCTGTAGCAGAAAATCCTTGCCACCCCATTCCAAATTTCTTTTCTCCTGTTTTAGAATCTGTTTTAACAAATGTAGGAAGACCAAGTCCCCCTAATATAAATCCTAAAAAGATTTCTTTTTGACCTTCATATCCACCATAAGCTTCACCAAACGCATCATCTGTGTGGTTTAGTATAGCTCCAATAGCTTCCATGTTGCCTGGATCTTTACTTTGAGTGTAGAAATACTCAGCAGCATGTTGACCAGATAGGTTAGCAAGACCTTGCCCACCTTCTTCTACAAACCCTTCATATAGAGGACGCTTAAGCATTGCATAAGCATGTCTTCCAATATTTCTAAACTTACTAAAGTCTTTATAAGCTTCTTTATATACTCTTACACCATCTTTTAAATCCTCTACAATTGCATTTTTGTAGTTTTTATTTGCAGTACGCATACCTTTTCCAAATATTCTTGGAAACATTAACATGTTACTGTATCCTACAAGTGCAGCATTTGCTGCAAACACGCCGTTAGAAGTTTTTACAGCTATGTTATGCATCTCAGCAAGTTCTTGATCACTTATAGGAGTGCTAGGGTTTTCTTGCATTCTAAGCTGCTTAAGTCTGTCTAGCGTTTCATCGTAATTATGTCTAGCTTCTACACCAGATTCATAAAATGCACCTGTAGCTAACTGTCTTACAGATGTAAGGCCGTCATATATTCCTTGCTTATTAGCCACTTTACGCATAGTATTTAAACCAGACACACCTTTCTGAGCTTTTAAACCTTTATTTGCATTAGAGCTAATTGCTTTTAACATTTTAGCTGCTCTTGGAACAACTAATCCTGTAGCAAGACCAGCTGTTAAAGTTTCAGATATAACAGCACCTGCAACAAACGATAAACCATTAGCAAGCCCATCAGTCCAAAAGTTAGCTGCCCCTGAACCAAACGCTTGTCCTAGGATATTTTGCTCAGTTTCGTAAGATGTGTAATAGTTAGGCAACTTTTCGCTTAAATGATCATTAATGCCATCTAAACTTCTTTGAAAATCATTATTAAAAAACTTGTTCAATCCTTCAGTGCTGGGACCTTCGTTATAAAAGTCTTTTGCTACTTCATGCAATCCAACTCCTAAACCTATAGTAGAACCTATGACGTTGTTTACTATACTTACAGGCATCTTAACACCGTAAGCTCTAAAAGCTTTTTCTCCAACACTCTGACCTTCCGCTCTATAATCATCAACGTTAGGGTCAGTAATGTCAAATGGACGATCTATATATTTATCATAATTAGAAAAATTCTTATCGTCTCCAAATGTACTTTTACCTCCTGTAGCTATATCAGAAAGATTATCTAATCTACTGTTGCTAAGATCGGTTTGAGTTGGAGGGATTATATCTACATTATTTTGTTTTTGAGCTGTGTCTGCAGAAAGGTCTGCTGGACTCAAAAGCTCATCATAGAAGCTTCCAGACTGTTTTTTATTTGCCATAATTAATAGTATGCGTTTATTTTGCTGTCATTTAAAATTGCACTTGATGCTGCCAATGCTGTTTGTCTGTATTGTTGTTGGAAGGCAGGCATAGTTCTAAAATCTAGAATAGTCCATTTTCCTTGACTATTATCCCAAAACTCTTTAGCACCTTGGTTGTCTCTTAGTACTGTGCTACCTCCTATAGTAATGTTTCCCGCCTCCCCTGGCATAACTTTCCCAGAAGTATAGGAAGAATCATTATATATCTCAGCTACAACCATTTGATCTAATTCAGAAGATATTTGTTGCTTAGCCGCATCACCTCCTAACCTTTGAGCAAGAACCTTTTGACGTGTATTAAAATAATCTCTAGTAGTCAAAGCTTTTCCAGAATTTTTAAGAGCCTGTAAGTTAAGCAATATATTTTCATTTTCTACAAATCTATAATCTTGCATGCTTTCAGCAATGTCATTAGTCCATCCAGACTGGCGTCCAGGTATTCCTCTTAACATTTTAGAAGCAGTCTCATCATCGCTATTTGTATATTGAATTTTTAAAGCTGTAGGTAAATTACGTAAAGGATCTGCCATAAACGCAGCATTAACCTGGGTATTATTGCCCCAACTTTTAGCAAAATCTTCTTTTTCTTTTTTAGACATTCCTACCATACTAAAACTTGCTTGCGGATCAGCTGCCTGCAACGCTTTGTTAAATGCAGTTCTATACTTAGCTCCGTCAGGGCTAGCATCAAACCTAACACCTTCTCTAGTTAAGTACGGACCATTATTACTCCAGCTTTCATCTAATGCATCTCCACCCATTTCAGTCTTGTAAACATACATTGCTTTTGCAAGCTGTTTCATTTTAGGTAAGTCTCCTTTAGTCCAATTAGCGCTAGGCATAGCTTTATTAAGTGCGTCTAATTTTTCCATCTCATCCATAAGCTGATTAGACTCAGTATCAATAAACATACTAACTATTCCTTCTTCTTGTGGACGCTCCCAATCTCTTACATTATTTAAGTCCGTAAACTGCTCGTGCATTTCCTCTCCTATATTAGTAAGAAGCTTTACTCCTCCACCCACAGCTGCACCTATACCGAAGCCTGCAGCTCCTGTAAGCGGAGCAAATGGACCACCTATAGCAGTTCCTAATGCACTTCCTACTACTCCAGTACCTACAGCATATCCAGCAACTCCTTCTGATACGTCGTAAGAGTTGTTAAATGAAGAGTTAGAGTTAGTAGTTAACATATTTAAAGTCTCAAATAATTCTAAGTATCTATCTGACCCCTCTTCACCTGCTACATTTTCAAATTGACCATATAATTTTTTGTATTCATTATATGCCCCTGTATTACCAGACTTTGTAGCAACTTCCTTATATGTGTCATCTCTAAGAACCATTAATTCTTGAAGTTTTGCAGACCTCTCTTCGTCAGTAAGTTTACTGTCTTGATTTGTATGCAAGTAATTTGCAGAACTAGCAAACGATGTTTCAGAACTTGGCTCTATAGTATGCAGTGGCTCAGTAATTCTTTCAGACTTTTGTGTACGAGTGCTAGTATTGTTGTTACTGCCTACTACATTTTGATATTCAGCCTGTCTTGTAAATGTTTTTAAACGATCTTTAATATTAGTTTCTGCTAACACCATAAGCTCTTCTGGCGTTGCATCTGGAAACTGTTGACGTAATTGTATTAAAGCTAGCCTTCTAAAATCTTGATCTCCTACCTGACTTTGTATATACGTACTATATACATCATCTATATATGCATCCGTAGCATATCTATCCTGACCAAAGTTTTGAACTAAAGAAGTCATTTCTCCATTATAATCTAGCTCTTTTTCATGCTGTACTTGATATGGATTTTCTTTCCAAACTCCGTTTTCATCTTGCACATAAGATTGGTGCTGATCAAAAGAAGTACTACCAAAATCCCAAAAGTTATTACCGTTTAATCTTTCTTTATTTAAGAAAGCAAGCTCATCTTGTCTAGTCTTATACGATTGCTGCCCAAGTTGCACACCTCTATTTGATAATAAAGAGTTAGTAGCATCATCTATTGCTAGCGACGCCGACCCAGATTCCCAATTACCATTAGCTGCATAGTTTTGTAAAATACGTTGACCATCAGCTTTAGCATTATTTACAAGCCATTCATCACCTTGTCCTACTTGAACTTGTGCGTATGCTCTATCTAATAAAGACTTTTTTTCTAATGTCTTATCGTATCTTTCTCTTAAAACTTGTGCAACTTTAGTATATCCTGGATCGACATACTGACTCTGCATTGGAGTTAAATCAATTCTTGCCATAGTTTAATTTTATGATTGTTGCATTCCATAAATTAAAAACTTACCATCACTAGTCTTAGCCCCGTCTGGGTAAAATTGTGAAACATCTGTATTTAATTTATTAAACTCTAAATGAAAGTGCGCTTGTCCGTCACGAGATCTTTCATCTACAAGTTCGGCATTGTTATTTTGTAAAAATTTTCTACCTTTTGCAGATAGTTTCTTTGCATCAGTGTCCCAGTCGTTAAAGAAAAACTTCATCATTGCTTTTCCATCAGTATCTTTTACACCAAAGTCTACTGCATTACCTGATGCGTGCAATGAGCTAGGATTATATAAAGGATGATCTTCACCTCTTTTAGCACTTGTAATAGTAAATCCTTCAGAGCCATAATCTTCTCCAGATATAGCTTGCTGTAAGTTAAACATACCTACACGAGCTTCATCACCAAATTCTGTATTACTAACACCTCTATTTGTAATATTTAAATCAGGACTAAAAGCTGTAGAATCTGATACAACTGGTAGAGTAAAGCCTTCATCTTCAAAAGTTTCAATTTCATTATTAGCGGAAGTAGTCGGAGCATCAGCTTTTTGATACCCCTTGCCTGCTAAAAAATCCTGCAGAATTTTTGATTGTTCTTTTGGAGACATGTTTGGATTTAAAGCCCTGCTAAGAACTCCAGACCCCCCATCAATAGCATTTGCAACTCTCATACTAGCTTCATATGCTTTTTTATCTCTAGACATTGTTTGAATGTTTTGAGCTAGTGTTTGTAAAGCTTCAATATCATTCATAGCTTTGTCTTCCATAAGATTTAGATTAAACTTTTCTATCTCTTTGTTTCGACCCTGGACTAGTAATTTATTTTGCGCATTAGCAACAGATGCTTTGAATTTAGCGTCTGCATTTAAATTGTCTACTTTCGTTCTATCGTTAGCTTCTTGACCAGCAATTCTTTCGTTTGCTCTCATCTTTTTACCGTAAGCAGCCATAGAAGCAATTATTGCCCCAGGACCCATACCGCTAGTTTCTATAAACTTTCTCATTCCTTGATAGTCTCTTTCGTTTTGAGCTCTTGCAGCATTCAAATTAGTATACTGTCTCAATTGAGCTTTTACCCAAGGTGATGCACCTTCTAAAGAAAGCTGTCCTGGAGTGTGTCTAAGAGCTCTTAAAGCTGGCAACGAGCTTATACCTGCTACAATAGCATCTCCAGTTATTCCTGAGTATGATGTGTTATCAGTGTCAGAACTTGATTCTTGTGCTGTGGAAGTATTTATCATACCTGAAGCTTGCGGATTACCAACACTAGTAACTTGAGGCACTTGAGTTAAACTTGGATAATTAGTTGTACCTTGCTCTACAAGATCAATTGTATCCATAACATTGCCAGGCTCTTCAAAAGCTTCAGCTGAAGGACCAAAATAACTTTGACCAGTATCATACCAAGTGTAATCTGCAGGATTAGTAAATCCACCAGACTGTTTAAAGTTCTTAGCATAGTCTGCTTTATCTTTAGGCATCTTACCTGTCCAAAACTCTTCGCCGTAGTCACCTGGATTGCCCCCTCTATATTGTATAAATTCGCCATCAGGCCCTATATCATAAGAAGGCGCTATTCTAGTATTGTCTGACATAGCAATATTATTTGGATTCCTTCCAGACAAAAGTTCTTGATTTCTTGCTAACATATCTATGTCTGCATCCGATCCACCCATTTGTAATAATTTTTTATGCGCATCTGCAAAAGAATAACCTCCATATTTTTTAGAGCCATCTACATTTACATAATCAGAAAAGAAGTATGGATGTTTTCCACCGTGCTTCATGCTAGAAACAGTATCCATTGTTTCTCCACCTTCTACTTCTGCGTTAGGTAATTGAATTCCGCCTTTAGAATGTCTATTACCTTTAAACTGTACAGCATCATCTCCAGGAATAATTTGTTCCGCCATACCTCCTGGCAGGGACATGCCCCCTTGCTTGTATAACGGGTTACCCTTTCCCTTTTTTAGACCACCTTTAAGATACCCTCTTCCAAATTCAAATTTAGCATCGGTACGAGCATTTGCTTGATTTCCAAAAATATTTCTAAAAAAGTTTCTAAAGCCACTTTCAGTATTTCCAAATTTTTCCATACGCTTAGCATCTCTATCATAATTTCTTAAAAACTTCTTCTCTTTTCCAGCCTCTTGCGCTTCCCCTAATCTATCTTGAAACTTTTTACGTGTCATAACTTGCTTTCTGTATAACTTATCATTTCGATTACTCATGACATTGTCATTGTATTCATCACTTTGATTAGCTAAAAAGTTTTTATATTGCCCAGACATTGGTTTAATATCTGCAAATTGACCGCCTCTTTGATCTTGACGATCTAGTCCTAACCTCATTTCTAAAGGTTGTACATTTGCAACAGTTCCCTGCATTGTTACATTTTCAGCATTATCATGTGGATTATCACTAAACTGTTGGTTACCCTTAGTAAAGAATTTTTGACCTCCATATAAATCTACCTGGCTGCGTGACATTCCATCATTTCGTATAGCACTATAATCTTCTTGATTAAGTGCGACATTATCATACGTAGTTCCACGTTGTTCTGCTCCAGGATTAACATATGCATTATCATACCCTACATTTAAACCTCCTGTAAAGTATCTTGCAAGACCTCCTTTTTTAACCATCTGATCTTGTATAGGCTCAAGCTTTTGAAGTCCGGAAGCAAAAGTTGCACCTGTGTTTGCGCCTGATTGCATTATAGATCTAGACTCTTGTAAATCTGATTCAGCACTTAACTCACTTTTTTCTAATGCAAGTTCTTCTTCTTGGCGCTTTAGTTCTTTTTTCATCTTCCCTCTTTGAAAAATACTTACACCCATATCTTTTAAACCTTCAAGGGCTAATCTTGGATCACCAGTAGCAATACCTGCCCCTATCTGGCCTACATCTCCAAGTATTTCTTTTCCGCTGTATGAAGCAGCATCGCCGTCATCAGTAAGCGCATCTATACCTTGACCAATTTTACCGCCACCTCCAGTAACCATGCTTCCCATTTGATCTATCATACCAAACTTACCTTCTATTCCTGCTTCTCTAGATTTATCAGGACCCATTTCAATTAAATTTGAAAGCTCTGCATCTGTTTGTGCGGACTCATCAACACCTTGATTGTCAGCTACTATTGTGCTGTTATATCCTACATATCCTGTAGGATCTTGGTACATATTTCCTTCTTGGTATTTTTTACCTCCTCTTTTATACTTACCTTTTAATATACGTTGTATTAATTTTTTATTATTCATTACCTTTTATTTTTACGCATTCCCACAAAAGTGGAATACAAATTTACAAAATTTCTATTAAGATTATCATGAATCAGTCTGATTCCTAAGTAAGTATCATTAAACTTACGTTTTGTTTCCCATGATTTAGTATTATCTATATAATAATTATTAGTGAATATAGTGTATATACCATTTACTCCCCAAGTAGCTTCAAACATATCATGCACATCATGATTACCTACAAAATCTACTAAGCTATCTGTAGGATCTGTTACATTACTGTTTGACTCTAGCGTTACTAGTGGTAAAATACTACCTGTGTATGGAGAGCCTGAAGTAAGTGTGCCATTTGGAGCATATGCTGCAGGGGCGCCTGGGAATGTTGTTGTATATAAGTTCGCCATATCTCTAAACTTATTTATATTCCATAGGTGTCCAACTTTTCTAACATTTTCTAAATATTTTATAGGTGTCACTCCTGAATGCTGTGTATTATTATACACAAAGAAGTGGCTAAATCCATCCTTATCTAAACGTTTAAACTGCATTTGATTTAGTTCAAAAGTACCACCAGCATAGTTATGGCTAACAGGCTTGTAAACTTCTGTTTCGTATGAAAAGCTAGAAAATATTTTAGACATATCTCTTTCAGCATTGTGTACAATTTCTATTTCAAAAGGACGAACAAACCTAGAGTTTTCAACAGTACTACCTGTAAATCTTCTAGAGTAAAACTCTCCAGGAGCCTCCATTCTGTTGTGCTCCCAAATTGTCCAAGAATCATCTGCAACATTTTGTACATAATGCTGATTATTACTAATCCAAAAAGCTTTTGGAAATTCTTCCCAGTTAAAGAAAGAGTAAAAAGTTTTTGAAGAGTATGTGTAATGATGTGGTATATAGTCATGGAAAGATCCCCAAGCTTTTAACTCTGGGTAATATGATATAGTCCAACCAACTCTTTGCCATATAACATTTGAAACTTTATCATTTCCTGTAGGTATTGGGTCTCCTAAGCCTACAGTATCAATAATAGTATCAGTAACAACATCAGTATCTTCAATAGGAGTCGTATCTTCTGTTGGATCTTCTATAGGTGTTGAGTCTATAGGGTTATCAGTGTCTGGAGTATTATCTATTACTTCCTCTACTACTTCCTCTTCCTCTTCAATTGGATCTTCTGGAATTGTGTACAAAGTTTTTCGTACAGGTCTAACTCCAAGTTGTACATCAACTGAAATTACTTCTTCAGTCTCTGTAGTAGCGTCTACTGCAAATGCTTTTTCTACAGAGTCTGTATCAGATATTGATGAGCCTCTGTTTCCTATCCATCGTATGTGTTCATTATCTAGACCTCTCTCTTCTATTAAAAATACTTGAACAGTATTTTTTCCTCCAGTTGCAGCTGATATATCTCCATTATGCGGATTAATATCAAACTCATCTCCTACATCATAATTATGAACATTATCAAGATCATTAAAACCTGTTCCACCAAATCCTGGATGTAGTGTGCTTATTTTTGTAACCTGGTGGAATACGTACCTTCTTCTATAAAACTCTTCTCCATTTTCAAAACCATACATACTTAATTGAGGTTCATTTTCTAAAACCTGCTGATCTGGCAAACCTGCTGGAAATGCACTTGCATAATATGCAGTCAAATCAGGATTATTCAGATCAATATTATCATAAGCATCATCTGCTTGAAGACTTCTTCTAATATATGCAGGGTTATCAACACTGCGATGTCCTCCTGCTACTTCTTCTAATTCACCTGGGGCTGAATCTACTTGATGTGTTCTATTTAAGTGTATTCCTAAAAACGCTTTATTACCCATAGTACTACTACCATTAAGTATAATACCCCCATCTATAATTGTAGATGATCCTAAAATAATAGCAGTTGGGAAAGCACTTCGCCCTGACCCACTAGAACCACCACCACCAGGAGTATCAGGTATGCTCTCATTAGCAACAAATAAATTCTGTTCAGTTGAACCCACTATAAATGGTATATTTTCAGAAGAAATAAATGTAGAATCTCCTTGAGGATTTCCGTATTTATCTGGAAATATTGTACAATTTTTTGCTATATATGCAGCTTCTTCAATAGAAGGTATATACCAGTGAGGGATACCTCCTACAAAAGTCCAACCGTTTGCATCTGAAGTAGCTCTTACAGTTCCTTGAAGTAAATGTCGTAAAGGACTCCCATGATTAAGAGTGTTATGTATAAGATTCCATCCTTGATAGTCCCAGGTAGAATCCGCAAACTCTCCGTTATTATGTATATCATATATACTTTCATATAATTCTGACCCAGTAGCTGATAGATACAAAGCTTCAATTTCTTCTTGAGTATTATTACCTTGCATTGTTGTGCCGTATACATAAAAGTTAGTACTATTCCATGGACTAAATCCTATTTGAGAATATTTAAGCTGTACATAATCTAAAATTGCTCTAGTATTTGAACGGCCTTTACCTAAACCTTCTTCAGTTGCATATAAACCTACACCACTTCCACTTGAAGTTTCTCCAGGCTGCATACTACTGCCAATTGTCCAAGTAAAACTAGTATTATTTTCTAAACCTCCAGTAGCATGATTTTCAAAATCTTCGTCTAATGACTGAAATTCTAAACCAACTGCAGACATTAAACTTTCTAATCCTGAAGGCCCTTGCTCTTGTACTGTATATAGAATTGAAGCATTAGCCTGTATTTGTCCACCACCAAAAATATTAGCTGTTGCTGGGTCAAATGACGGTTGCTCGTTTACGTATACATATCCTAGACTTAACGCATTTAACCACCAATTTGCTTTATCAGTTTCTTGTGTATATCCAAAGACTGGAACTAGACGTTGAGAGAGAAGCCTTCCAAACATTTCTGGTTGGTTAAAAAGATTAAAACCAAGCTGTGCATATCCTTGCGAAGTCTGAAGAGCGCCAGTAGCTAAAGTATCTCCATGAGTACCATCATTCCAATCTGTACCTGAATACTTTCTAACTACATAAATAACTTTAGATCTTGTAGGAGTCCTATCACATGACCAATATCTATTGCTGTAGTTTGTAGAACTGTTGTCTACAAATAAATCAGTGTAGTAAGAATTGTTACTTGTAAGGACTTCTGATATTTTTTTCAATACTGCCCCGTTAGGAAGAGACCAGTCTCCTGCCGCTGTATAAGCATCTGAATAACTAGCACACGCTTCTGCTGCAGATGTATATTCTTCATCAGCATCTGCAAAAGAGTCTTGAGTTACAAGATCAGTTGTGACACTCTCTATATTAGTAATAATTTGAGAAAGTGGTCCTGTAGGAACTGTTCCAATTGTACTTAAAGGACGTCCTTCACACCCCCATTTGTATCCTGAACCATCTCCAAGATCTTCTTCAGTAGTTAAATATACTATATAATCACTTCCACTTTGATCTACTTGAAATATAATACTTCCTTCATATATATCTCCTACCTGCGGAATAGATCTACTGCTGCTTGGCACATTTCTTCTAGACACTATTTGTACAGTATCTGTAAATGGAATTTCTACAGAATTTATTCCTACTCTGTCTGCTACTAAAGATCTAGTATCTAAATAAAAATTATGATCTGTTACTGTATAAGACACTTCAGGAGTAATTTTAAATCCTATGTTATCTATAGAACCATCAAAACCTTGTGTAGCATAAAATGCAAGCTTAGAATTATTTCCTTCCCATTTGTGAGTTAAGGTGTATGTACCATTTTCAAAATAAGTTCGCACTTGAGTAGCGTCTGTTCCAAAGAACACTGCTAATCTTCCTTTAGTCCTATCTTGAATTGTAAATGTTAGTGTTCTTGAATTTCCTAAATTTGCAGGAACTGTTTGAGATATATACCCTGAATAATTTCCAGAGTTTGTAGCTTTATCATTTCGTATTTCCCACCCAGCATCTAAATCCCAACTAGAGTATGCACTATCTTTTAAAGAAGTACTTGATAGGTAAAGAACACTTTCAGAAGTTTCAAACCCATAAATTCTTATTTCGTAAACACCTGAAACAGGAACTTTAAATTCAACTTTAGAATCTAAAAATTCACTTTGAGAATCAGACTCTTCAAATATTTTATCTAGCCCAACAATTTCTACAACAATACCGTTAGCGCCTTTCCAATTAAAACTAAAAGAGTATTCTACATCTTTTTCTAAAGTAAAATATTGATATAAAAATCCTCCATCAGCATAGTTTATTTCTGCTACATTGTTTAAAACTCCTATACGCATGTCTGCAGATTTCTTCCAAAAGAATGTAGCAGGTAAATCTGCTAACTCTCCAAAATTAGAATGCTCGAATGTAGTATTTTCTACAAGCTCATTTCCAACTGCAAATGTCCCATTAGTAATTATATTTACAGACGGTAAAAATAATAGTCTATGAGTGTCAGTATCACTGTCATATATAATACCTCCTGGAAGACCTGACGCCCCTTTACGTCTTAAACTGTTTCCTTTGTGTGTATATAAAAGAGCTCGTTTAGTTAAAAGTATTCTTTGGTATTTTTCATCCCAAGCACTGACAAAGCCTTTTCCTACAATAGGGCTATCTTGTAAATTAGTAACTGCAAAGTTTGAAACAACTCCTCCTATATCTCCTTGAATAAAATGGTCTAGTGTACTAAATGCATTATTATTATAAGAATCTTTATCTGCAGAAAGGTTGTTGAAAAACCATTTTTCCATCCCTAGACTGCTAATCTCAGTCAATTTATCACTAGCTAAAAATACTTTTTTATTTCTCTCATCTACAAAAAAGTATCCGTATTTAGTTACTAGCGTAGAGTACTGAGACTGTGTACCTCCATACCCTGCTTCAGTTTGTATAAGCTCATCTGGAGCCTGCGCAAATATATCTCCACTACCAATAAATGCTTCAGATCCATCAGACATTTCCATAGTTTGTTTACCTTTTGTGACAAACAAACTATCTTCCATATGAATATAAAGTAAATTGTTAAAAGTAGACAGAGTCCATAACTCTCCTCTATTTTTAGCCATGTCTTTATAGTCAGCAGCTAAAAACGTTCTAAAGTTATCTATAAGACTTGCAGGGTCTGATTTTAAAGATCTTTGTATTCTAGTTGTAAAAATACTTGGAGCTTCTATTAACGTAGGTAAAGGAATTGCTGTTCGTATTTTATTTACTACAGAGTAATCTGGATTGTATTTTATATTTTCTCTAGCAGTTAAATCGTAAATATTATCAAGACTATAATCTAAACCATCAGTATCAAACGTAGCTATCTTCTGCATAGACGATCCTGGAAAATAAGTATTACTATTACTTTCTTCGTGTCTAAAATTAACATTGTCTGTACTCTCAATAATAGAGTATAAAACGCTTACTTGATTTTCTGAAGGATACGTACTTATCCTAGGTTGTAGAGTTTGTCTAAATCCATATTTACATATAAAAGTGTCTCCACCTAATATTATAGTATTACTATTACCTCCAGTAACTCTTTGACAATCATTTACTACTTCTTCTATTACTTCTTCAACTTCTTCAACAATTTCAACTTCTTCTTCTGGCTCAGATAAAAATATTTGTTTTACAAACTTTACTCTACCCCATCTAGGAATTTGCCCTTTTCTGTATAGATAGTTACCATATAATTCACCTTTTATAGCTAATGCAGTATTAGGAAATGATCCACGATAAGGACCATAAGTAGCATCATTACAGTCACCATAAGGCATGTAATCATATTCATCAAAGCTTGAAGGGCTTTCTGCTGCTGTTTTTATAGGACCATATGCGTCATAATTAAGTTGATTTAGAATACCTGTAGCCCCACTTTTAAGATGCCCTGTATTGTCTGCAGTAAATAGATACACACCATAAGGGTTGTTAGGATCTCCTTGCGCTCCTACTGTTCCATCAGGACATCCAGGAAACCCTGGCCCTGGCGACCCATCGTGATAAGCAATAGTCATATAAGCATTAGTTAAAAGAACATGCTTAT
>Ga0070747_1000994_pt1 | contig 14058 bp, 21 predicted proteins | sample VirMetDEL_Mar_31_FD_77321 | JGI IMG/M metagenome (GOLD analysis project Ga0070747, IMG submission 77321) | Aqueous microbial communities from the Delaware River and Bay under freshwater to marine salinity gradient to study organic matter... | ecosystem: Environmental > Aquatic > Marine > Coastal...
AAAATAGGTGGAAATGGTAAGAGATGCCACTCTTATGAGGTTAACCACTTAAAAGCTAAAACTAAGTCATTCGAATACTCATGTGATTGTGGCATATCTCACAGTCTAGGCATTAGAAGACACAATAAAATACTAAACAAGATATCTAGATATCGGTGCGGTTCATGTAAATCAGTATTAACATTAAAAGAGGTATTATAATATGGAAAACTTACTCACAAGAAACAGCAAACTAAGCAAGGCTAGTGTATACACCGTTAATTTTGGCATTCCTGCCTTAAAGACATGCCCTATGGCTGATAAATGCAAAGCATACTGTTATGCTACTAAAGGTGCATACGCTTGGCCCGTAGTTAAGGCTGCCTATGAAAGACGCTTTCAAGCTACTAAGCAAGAAGACTTTGACGTTCGAATAGTTGAGGAGATAGCGAGAAGACCACTAATTGAAGCGGTGCGTATTCATGATGCAGGAGACTTTTATAATAAAGAATACCTCTTTGCTTGGATGAGAATAGCTAACACAATGCCCGAACGTACTTTCTACTTCTACACTAAACGTGTGAGCATGGTTAAAGACCAACATATATTCATGCCTAAGAACTTGATACCTATCTACTCAATAGGTGGTACAGAAGACCGTCATATAAGAACCGATAAGGACAGGCATAGCAAGATATTCGATAGCTTAGAAGCATTAGAAGCGGAAGGATATGTTAACGCTACGGAAGACGATACGGTCGCATGGCAATCTACTAACAATAAAATAGGTCTAGTTATACACTAATAACGCACTGCTCGGTAGTGTCGAATTATATTATAATAATATACTAATAGAGGATTGTGCAATGCACAACAAAGGATTAACTAATGGCATTAACAGCATACTGGACATATTGCAAAGATTGTAAGCATGAGGAGTACGATAGGAGAGAATTAAGCGAGTGCACTGATTGCGGTAGCTCAAATGTAGGTCATATAGTCGAACATGACGAAGACCCATGTTATGAGTAGTAGTAAGACGTTATTAGAACGTGTCGAGATATTAGAAGACACGAGAAAACAGAACATAGAAAAGCAGTATAAGAGGCTCAAATATAAACGTGAAGACTATATGCGTTATAGAGACTCCGCTGATTATATGTCTAATGAATGGAAAGAATATCAATATAAACTTAGTGAATTACAAGAACTGATGCAACACATTAAACTAGCCTATAGGTTAGGAAGGACAGGGAACAATGAGCAGTAAGAAAAAACAAAAAGGCGTGAGACTAAAGAATGCAAAAAAAGGGGACTTAATATTAATAGGTAGACTTAACACGCCTAATAGGTATTTTAGTTTTGGGTATAGTGACGGCTATATAAACTGTGGGGATGTACATCTTGCCGTGAAAGCTAACGATGGTCAGTATTATATAAAGGAAGGATTAGCACAATCTGATATGACTAAAACAAGGATAACAGAACTAGACGTTATAGCTAAGAAAGGGGAATTTTAATGTATAAACTACTACTGATCTTAATACTATTCACATCCTGTGGTAAGGATTTAGACCTCTTTAGACATCTATTAGGGGAGCACGATAATAATGAGACCTCACAAGCCTATGTACTTGGAAAGAAAGCCTTATACTGTTCACAAGAAGCAATGCGATTATATTGCACCGTTGGAGTATTTAGACCAACTACGGAAGTATTACCGCCTAGGGTATTTATGAACTATTCTTGTCATGTAGGCTATTTAAAATGTTTAGAAGGAAGAGGGTATTAATATGAATGGTTTACCACTAGCGTTATTATTGTCAGGTATCATATGGTATCTGATTTACTACGCACTAAAATTCACTATATTGCAATAAGCTTGCGAGTAGTTTATCATTATACAGGCATGGGATAGCTTCCTGTGCCTTATACATTTTGCAAAATGGAGAAATAACAATGAGTGATAAAGTAAAATCTTATGACATATCTTTATGTCAGGGATCTGATTACAAATTAATTATAAATTTAAAAGACCAAACGACGGGCTTACCTATTGATATTACGGGCTGGACTTTTGCCAGTGATATTAAGAAGACTATAAGCACGACAACAATTGAGGCTTCTTTTACCTTCCTTATAACCGATGCGGTCAATGGAGTGGTAGAAATGAGTCTAGACAATGCCACTAGTTCAGCCTTATTATTACCTAAACAAGATAAAAACATTAGGACAACGATTGACTATGCCTATGATGTTGAGAGAGTGGATAGCCTAGGCGATAAGCAAAGATTCATGCAAGGGCTAGTTAAGATAAGTCCAGAGGTAACAATATAAGTAATATAATAGTTGAGGAGCAAGTAACCGAGATAACCATCGAGACTACTACGACGGAAGTTAATGTTACTATCCCCTCAAGTCCAGATATTAACGTCACTGAGCAAGTCACTGAATTAACGGTGCTAGAATCCGATATAACGGAGTTATTAGTTCAGCCTATAGTCAGTGAGCTTATAGAGCTTACAACGTGTCCACAAGGCCCAGCAGGGCCACAAGGGCCTATAGGGCCTGAGGGTAGTGACGCTATAAGTGACACAAGACTCGCAGTAATCGCTAATGAAGACATAGAAGCCTTTAGAATAGTAAGGGCAGTTAATGCTACGGAAGTCCTTAAGGGTACAAGTGTATCGGGATTCATAGAAGCCAGAGCCTTAGGCATAACCACTGAGGCTATAGCCAATGGGGCTAGTGGTGCAGTAAAGTTTTTTGGAGTAATTGAAGACCCTAGTTTTTCGTATACTGCTGGAGACCCTCTGTTTTTAACTACAGATGGACAGATTACGGACGTTTATAGCTCTTTAACGGTGTATAACACTACTATCGGGCATGGTTTAGGGGCTGGAGCAATATTTATAGACCTACAGGAGCCCGTTTTATTATGAGCACACCTATTAAGTTTCTCACCTACGATAATAATGGTAGGCAAATATTACAGGCTATCGTGCCTAAGAAGACCTATGCTACCATTGACGTTGGTCTTTTATCTACGAGAACCATCAATTTGGACGCTGAGCCTATCGACAATAGTGAAATGGTACATATTAACGGCTTACTTTTAGAAGACAATTGCTATACAATAGCAGGGATGTCTTTAGTCTTTGATGGTGCACTAGACATAGCCCTAGGCGACTTTATAGATATAAGATACATTAACTAACGGAAGAAGGAGAATTTTCCATGGCAGGATTAACGAAAATTGATTTAAAAAGACAGTCTCAAGACGGTACGCTAGACAAAGCGAAGCTGGAAGCAGACTTTCTAAACGGTGGAGACCTTAACCTCACGAACGGAAACAATGATGCAACTATCACAGGTCTATCGGCTGGTGTTAATGCTAATGATGCTGTAAACCTAGCTCAGTTAAACGCTGCGTTATCAGGATCAATGTCGTACAAAGGTGTCATCGATGCTTCAGTGGCGGCAGGAACGGCTTTGGACGGTGCAGCAATTGGAGACTTCTTTCTAGTTTCTGTAGCTGGTACACTAGACGGTATTGCATTCAACGTAGGTGATCATCTTGTTGTTAATACAGCTATCACTGACTTTGATGTTGATGGGGCTGGTAAGATTGACATAATCGATAATACCGAATCTTTGGACATAATCCGCTCGAGTGATGTCCAGAATAACCTTACTACTGTTGCTACTGGTGATGTTTTAGACGCAGCACAAGGTAAAGTTTTAAAGGATGTTCAAGACCTTCAGCAAACAGAAATCGATGCTATCGAGACTGGAGCTGGTTTAGCTGCTGACGGTACTTATGTTACACCTTCAGGATCAAACTACATTGATGCTTCAACTTCACTTGCTTCTGCGGATAGTCTTCTAGATGCTCAGATTAAAGTAAATGAAGATGCAATCGCACTTATCAATGGAGTTGTTGACGTTTATAGTGAAGAGCCAACAGTGACTGACGGTTCTGCAGTTTTACCTGCACTTGCTAACATTCCAGTATTAGCTGGAACTGCAAGAGTTTACTTAAATGGTCTTAGACAGCTTGTTGGTGGTGGAAACGACTATACGATTAATGAGACTACAGGAGTTATTACTTTTTCTTCGGTTCTTAAAGATCCAAAAGATACAGTAATTGTAGATTATAAATACTAAGAAGGATGGGGCCTTAACGGGCTCCTTTTTAAATTATGGGTGGAAGAACAGGAATTGACGGTGACCAAGTACAGGATGAGACCTTAACAGGTGATGATATCCTAGATGGCTCAGTGCTTCAAAAGGATATTAGTAAGCCTGTGAGGTCTGTAACGGCCAATACCACTATAACTGATACTGATTACTTATTGCTAGTTGATGCTAGTGCAGGGTCAATCAATGTCACTATGCCTGATGCTTCACTATTTAGCGGTAGAGAGTTTAAAATCTCTAAGACCGATGCTTCAGTTAACGAAGTAGTCATATTGCCTTTTTCAGGGGATACTGTTTTGAATGATACACAAAAAGAGATATGCTTTCAAAATACAGTAATGATTTTAAATTCTGATGGACAAGGAAATTGGGTATGAGTAAATTTGAAAAAATGCAAATAGATAGCAGTAAAGATAATCCAGTTATAGCTAAATCAAATAACACTGATGCTTTTGGTAGAGCTAGAGTATCTGACGTTAATACAATATTTGATTATAACTTTTCTTTAATAAATGATTTTGATCTCTATTGGTCAGAGCTACTTACTAGCGGTGCAACTGCAACACATATCCCAGCAGATGCCCATTATGAACTAGCAGTAACAACCACCATTGGAAGTAAAGCAATTCTACAGTCACGCAGACACATGGAGTATTACACTGGTAAATCTCATATAGGTTATTTTACTGGTAACCCAAACTCTATACAGCAAGGCATGAGAAAAAGGCTGGGTTTATTCACTGGAAGCCAAGGCTATTTCTTTGAGATAACAGATACAGGTGCAAAGATTGTCGTTAGAAAGGGTGGTGTTGATGATGTTGTCGCTAGTGCTAACTGGAATGGTGATAAGCTAGATGGATCTGGTGCAAGTGGTATCTCTACAGATGAAAATAAACAACAATTGTATTTTATAGATATTGCATGGCTTGGATCTGGTCAAATTAGATTCGGGCAAGTTCTTAATGGTGGGCAACATATAATAGTTCACACATACCAAGCAGGAAACTCACTAACTACTCCATTTACAAATACAGCAGTTTTACCATTTAGAATAGAAATTGAGTGCATAGCAACAGCTCCAGTGGCAGATAAGCTACAGTTAACTTGCTTCTCTTATTTATATGAGGGTGGTAAAAACGCAGCTACTAGGCTTAGAGGGTGGGATTCTGGTGTTACTTCTATTACAGTTAATACAACTCCAAAGGCCCTATTTGGTGGTAGAGTTAATCCATCTAACGGTGAAGCATCAATTATAATGAGTGATGCTATCATGACATTAGTTTCTGGAAACTCAGAAGTTAGATGGCAACTATTATTTAATGCGACAATAACTTCACCTACATGGGTAAATGAGACGAACTCACTAGCACAGTCTTTATCTTCACCATCAACAACATCTTATTCTGGTGGATTTGTCGCTGCCTCTGGATACATAACAGTAGGGGGTACAGGTGTTATTGATCTATCCAAAACAGATATAGTGCTAGGGCATGGTGCTGATGGAGTATTCGATACATTTTTACTAGTAGCTGAAACAACATCAAGCAACTCTAAGATTTTAATTAGAGTAGATTGGGAGGAGTATTCATAATGAGCCAATTCGGAACTAATCATCCATTATTAGACGCAAGACTAGAGGGTGGAAAATACACAGCAACAGCTAATAGCATAACAGAGCACCATTTTATCTTCGCAGGAGATTGTGTATTTAACGGTATTGAGATATTTGCTAAAGACTCTAACTTTGATGATGATATAGAGTTATACACTGAGTATTATGTACCTCCACTAAACGAATGGAAACGGTACAAGAAGTTCGGTAAGAAGTTTAATCTAGCTCCTAATACATTACAGAAATATGTACTTTTACCAGCAGAGCCAAGTGCTGGTGTAAGAGTCACAATCAAATATAATAACACTGGAAGCACAGACGTTAAATTCTTTGCTAACTACTATGTATTTACGGATCTTGCTGAAGTGAATCCTGCTCAGTTACAAGAAGGGGAAGACTGGTAATGGTAGATAGTAATATGCCCACTAAAACAGGCTGGATTATCATCATACTAGCTCTTATAGTCCTCATATGGGAATTATATGTAATCTTCTTAGGAAGTGACATGAAAACGATCTCAGAGGAAATATGGATGCTTAATGATAGGTCTGCTGGGATACCCTTCGCTGCTGGTTTATTGGCTGGTCATTTCTTCTGGCCTAGAAAAGTACGTTATGGAAGCTAGGGTTAGCCCTCTCTTCTGCAGTTTTAAGCTTATGACAAGGCTTACATAAAACCTGTAAGTTTGACGCATCACAGAACACTAATACTGAATACCTATAAGCATCTTTTAATGAATTATAAACACCGTGACCAATTGGAACTATATGATCAACTTGTATGTCTTTCTTGGAATATTTAGCTTTGCAATGATTACACATATAAGAAACTCTACGACGCTTACCAGCATACCATTCAATCTTTTTACTTTCCAAAAAGTCTTTATAAATAGCAGATCTACTGAAAGTTTTCCTAATAGCCGACCTAACAGCATTCTTACAAAGAGCCTCATCTTTCTTGTCCATTTGACAACGATAGCATATAGACGGGATAATAGAAATACATGTGTGCCTAGGAGTTGGAAACTATGGATGGCTTTCAATTCCTTCTCTAAAATGGTATAATAGTAAAGAAGTAAGAAACTTAGGCCTAAAAATCTAAGTGGTGGTAATCAGGTTGCAATAACCACACCGCCAAAAAAATTCACTGTAAGAAAAAATTCCGAAAGGAAAATAAAAAAATAAAAAAACTGAGTTAAGATTGGAGATGTGGTTATTGGTTAACATTTGTTAATTCGTAACACTCTGTCCAAAAAATAAATTAAAAATAAATTAATAAATTCTTGTTGACTCTTTGGTCATAATCTGATTTAATGATTTCAGATTACAACAATAATAACCAAGAAACTTACGGAGAATTTAATTAGATGAAAAAAGCAGATGGACAAGCTCTATTCTCAGACATCATCAACTACTTTGAAACGAACTATACTATTTCGGCTTCTGGAAAGAATAACATCAAGCTAGGCTCAAGGACTCACACCGCAGCTCAGTTTGAAAAAAGATTCTCAGAAGATGCTGCTGGTATTCAATCACACGTTGGTCGTGTTGAGTTCGCTTCTTTAGTATCTGATATGGAAAAGGACAAAGGCTGGAACGAGAATAAAATATATGCCTATATGTCAGATAAGATATTTAGCTACCTTTACTCAAAGCTTCAAAAGGCTTCAAAGGAAACTGTAACTAAAGTAGAGAGTGATATAATTACTAGGAATCAATTCGATTGGTCATATCACTTACCTATTATTGATATCAAGAGCCAGCAACAGATTATGTATGATACTCGAACTAAGAGGGTTGACCACTGTACTGAGTACTCGGCTTGGAAGAACTATGTAATGACTAGGCCTAGCGATGATAAGAAGCATATGATGGCTTCTGTTATCCCAGCAGTTATAGATTACAATCCATATAAAGTAGATGAGATTCAATTTAGGGATGTAGGGCAACAGAAAGAAGTCCTTCATGTTAATGCTCATCTAACTCCACCTTGGAGAGAAGAGAGAATTGAAGATCCTAAATTGCCAAAAATGTTTGAAGAGTTTATGAGTTTCTTATTTCCTGAAGTGGAATGTAGAAAGTATGTATATCATTGGATGCATTTTATGCTCACACGCAGAAATCACTGTTTTCTTCTTCTTCACGGTGAACAAGGAGTAGGTAAAACTACCTTTGCATATGTGTGTCGAGCCCTAGTGGGGGCCACTAACTACGTCACGATTGACCCAGACTTTTGGGATAGTCGATTCAACCATCAACTTAAGTATAAGCGATTGGCTTACTTTGATGAAACCGTAATCACTCGAGATAACGTGACTAAGGTTAGGGCCCTTACTAATAAACACTTAAGCATTGAAGAGAAGGGAGTTAATGCGATCAATATTGAGAATCATTGTTCTTATATTATCGCTAACAATTCAGATAAGAAAAATCTTATAACTTATGACGACAGACGTTATTCTGTACCTATGCTAGGTAAGGATAATCTTAAGGTTCATTTAGGGCAAGATTGGCTAGACGAGTTCTATGACAAAATGGAAACGGATAAAAAATTCATAGGCCAGATAGGTAGTTGGATTCTAGCTTTTGGTGATCAGGGTGAGTATACAGAAAAGCATCCATATATTACTGATAACTTCTATGACCTAGTTGAGAAGGGTATGGCTATATGGCAAAAGAATATTGTTGAGCTCTTAGAGCAAAAGCAAAATGACCAATATGAGTTAGCAAGTCTTAAAGACGAGTTAAGAGGTACAGGCAGGACTACCCTTCAAGGATTCCTAGAGAATCATAGAGATAGGGAAGGCGACCACTACGGTTATGTAGGTCAAGCATCAGATGGTGCAAGGTGTCTATATCCTACGAGTAAGTATAAGCCTGATGTAAGTTTTGATAGTGAGGAATTCTAATGAAAATGATAAGAGTAACAAGAATGGGCAGGAGTGTTATACAGGGTGAAGATGCTGTAATCTACCTAGCTGTTAAGTCTATAAATTATGTCACTAAGGATGAAGTTGGCCACACTAAGATCATCATGCATCGTGGTGCGATTATAGTGGAAGAGAATGCAATGGAAATCATCAAGGCAATTGATACTGCTTGGATAACGGCATAATTATACAGTCTTTATTGGTGAGGACAGCGTAAAAATACGGATAATGCCCATTATAGAAACAACGAGATAAAGGATAAATATGAAGGATGTAGATTTATATCATGGCGATAATGAGTTTGTTTTATTATCTAAGTACGAAAAACTACAAACCCAACTAAAAGAAACTGAAAAGGTTATTGATTTTTATGCTGATATAAAAAGTTGGCATGGAACTACCATAGATAATTCTGACAGAAACAGAATAGAGAGTGAGAATTTCACTAGAAGGGGCGGCAAAAAAGCAAGAGAATACAAAGCTAAATACACTAGAGATAAAGGATAGATATGAGTGATACAATAGGTGACGTAAAAGTTAGATATATGGAGCTTTACGATAGATATAGCGATCTAAAAGATAGGCATAATGAACTAAAAACCCAACTAAAAGAAGCTAATAGATTGATTGATTATTGTTTAACTGAAACAGTAATGCACAGCTATGATAAAGATAAATTGAGAGAATACAAAGCTAGATTCAATGATGTAGATAATGAAATTCGATAAGATGTGCAATGATAGGACTACAGAAAGACTATCCTCAAAATTCGCCTCGATTGACTTCGAGTTCTACGATACTGCTGAAGGTAAGCTTCATATAGTTTGTGCTTCTATTCGATGCGAAGGTGGTACTCATAACTATTGGACTCATGATGAAGATTCTTGTGGCCCTATAAAGCTTAAGAGGCATATCAATGAACTACACGAAATGGGATACACTTTCCTAGCATATGCTGTAACAGCAGAGGCTTCATGCTTTATTTCTCTTGGTTTAGATCCTCTTAAGTTCAATTGGGTAGACCTATACTTAGAGTATCGTTGCCTTTCTAACAGCAATGACAATTATGCATACGGAAAGCAGCTTATTAAGGGACGTAAGAAGTTTACAAAGAAGCCCTTACCTAAGTGGCAAAGAAAGACAGAAAGTGACGAGAAGAAGGCTGACGCTTCCAAACAAGAGTATAGAATGGGTGCAGCAGTATACAAAACTCTCGGTATTGTAATCGATTCTGATTTTAAGAAAGAGATAAGAGATATCATCATCGCTTGTAATAGCGGTAAGCAAGAAGATATTGATGCCATGGTGGCGAGAAAAGATGAAATAATGGCCTATTGTGCTTCAGATGTTAAGCATCTTGAGCCCATGTGGAAGGAGATGGTTAATGAATATAAAAGATTACTTAGAAGTCGTTTTAATGTGGACTCCCTCGCAACTTTTGTTAAATCTAGGGCTAACTATGCTTGCCGTACGGCTATCATGGAGCGTTTGGGGTATCCTATTAATGTTGCTCAGACGAGAAATTTTTCTGATCAAGTTGGGAACATCCTCTGGGAGTGCCAAAGTGACATCGCTTCTCAATTCGAAGGTGGAGATAGTAGATTATTCAGGGCTACAGTTCAAAAGCGACCTCTCGACCTCAGTTGGAACCAAACAGCTACAAGAGCTCTTGTTCGACAATGGTGCGACGCTAATAGTTTCAAAGGATGGACTCTTACCGATGGAGGGGACTTGTCCCTATCACTTAAAGCTTTCAGTAAACCGATTTCATATAATCATACCTATTCTCGTAATAACCTTCTCGCCCAATTCCAGAGATATTTAAAACTAAAGCAGGGACTAAATGGATTCACTAAAAAAGAAGAAGGAAGTAAAAAGAAGAAGTTCTGGGACAATGTTGGAGCAGATGGAAGGGTGCGTCCATATTTTGGAATATACGGGGCCCAATCCGCCAGAAGTCAGCCTAGTGCCACCGGATTTATCCCTCTTAAAGCTGCATGGATGCGAGCTCTTATCCAACCAAAAGCAGGGAGAGCAATCTGTGGAATCGACTTCGCTTCCCAAGAATTCTTGCTCGCTGCCCTATTGTCAAAGGACAAACAAATGCTGGGGGCATACGAGTCAGGTGACGTGTATCTTGCCTTTGGGAAGTCAATTGGCTACATCCCTAGAAACGGAACAAAAGAAGAGTACAAAGAGAAGAGGGATAACTGTAAGGCAGTCGTGTTGGGCCTTAGTTACGATATGTCTGAGTATGGTCTTGCCAGAGACCTTAGTGAAAAGTTTGGTAGGAAAGTATCCACAGACGAAGCCTTAGGGTGGATCAATAAACATAAGACTGCCTATCCTACGTTCTGGAGATGGAAGGCTCAGACTCTAGAAGCATATAAGAAAAAAGGCTATGTATTCCTACCAGATGGTTGGTTTATGTGGGGAGATAACGACAACTTTAGATCAGTTGGAAACGTACCGATACAAGGAATGGGCTCTTGTATAATGAGAAAAGCGGTTGAACTTGCCCAAGATAGAGGTTTAGATGTTATTTATACTCTCCATGATGCTGTTTATATTGAATACGATGTGGCTGATACTGATTTCGAGGGAGTTCGTAACCTCGCAACGTGTATGGATGAGGCTTTTCGGTTCTACTTCAAAGGCGATGATAAGGCCAAAGCTGCTGTTAGACTTGACGCTGATATTTGGTCTCCTTCTCATGGACTTGAAGTTAATAAATTTGATGTGGAGTATCCTACAGCCTTTGACAAATACCAAGTAGGTGTAAAGCAACAGCAGACTTATATAGATGAAAGAGCAATAGATGATTACAACAGATTTAGTAAATATTTTAATGAATTAGATTTCAGCAATGAGGAGTTTTAAATGGGAGATATGAGGACGTTAGTTGAGCATATGAAGAAGAAAGATCATTGGGAGTGCCTAGAGGATCTTACACAAGAGCTGGGAAGAGCTGCTCGGACTATAGCCGTAATCTCTCAGGGTATGGATGAAAGCATAATAGATGCTAGACAGGAGCTTCCAGAGCAACTTGCAAAGGCATTCATTTTGATAGAGGTATCTAGGGTTAAGTTAGCAGTCTTAGCAGATGAGTGGAATAAGACTATGGGTAAGACTATAGATGAGATGAGTAAGACAGAAGTTAATTTTGATAGTCATGAATTTTAATATGAATTTAACAGCTAAGCCATTTAAGCATCAGCAAGATTTTATAGAGTTTTCAGATAAGTATAAATGGACGCTATGCGGCGACGAGATGGGATTAGGTAAGACCCTTTCTGCCATTGGTATCTCGGTATCTATGGGTGGGAAGACTTTAGTGGTAAGCCCTGCCTTCTTGAAATTTAATTGGAAAGCTGAGTTTTTAAAGTTTACAGACATCGAAGAAAGCGAGATATTTATTGTAGGCGATAGATTTACCAAGTTGACTAAGGATACGAAAGTAATCATCACCTCTTACTCTAGGCTTAAACTTTCTATGGAGTACTTTAGCTGGGCTGATCATGTGATAGCCGATGAAGCCCACTACTTAAAGAATCTTTTAGCTAAGAGGACGAGAAATTTCCATAATGGAGTGAGTAAAGCCCATCCAGCTAGACTTACTTTGTTATCGGGAACAGCCGTTAAGAATAGGGTAGCTGAGTTTTACAGCCTTTTAAAGCTATTAGCTCATTGCCCTTCTAACGGTAAAAAAATATCAGATAAATTCAGAACAGAAGCAAACTTTGCTAGGCATTTTTCTAATGAAATAGTTAGAAATATAAATGTCAGAGGACGTAGAGTTGAGCTTAGAACTTATGAAGGTCTTAAGAACGAGAAAGAATTAAGAACTTATTTCCAGAAGAAGTATATGAGGAGATTAACAAGGGATGTTATAGATCTTCCAGCATTATTAGAGAGATATGTAGAGGTTAAATATAGTTTTGACGACAAGGAGTTGGAGAATTATGAGCAGTACAAGGGAAAGAAAGAAGGACATATTATGGCTATTAAGAGAGGCAGTGCAATGGCCAAAGCTTCTTTTACTACTGATTATGCTAAAAATATATTTGAAGAAACCAATAGACCCGTGGTTATTTTTAGCGACCATGTTGATCCTGTACATATCATTGCGAGCGGGCTCAAGAGATCTGCTTACATTACGGGCTCAACCAAAATGGAAGACAGGCATGCCATCGTATCGGACTTTCAATCAGGTAAGTTGGATTACTTGGTGGCCACTATTGGTGCTGCATCTACTGGAATTACTCTCACTGCAGCACAAGATTTAGTATTTAATGATATGTCTTATATCCCTGCAGATAATGCACAGGCAAGTAAGCGTATTCACAGAATTGGACAAAATAATACATGCCGAATCCATAAAATGTGTGGTTCGGTAGTTGACAGAATGATCATGACTAGTTTAACTTCTAAGCAAGAAGTTATAGATAAAGTTTTATAAGGAGACTGGATATGCACATCAATGAAATTAAAATTATGCAAAGGAAGAATTTAGGTAATTACGAGCACAGAGAAGTAACAATCAATGCCTCTCTTACAGAAGGTGACAACTTTAATGAAGCCTACGACAAGGTTAATCAGGAAGTTAAACATGCTCTGGGGTATGGATATGTTCCAGTGCCACAACCAGTTTCTATTGCTCAAGTAGAAAAGGGTATTAAAGAAGTAGAAGCAAAAGAAAAGCCAGCACCTCCTAAGAAGAAAAGAGCACCAGCAAAGAAGAAGGATCCTGTTGTAGTTCCCACTCTTGAAGAGATGATGGCTTTATGTAGAGATACTGCTAATCGCCTTAAGTCGGCTGAGAAAGTTAAAGCTCTTATGTCTTCAGTTTGTGGAGTAGAAACACTAAAAGATGCAAATGAGAATACTTTTGTTGAACTTAAAACAAAGTTGAACGATGCCAAGTAATATTCATAGCGACAGGGCCCATTCAGTTCACGGAGCTTCATCAGCTTCTAGATGGATGGCTTGCCCAGCGTCGGTTAAACTAATAGAGAAATCTCCTCCTCAGAAGAGCTCTCACTATGCAGCAGAGGGTACTTGTGCTCACGAATTAGCTGAAGTAGCTATTCTACAAGAGAAGCCTTGTTCTGATTTCATAGGTGAGACTTTTGAAGGGTGGGAAGTAACTGAGGAGATGGCAGACTATGTTCAGACTTATGTTGATTATGTACAGGCTGCAGCTAAAAGGCCTAATACGGATATACTTATTGAAGAGAGATTTGATCTTTCGCATATCAGAGAAGGTATGTTTGGCTCAAATGATGCCTGTGTCCTTGAGTTCATGGGTACACTCGAAGTTATCGATCTTAAGTACGGA
>Ga0070747_1000997_pt1 | contig 14047 bp, 10 predicted proteins | sample VirMetDEL_Mar_31_FD_77321 | JGI IMG/M metagenome (GOLD analysis project Ga0070747, IMG submission 77321) | Aqueous microbial communities from the Delaware River and Bay under freshwater to marine salinity gradient to study organic matter... | ecosystem: Environmental > Aquatic > Marine > Coastal...
ACACAAGTTGGATTGAATACCGATTATTCAGAACCACAAATAATTTTTGATTCTGATAGAATTATGATAAATGCTAAGTCAGATGATATTGGTATTTTCGCAGAAGGCAATATATTTATTAAAGGAAAAAGTGTTGATATCAGAAATAATCAGCAAGTTAAAATAGTTACTAAACAAATGGTAACTGATTATACAGATGGAGTAAAAGAAGATTATAACAAGCCAGTAGATGGCGATACCCGATTACTACCAAAGGGAAGTATTGAATTGGCAGGGTTGATGAAACCAATGATAGATACATTTAAAGCAGACATACAAGCATTAGCATATTTGATACTACCACCTTCACTACCGAGTGGCGCACCAAACCCAAGTTTTATGAAAGGTATGAAAATAAAATTTGACAATATTAAAAATATGAAAGAAACAATAGATAAGTTTACTAATTTAGATTTTTTACCAAAACACGACTTTGAAACCGTATCGGTAAATGAATTTTTTAAAGAACTTGGATTAAACAATTTATCAATAGATTTTCCAACAGATGATTGGAATACATTTTTTGATGATGTAGAGGGAACAAGACAAAAAATACAAGACGCTCAAGATAATGCAGCAGCTACAAAAGCCGCTGTTGTAACTTTAAATTCCGTTTTGGGTGCAATTAAAGGTGATAGTTCTACGGAAGAAGTCACCACAGATAATGTGATAGAAGCACTTGATGCTTATGAAGCAGACCCAAATAGTTCACCAGTGGACACAACAGATATACGGGCAGTTATTGCAGACGGAGCTTCTAATGAAAATTTAAAGGATTATTTTGAAAATGGTGGTTCACCACAACTTGATGACTTACTTGGTAATGCAGAAAATGCCGAACAAGAAGCTCAACAACTGAACCAAATATTAAAAATTATGGAAATAGCAAAACCAGCACAGGAGCAAAAATGAATAAAAATAAGTTAAAAAATATAATTGAATTAGTTGTCCGTAAAGAAGTTAAAAAACAACTAAGTGAGATATTTATTAATGAACAAACAGAAGAAGTCAAACTATCAGAAGTGATTTCTACACCAAAACAAAAAGCTAAAAAAAGAATAGTTAAAAAGAAACAATACTCAAAAAATCCAGCATTAAATGAAGTATTGAACAATACCAATCCATTAGGAAAAAGTCAACAAGACGAGTATCCATCATTGGGCGGTGGCGTTTTAGGTTCTGACAATATGGCAGAAGTATTGGGTTATGGAAATTTGGGTGGAGTTCAAAATAAAGAACGAGCAAGAGAAATGGCAGCAGTAGACACAATCAAGAAACAAGGTGTTTCGGTAGACTCAGTTCCAGAAGGCGTACAAGATGCGTTAACTCGTGATTATTCTGGATTGATGAAAGCAATTAATAAAAAGAAAGAAGGTCATAGACCATAAAAAATAAATGAGCGTAATAGAAATAAATAATAATGAAGATAAGTTTGTTGGAATAGGATTTCCACTCGGCTTTAATGTTGAGGGAAGATTGTTCAATCAAACAAAAACCGTATTAGACCAAGCAAAATCTAATCTAAGGAATTTACTACTTACCACGCCAGGCGAACGAGTAGGACAACCAGACTTTGGTTGTAATCTTATAGATGTTTTGTTTGACCAGAATATAGTAGAGATATCAAATAGGGTTGATGAAATCATAAGAGAAGCAGTAAGTCAGCAACTACCTTACATTTTAATAAATGATATATTTGTAAGTAGTGCAGTTGATGATTCAAATCAGTTGAATATTCAATTGGAATTTTCAGTAACATTAGACCCCGATACATTTGATTCATTATTAATACAATTTAATACCGCAGGAGAAGTATAATGGCAAGAGAAATAGATTACGGAACAAGTAAGAAAGTAATGAAAAAGGAAGTAAGTTATCTCGGTAGAGACTTTTCCGACATTAGAAACAATCTAATTGAATTTGCTAAAACATACTTCCCAAATCAATACAACGATTTTAATGAAGCATCACCAGGAATGATGTTCATTGAAATGGCAGCGTATGTTGGGGATGTACTGAATTACTATGTTGATAATCAATTCAGAGAAACAATGTTACAACACGCAGAAGAAAGAAAAAATATATTAGCAATCGCTCAATCATATGGATACAAACCAAGTTTAGCAACACCTGCCACAGTAGAGCTGACGATTGAAGTTGATGTTCCTGCAAAAACAATTGGTAGTGGAGCTTCAGCTACATATCAACCCGACTTAACTTATGCCGGTGTTATTGAAGCAAATAGTAGTGTGTTGGCAGGAAACGGAACAGAGTTTAATTTATTAGATGTAGTAAACTTTAAAGTATCAAGTTCGTTGGACCCAATGGAAATTGAAACACTACAACCAACATCAGGTAATATACCTACAAATTTTAGACTAAGAAAGAACGTATTAGCTAAGTCAGGTAAAAGAGCAGTTGAAACATTTACATTTACATCAGCCAAGAAATTTGACAAGATAGTTTTAAAGAATGCAAAACCAACTGAAATCATTTCAGTAACAGATAGTGATAGTAATAAATTCTACGAAGTTCCGTTCTTAGCACAAGATACTGTGTTTGATAGTGTTGAAAATACTTCACTAAATGACCCAAGCTTATCAACATACCAAAATGATACACCATACTTGTTAAAGTTAATTAAGACGGCAAGAAGATTTACAACTCACATTCGTGAAGACGATAAAATGGAATTAAAATTTGGTTCAGGTGTTAGTGAAAATGCAGATGAAGATTTAATACCAAATCCAGATAATGTTGGTTCATCATTAGGTTTTGGTGTTTCAAGATTAGATGAGGCATTTGACCCAAGTAATTTTTTGAAAACACAAACATTTGGATTAGCACCAAACAATACAACACTTACGGTTGAATATGCTTATGGTGGAACAATAGACCATAATGTAGCATCAAATGATATTACAAGATTTAATAGATTAACCTATACATTAAACAAAGCAAATTTAAACCAAGCCAACGCAACAACATCAGAACAAAGTTTGAGAGTATTTAATGACTTACCATCTTCTGGTGGTTCAAGTGGCGAAACTCTTATTGAAATAAAACAAAACGCATCTGCTTATTTCAATGCACAAAACCGAGCAGTAACAAGACAAGACTATATTACAAGATGCTATAATCTACCACAGAAATTCGGTAATATAGCAAAAGCATTTATTGTTCAAGATGAACAATTAGAAGTAGGACAATTGGAAGTTATCGATGGTAAAATAAGGCAAGTCAAAAATGATAATGTAATACCGAATCCATTAGCACTAAACTTATATTGTTTAGGATATGATACTAATAGAAAACTCGTAGCACTAAATACAGCAGTCAAAAGAAATTTAAAAACATATTTATCACAATACAGAATTTTAACAGACGCAATCAATATTAAAGACGGATATGTTATTAATGTTGGTGTAAGATTTGCAATCACTACTAAACGAGGAATGAATGCAAATGTTATATTGAGAAAAGCAATTGCACAAGTTAGAGAATTCTTTAGAATTGAAAAGTGGCAAATCAACCAACCAATTATACTGAGTGATTTAGCATATCAGATTTCATTAGTGGACGGAGTGGTATCAGTAGTTCCACCAAAAGATAATAATCCAAATAATGATTTGATAATGATTGAAAACAAACATTTAGTTTCAGGTGGATATAGTGGAAATGTTTATGATTTACAAGCAGCTACAAAAGACGGAGTTATATATCCTTCAATGGACCCAGCGATATTTGAAATTAAATTACCCAATACAGACATTGAGGGTAGAGTAGTAGGAGATATGTAATGCATTATTTTGAATTTGGAAGAAGAGACGCAACAATTTATTCAGGTGGAACAACAGCTTCCATAAATACTGGATTTGACGAAATATTAGAAATTAATAAAGTTGTTAATGATAATGGAACAATTGGAAATGTTTCAAGAGTATTGATTGACTTTGATTACGCATATATTTCTGAGTCAATACAAAATGGTAGAATACCTTCTACTGCAAAATTTTATTTAAATTTATTTGACGCAACTTCAGAAGAAGTTGAAGCATCACAATCACTACACGTTTATATGGTTAGTGGTAGTTGGAAACAAGGAACAGGAAAACTTGACCACAATCCAGTAACTTCAGATGGAGTAAGTTATCAATATAGAGACCACGAGAATGAGACACCTTGGGTAACAGGTTCAAGGTTAGACGATGGTGGTGCCTGGTTTACTTCAAGTATTAGTAGTCAGTATGAAGTTAGTTCTTCATATTCCATAAGTTTTGATAAAAAAGATGTTAGAGCAGATGTTACAAGTTTGGTTAAAAATCATATTTATTCAAGTTCAATATTTCCGAACAACGGGTTTCTTGTAAAAAGAAAATCTAAAAGACCAACCACATCAATATTTGCATTTAATTCTGGTAGCGATACAACAGCTGATGAAGCAAGTTCTACTCGATTAGGAAATTTAAAATTCTTCTCAAGAGAAACTCATACAATTTACCCACCGAAATTAGAAGTTATGTGGGACGATTCAAGTTGGGCAACAGGAAGTTTATCAGCATTGAGTTCAACAGACTTAGAAAGATTAAAAGTTTATTTCCAAAATATTAGACCAGAATATAAAGAAAATTCAAAAGTTAAGTTAAGAGTAGTGGGTAGAGAATTATATCCGACAACTACATTTGCTACAACTCCAGCAGAACTAAGTATAAAATATTTACCAAGTGCATCTGCTTTCTATTCAGTCAAAGACGCAGAAACAGAAGAAACAATAATCCCATTCGGAACAGGTTCAAAAGTAAGTTGTGATAGTACAAGTAATTATTTTAATGTCTGGATGAATGGACTACAAGCAGAGAGAAACTATAGATTTTTAATTAAGGTCGTTAGTGGTAGTGGAACAACAGACGAACAAGAAAACTACTACGATGATGACTTTGAATTTAGAGTGGTAAGATAAAATGCCATATTCACTTGAAGAAGCAAAACTTAAATCTGACTTTTATAAAAATCAACTTGATAGTGATTTAATAGAATTCGAAAATAGGATTAGAGATTTAAAATCTAAACAAACGATATCAGGTTCAGCTGATGCGAATAAAACATTACGAGATGAAGACGGAAAATTAATTTCCTTTCAAAGCACTACAAATGTATCATCTTCTGCAGAAACAGATTTTGAAAATGTCAGAATACCAAATGAACAACAATTTTTTGCAGGTGAATTAGATAATTCCTTTACATACTATTTTCAACCAGAGGAGAGTTCCGCCACCGATACAAATACTGAACAAGACGAAACTCAAGAAGAACAAAATGCACAAGTTGAATTCCAAGCAACCAATAGAGATTACTTAATACAATTTGTAAATGTATATTTTGATGAAAACTACACACCACTTATGTCAACCGAATTACTAAATAATAAAATGTTAGATTTTTTTAAACAAGAAGGAAAAGAAGGTGGAAAAAACGCTGATGGGTGGGTAGGATTTAGACTTAATAAAAAAATTGGCGTTAAAATGTTTACAAAAAAAGGAAAAAAGGGAAAATTGTTCGGTGGTCGTAGTAGTAGACACAACTATCGTTCTTTAAAAAAAGATATAAATGGTTATCAATATAATGATGTAATTAATAGACAATTATACCATACCAGACGTGGACAAGAAATATGGTTAGAACTTGGATTTACATATGTCAGCTAACAAAACTAAGAAAGACGCAAGCGAGTAATGAGAGAATACGGATTTACACAAGCAGAAAGAAATACATACTTTGACCAAACAAGAGTGTATAGTAGTTTCGGTAGAGATACCCTAAACGATTTTATTGTGCTACACGTTTACACACCAGACTCAGTATCGGATGAAAACGCAACTCTATTAGGAACAAAGATTTTATCATTGGGTGAAGTGGAATTTAAAAATGGTGGTAACTTTATAGATATCAATGTTGGACAACACCTTAGAGATATGGGACTGACCGAAGGGGAATATAAAGTAGTTTACAAGTTCTTAAGAAGATTGGCTGGTAGAGAAAGAACGATACTCGTAGATGGAAATGGACAAGTTTGGACAGGTGATTATAAAGTAAAAATTATTAATAATGTAAGAAGATACTACACTAAAATGTCAGGTGATAAGACATCGGGTACAGATAAAGTGCAAGAAGTCGAACTTTTTCCAAAAGATTTAAAATATGTTTTAACAGAAACTTCTCCTGATAGAACAGAGATGAAAATAGAAGTAGATGATAAAGTTTCAAACCAAGAATACAGAACTGACTTTAAAGAAATTAATCAATTGATAGAATACAAACCACTTACTATAAATGGTGCAGGAGCAGTAAAATTTCATCAAAGAGACCAGTATCTTTTAGAATTTGATATAGATGAAAAGGATAGAGGATTTACTCAAAATATGGTTGGAGCAGAAATAATAATTCCAAATATGTATAAAATTACAGGTAATGAAGACACCACAAATGATGACATTGTTGACACATTTGAAGAAGAATTTGGTGGAAACTTACAGCAACAACTTGACGCTGGAGCTGCAACAGATTTCTTAGATTATACGGAAGCAGAATTAATTGAAATATTACTAAATGACCCAGACCCAAATGAGAGAGCATTGGCCGACGGAGCATTACAAGAACGAGCAAACGAGCAATACTAATGGCAGAAGAAAGAAAATTTATAGGAATAGAACCACAACAGACTCGAAGTGTTGGTGGTGCTTCAACTAAAACTAAAGGTCAAACTAAAAATTCAGTTGCTGAAACTATTACGCAGATTTCTCAACAAGTGGTAGAACAACCAGCACCGATAATTCAAGCAACGGTAACAACCGAACAAACACAACCCAACACTCAATTAGAATCACCACCTGAAATATTAGGTGATGTTGAGGATGTAAGAACAGAAACTATTGATATATCACCAGACTTAAGTATACAGGTTGAATTACCAGAGACTGGTATAGCGCCAGAATTCGCTGGAATAACCACTTCTGACTTATCAGAATTTGTTAGGTTCGATAATCGACCAAAACCAGACCCTACAAAATTAAAGGTAGAGATTAAAAAAAGTCCATTAGATGAACAAGGTGGTGCTTTAGCACAAATAAAAGAATCAATTGAAATTAAAAAAGCTAAGTCTTCTGATGAAACTATTATAGAAGAATTACGAGAACAAGCTTTTGATGTAATTAAAATTGGAACATATTCTAAACCAATTAAAAGTCAAGTAACAAAATATCCATCAGAACCACAACCATTGGGAGTTGTTGTTGATAATAGTGTTAGACAAACACTTGGACAACAGATTAAAAATGCAAGAGGAGCCAATGGAGTAACTCAAGTTATTGGACCAAATGGTATTGTGTTGGAAGAAATTAGTCCTGACGGGAAACTTGTTGTTGACCCAATCAAAGACGCAGGATTTGACCCATTAGACCCACCAGACGGCGTAAAAGCATTAAGAGAAGAATTTAAACAATATGTTGAAAGTGGACAAGATGAAGCTTCTACATTTGATACTTCACTCGGTTTCCAATCAAGTGAGGAAACAAATAAATTATTAGAAAAGGATGGTTTAGAAAAATTAATTGCAGTCAATACAACCACTCAAGAGATTGAAACTGAAAGTGGTGTTGGCTCATCTACAACTGCAAGAGAGAAAGTAACAACGGCAAAGGATGTTGCAGTAAAACTAAAAGCAAGAGACTATCGAGCTACCATTACAGAAGTGTTGGATAGTAATCGTATTCGTGTTTCGCTATCTTACAATGACGGAGTAAACTTGGTAAAGCACGTTGGAGATGATGACATATCCAAGAAATTTCCAAATTGGAAAGTAGTTTATAGAAAAAATAATTTAGAAAGATTTAAAACATATATGGTTAAAGACGACCAATATTGTTTAGTTACAAATGATGTATTGGGTGTTGATGGAAAATCAAGAATTGTAAAAACAAAACAACCACTTCGTGATAGTGTTAGTTTACTCGATAGACTTTATTTTGTAGAAAAGAGGCTGCCAGACTTTATTGATAATATTAGATTAGAACCTTATATTGAGCAAGAAAAGGAAGGAATCTATATGAGATTACCTAACTTTGAATCGGAACTAAAGTGGAATCCAACATTAGATTTCCAAGGAACTAATTACAAGAATCGCGATAATCTCGTTAGTGATACAACAAAAGATACAGACTCGATAGAGCAAAAAATATTATCTCAAAGTCTATTAGATATTCAACCTAATATTGATTATCAAAAAAGAACGACAAGTTTTGATGATATAAATGATAATGGTTTTGGAAACTTTGTAAATTTCTCAAGTGCAGAAAGACGGGTTAATAATTTTAGAGAAAAACTTAGATTAATTGAGAGTCATAGTGCAGCAAGCGCATCATTACTATCAGTATCAAGTTCACTTTCACAAGTACAATTCTTAGAAAAGAAGAGACAGAGAGTTAAAAATTCATTTGACCCATTTGAACATTATATGTATTTTGAAAGTTCATCTTATGTTAGTTCATCAGAAGGACAATTCCACGATACAGCTTGGCCTAAGTCTACTGCAACATCACCATACACACTATATTCAATAACAAGCTCACAAGCTACATCTTGGTATAGTAATATGATATTAAGTGCTTCTACTTATGACCAACGAAATATGAATTCATTGAGAAATTCACTACCTGGACACATTGTCAATGATACAAATAATAATGTATTCTTAGAATTTATGGATATGGTAGGACAACAATTTGATGAAGTATGGACATATACAAAATCTATAACTGATGTTAATATGAGATTTGAGAAGTTGTCTGAGGGTATATCTAAAGATGTTGCAAGAGAATATGCAAAATCACTCGGAATAGACTTTTATTCCGGTAATAATTTACTGAACTTACCCGAGTACCTATTGGGTAATAATACAGATGGAACTTCATTGTATGAATCGCCACAAGAAAAAGTTACTGAAGAAATATGGAAAAGAATTTTAGCAAACTTACCTTTCTTTATAAAAACAAAAGGAACAGAAAGAGCTATTAAAGGTTTACTAAGTTGTTATGGTATACCGAGTTCAATATTAAGAGTTCGTGAATATGGTGGACCAGATAAAGGAACACGAGTTAGTTATGAAATCAAAAGAAAATTTACAAGAGCAACAGACTTTAAAGCGGGTCAATTCATTAAAACACAATGGAAAACAACCGCAGGAACATCAAGATATCCTGAAACCGTAGAGTTTAGATTTAGAAGTCCACATAGTGTTGGAACATCTGGCTCAATGGCAATATTACAAAAAGGAAGTGAGTGGGGGATTTCTTTACAAGACAATGGCTCAACAGATGACTATGGACACCTAAAGTTTACCATTAGTGGTTCCAAGGGAACACGATATATTACTTCATCTTTACAACCATTCTACAATGACGATATGTGGAGTGTGATGTTAACACGAAAAGCTGGAGCAAACAGAACAGATGGAGCAACTCTTGGTGGACAACTTCCAAGTGATACCGCAAAAAGTCAAAGTGTGTATGAACTAACAACAAAGCAATATGATTCGACAAGAAATACAATTTTATTCCAAGATAGTCAAAGTCTAACATCACATACAGCAAGTGCGGTAGCAGACCCAAATAATATATCTGGTAGTCAATTAAATGCAGCGTTTACGGCAAGTGGACACGTATTCTTAGGTGGTAGTGGTAGTAGATTTGGAACACAATTTAGTGGTTCACTAATGGAGTATCGTTTGTGGTCAGAACCATTGAGTTCAAGTGTATTTGATAATCACGTTAGAACACCAAAAGCATATAACGGAAATAGTTATTCTTCATCATATGACAATTTATTTGTTCGTTATGAATTAAACGATAACAAAAATTTACAAACATTTCCTACATTATCTAATGTAGCACATATACAAACTTATGAAACAGGTTCAATAGGAGCTACTATTAATGGATTTACAGGCAACTTTTCAAGAACATTGGTTGATAAAGAACAATTGAGAGTTCCAAATGTTGGCCCTAATCGTAGAAACGCAACTAAGATTAGAATTGAGGACACTACAATCACACAACCACTATTACCAGATAATAGAAAAGAGAAATCTTCACAAGATTTTGCACCAATAGATAGTAATAAAGTTGGTATTTACTTTTCACCAGTTGATGTAGTGAATGAAGATATAACATATAGTGTAGCAGACTTTAACTTTGATGACTACATTGGTGACCCAAGAGATGAATTCAAAGTTCAATATAAAGACTTACGAGATTTAAGAGACGAGTATTTCAAAAGATATACTTCTGCAAACAATTTTTGGGATTATCTGAAAATTCTAACTTACTATGACGCAAGTATATTCAAACAATTAGAATCACTACTTCCTGCGAGAGCAGATTCACAAACGGGTATTTTAATTGAACCAAACATATTAGAACGTTCTAAACAAATTATTGGAGATAAACCAGAATTTGATAATCGTTATTATGAAAATGCAAATATATTTGAGGACGGAATACAAGTGACAAGATTTATTAGTGGTTCACCAGATAATGTAGTTCAAACATTTGGTAGTTATGATACTTATAATGGTGGAGTCAATTTGAATGACTTTGGTTCAGGTTCAGATGCGTTGGGTGTATTAGGTGTTCCTTCATTAGTTCATTTGGACAAATTAAATCCAAAACAAGAATTTGGAACTTTATATGCAACGGCAAGTGTTACTGTTGGTGGTATAAATGACCACTTTACACAAGCATTACAAACCAATGTATCACACTCAAGAATAGCAGAACACAATGAAGAGAGAAATTATTTTTATACAAGTGATGGAAATGCACTAAGGTTAAGTGGTAGTTATCAATACTCTGCTTCAAGAGTTCAAAGTATGGCACACGATACAAGATTATTTAGAGCATTTTATCAAGGAACAAAATTAACAAGAGATAACACAATAGATGGTGGTGAGCCAGTTGAAGTAACAATTGTAGCACCAACTACATTAGTAACACAGGACTCAGAACAAAGTAAACTAAGAACAGAATAAAAAACATATGGAAAACTTAACTTTCTTATATTTATTAATGAATAAGAATAGTTATATAATTTCCACAGGAGTAAAACAAAATGGGATTTTTAGATAATACGAGTATAACAGTAGACGCAATTTTGACAAAAAAAGGTCGTGAACTTTTGGCAAGAGGGCAGAACGAATTTAAGATAACAAAATTTGCATTAGCAGATGATGAGATTGATTACAATCTATGGGACACAACACATACTAATGGTTCAAACTATTATGGTGCGGTGATTGAAAATATGCCTTTATTAGAGGCGTTCGTAGATGAAAACCAACTTATGAGATATAAGTTAACAACACTTCCAAAGGAAACAGCAAAACTTCCTATCTTGGAAGTTCCAAATGCACAATTGACTTTCAATGGAGCAGGACAAGTTCAAACCATATCACCAAATACAAGAAATGGTGTAGATAAATCATTTACATTTGTTTTACAGAACTCAGACTTAGCAAACATAACACCAGAAGGTGGTGCTTTCGGTGGTGGTGGTAGAGGAGCAACTACACCAGTATTTTTAAACGAAGCAGATAGAAAACGCTCATTGACCATAACTGGAAAATCAATAAGACTTATTTCAAGGTCAGCAACAACAGAAACTAAAACCAATATTACAGTAATAGGTAGAGAAACAGGTGCAACCTTTAACATACCGATTACCGTAAAAGCAGACCCAAGTAAATTATAAGGAGTAATAAGTAATGTCAGTATTTCAAAGATTTGATAGAGAAAACGATATAGTTGAGAATCAAAGAACAACAGTTTCAAGTGGACTTTGGTCAGGTGGAACAGGAACTTTAACAACATTTTTCACGGCATCAGCAGATGCCACAGCGCATGTTAAAGATGTTTATAAAACAGACCCAGCATCCGATACAGCAGCAGAAGTTCAATTTGCTATCGGATATGCAAGTTTCGGTGGAAGTGGTTCATTAGGAAACACAACCGATACAACTGCAGGAAACAGAGAATCTGCAGCACTATATAGACAATTTGCAAATGTCTTATTACCACCAAATACAAGTAAATTTACTTTTACAGGAGCAAGTTCAACATCAGATGATTTTTATTTTATATCTTTTCAAAGAGCTCGCATGAGAGAAAAGATTGACCCAGGAAATTGGGAGTTAAATCTTGGTAGTGGAAGTTTATTACTTCCAACAGCCCATAGAGGAGATGCTATTCGTTTAATAGATGATAGTTCAACAAATACTTCGCCTGATGTAAATGAAGGTGGAAGAGTATTTAATGTCGTTAGTGGTTCAGTAGCAAGTGGAGTTGCAAATGCAGCTACAATACAAGGACCAGGCGCTTACGGACTATTCTATCCTGACTTAGGTTTAATGTTATTAAATCCTGCTACATTAGTATCCGCATCCATTGTTACTTTAACAAGTACAAATGCAAACGATAATAATTCTAAAAGATTTTTTAATTCTATCGTGAGTGGTTCAGGAACAGTTGGAACAGGTAAATATTTCGCAGCTCGTCGAGAAGAGGAAATTAGTTCAACAAGTTACTTTGTTCGTGTAAACAACAAGAAGTTTAACTTTAGTTCTAATCCAACTTTCTTTACTGGCTCAGATGGTTCTTTTACACAAGGAACTTTCTTCAAAGACCCTAAAACTTTTATCACACAAGTCGGACTTTATAATGATAGTGATGAGCTATTAGCTATCGCTAAATTATCAAAACCATTATTAAATTCATACGCGAGGGAAGCTATTATAAAAGTGAAACTTGATTTTTAGGATTTAAAAATGCTAAAAAATCTTGACCCAAAAGATATTTCAATTAAACCTTTCAAGTCGTTTAAGAACTTTACTTTTACCAATAACGATAGTGGAAGTGGAGTTTGGTTGATTAGGGCTCGTAGTGGTTCTATGTTCAGTTATGTCAGTTCATCAGACTCAACCACAACAATAACATCAGGTTCAACAACAACAAACTATTTTGCACTGCCAACTTGGCACACAATCAACAAACTATTTTACAAGGATACTTCTAACCCATTTAATGTTTTTGGTGGTTACGATAGTACAAAACAAAATAGAGAACTTCATACATCAGCATCAATTATTAATGTATCACGAGAAATTTTTGGTGAAGAAATAAAACCAGAATCAATTAATTTAAGTTTAACCACAGATGGTAAAACATATACTATTAAAGATGACGGAGATGGAAACCTATATGACAATACATACTCAGCAAGTTTTGCTGCATATAAGTCAAGTTCGTTTGATAGTAGTCAAGGGGTATCATTAGCATCAGCCACTCGTGGTAGTGGTTCAGAAGTCGGTAATGTGTTTTATTCACAAGGAATATTAGCACTAACTGATACAGGTTCTTATGCAAGAGATGTTACAGGTTATACTCTAAAATATAAATCAACACAAACTCATTATGAATATGAGTATAGATTAACTGCTAAACCATTTGAGTTTAACGCTACTACAAATATTAGCGCTACACCAGGTCGTAGTGGTAGTTTAACTCTACCATTAGGGACGGTTTCAATGTCTAACTTTTTACCACCAGGTGATAGACCGAGTGGACAAGGAACAGGAAGTTTAAAAACTTCTTACAATGCAGCAACCGAATCACTAAATTTCACAACACACTCAGAGTTTAGACCTTACGTTACACAATTAGGATTGTATAATGAAAATGAAGAACTATTGGTACACGGAAAACTCGGAAGACCCATCAAATTATCAGATGATTTCGAAACAACTTTTGTAGTCAGATTTGACTCGTAATCTTTACTAATCTTATATTTATTACTGAATAAAACTCAACGGAGAAAACAATGTTTCATTTTATGAAAAAAATGGTTATGACGGCAGTTATGTTTGGAATGGTTTTTGCACAAAGTCCAATCATAAGGGTTAAAC
>Ga0070747_1000998_pt1 | contig 14046 bp, 10 predicted proteins | sample VirMetDEL_Mar_31_FD_77321 | JGI IMG/M metagenome (GOLD analysis project Ga0070747, IMG submission 77321) | Aqueous microbial communities from the Delaware River and Bay under freshwater to marine salinity gradient to study organic matter... | ecosystem: Environmental > Aquatic > Marine > Coastal...
AGTTAAACAACAACAATCAGGATACCTATCAAGAACAGATTGGTATATAATACGTAAAGCAGATGTAGGTACAGCTATACCAACTGCTATACAAACTTTTAGAAATGCAATACGTGCTGATGCAACACGAATAGAGAATGCAATTACAGCAGCAACAACTATGGATGAATTTATAGCATTACATACAACAACACATAATGAAGATGGAACAGTAGATCAAATAGCAATTACACAATCGTGGACAGAGGAGTAAATAATGGCATCAACCTATACAACTAGAATAAGACTTACTAAACAAGGAGATGGAGACAATCCTAACTCTTGGGGTACAGTATTAAATGATGGAGTTATTAGTCTTGTTGATGATGCTATAGCAGGTTACACTACAATTTCTATAGGATCAGCAGCAACGGTAACATTATCAGCAGTTGATGGAGCAGAAGATCAAGCTCGTTATGCTTTTCTTGAAGTAGCAGGTTCCGTTGGAGGAACATTTGATGATATTGTAATACAAATACCTTCTAATTCTAAATCATATGTAATTAATAATAAAGTATCAGCAAATACAACAGCAAGTGATACTGTTAAAATTAAAACAGCAAGTGGTTCTGGATATACAATTCCTTTTGGTGCTATAGGTTTAGTTGTTTGTGATGGTACAAGTGTATATGCAACAAATGCAGTAGGTTTAGGATTAGGTACAGCAGCTTCAGCAGACATAGGAGTATGTGCTACTAATATTGCTGATGTATCTTTATCAGATTTAAGATATGTAAGAACTTCTGTAACAGCTAATACTACAGTAAGAGGAGACTTTGTAGTAGAAGCAGGTTCATTAAAAGTAGGAACATCTGCTAGAGCTTATAATCCTATAACAACATTAACAGATGCAGCAAGTATTACAAGTGACTTTGCTGTAGGAAATAATTTCTTAGTAACTTTAGGTGGTAATAGAACTTTAGCTGCACCTTCTAATGCAGTTGCAGGACAAAGTGGTTCTATTTATATTATACAAGACGGTACTGGTTCAAGAACTTTAGGATATAATACAGTTTTTCAATTTGTATCAGCAACAGTTCCTACACTAAGTACAGGAGCTGGTGATGTAGATATGTTACTTTACATGGCACGTAGTGCAACAACAATAGATGCAGTATTATTAAAAAACTTTGATAGGTAATTAATGTCTAAATTAGTTAAATTAAATTTTGATGCTGGTTTTCATAGAGAATCTACACAGTATGCAGAAGAAGGTAAATGGTATGATGGAGATCGTGTAAGATTTCGTGATGGTAAACCAGAAGTTTTACGTGGTTATAATCTTAAAGTACCTGAATCTTTTGATGGTAATGGTAGAGATTTAATTACCTGGTCTGATAATAACCAATTTAAAAGAGCTATGTTTGGTACAGATCAAAAATTATATGAACATAATGGTGATCAGTTATTTGATGTAACTCCTGTATCTGTAGCTGTAACATTAACAAATGTATTTGGAACATCTTCTGGTTCAACACGAGTATGTTGTTCTGATAATGCTCATGGTAGAGTATCAGGTGATTTTGTATTCTTTACAAGTGTAACTCCTTTTGGAAGTAATGTATCTTTAGAAGGTGTTTATCCTGTTTCAGTAATTAATAGTAATGTTTTTGCTATTGAATCAACTGTTACAGCAGCAGCTACTTCAACACAAGCAGGTGCTGCAACTTTTAATTATTTAATAGGAACTGGAACTAATAATGCTGTTACAGGTTTAGGTTATGGTGCAGCTTCTTATCAAGCTACTGTATGTGCTTCTAATACAAGAGCATGGAATCAACCTACATCAACAGGAGCTAGTGATTTTATAAGTCAGATTACAACTTGGAGTTTAGATAATTGGGGTGAAGATGTGCTTGCTAATAGAAGAGGTGGTGCTATTTATTATTGGGATACAAATGCATCTACTACACCTATTAGGTCTGTTATTGTAACTAACTCACCAACTACAGTAAACTCTATAGTAGTGTCTCCTAATGATAGACATTTAATTGCATTAGGTTCTAATGAATTTGGAACAACAGCATCTCCTAGTGGTACATATAATCCTATGGTTGTTAGATGGTCTGATCAAGAAGACTATACAAACTGGACACCTTCTATAAGTTCTACTTCTGGTGAAAGTATATTAACAGATGGTACAAGAATAGTAGGAGGAATAAGAGGTCGTAATGCAATTTCTATTTGGACTGATAATTCTTTATGGTCTATGCAATTTGTTGGTCCTCCTTTTACTTTTAAGTTTCAACAACAAGGAACTAACTGTGGAATGATAGGACCTCATGCAGGAGTTGATTATAATGGTACACCTATTTGGATGGGACATGAAAACTTCTTTGCTTTTGATGGTCAAATAAGAAATTTACCTGCTACTATTAGAAGATATGTTTTTGATAATTTAAATATAGATCAAAAAGATAAAGTATTTGCAGGAATTAATTCTGAGTTTAAAGAAATAATTTGGTTATATCCTTCTATTAATTCAAGTGAATGTGATAGTTATGTATTATATTCTCCTGATGAAAATTACTGGACTTATGGAACTTGTTTTTGGACTACGTTTGCTGATAGAACAGTTTTTGGAAATACAATAACAACAGGTGCAACAGTCTCAGGAAGTAATTTATATAATAATGAACCAACAGATATATTTACAGGTAACGGTGCAGGTCTTAGTTCTTTTATAGAGTCTGCTGATTTTGATATTGAAGATGGTAATGAATTAATGTTTATGGATAAAATTATTCCTGACTTTGATATTAATACTGGCAACATTAAATTTTCTATTACAACAAAACAATATCCAGAAAGTAGTAATGCTACAACTAAAGGACCTTTTACAATATCAAATACTACAGATAAAATTAACATGAGAGCAAGAGGAAGACAAGGAAGAATTAAAGTATCTTGTAATAGTACAGGTACTAAATGGAGATGGGGCTCTTTACGATTAGCTGTACAACCTGATGGAGGTAGATAATGTATCCTATACTACCAAAGTTTTTTAATATAACGACTAAAGAAGCTAGAAATGTTTATAATGAAATTTCAAGATGGGGTGCTACTTTAATCAATCAATTAGATGCAAGAGATAGTGAGATAGATGGTAGACCTTCTACAAATATAAGAGTGGTAGTAACTATATCAAGCATTAGTAGACCACAAAAAGGTGATGTAGTTTACTCTGCAAGTGCAGGAAAGTATAAAGGATATGTAAGTACAGCAGCTTCAACTACATGGAAGAATTTTAATTAATGAATAATAATGAATATTTTAATTTTATAAATAATAGTACTTTAATAGGAAATCTTAATCAAGGTAAAACTATATTAAAAGGTACACCTACCTTAAAGAATAAGCTAGAAATAATTGCAAACATGAAAGACATACAGTATAATACTTCTAATTACATGAGTCCTCGGAGATTAAAAAAATGAACGTACCTTTTGAAACAGCTAGAGATATAATACAAGACCAACCATTTCCATATGATACAATGGATAGATTACGTTTGATGCAAAGACCAGGAGGATTAAGATCAATGGGTCCTCAAACTGTTCCAATGGCACATGGAGGAGGACTTGCAGATTTACCTGTGGTTAAAGCTGGCTTTGGAGGATTTCTTAAAAAGTTAGCTCCTATTGCTTTAGCTATTGCAGCTCCTTTTGTATTACCAGCTATTGCTCCTGCTGTATTTGGTGCAGGTGCTACTATGTTTGGTGGTGCTTTAGCTACTGGTACAGCTTTAGGTGCTGGAGCTATGGTAGGATTAGGATCAGGACTTGGTAGTTTAATAGCAGGAGCTAAACCTAAAGATGCATTAAAACAAATGTTAATCTCTGGTGTAACTGCAGGAGCTATGAAAGGCATGTCTAATTACTTTACTGGTGCTGGAGCAGCTGCTGAAGGAGCAGGTAATCTTTCAAAAACATCTGGTTTAATACCAGCCGAAGCAACTCAAGCTGGAACTTTGGCTAAAGTTGGAGCAACACCTACTAACTTATCTTCTATGGGACAACAAGGAGTAGGACTAGCTTATGGTGCACCAAATGCAACAACAGGTATGGGTAACTTAGCAACAACTGGTTCAAACTATGCTAATGTACCAGTTTATAATGCTAATGCTCCTGTAGAGATGGGTTCAAAATTTCAGTTTAATTATGGAGGAACAACAAGTGCACCAACTGCTGCTGTAAATAATGCTAATGCTTTAGGTAATGTTGGAGCTACTGCTAATAATATAAATCCAATTAATGCACAAAATCCTATGGGTCAAAGAATAGGACAAAGTCTTAAAAATTTAGGTCAAGATATAAAAGCAAATAAATTATCTTACTTAGGAAAAGCAGCAGCAATAGATTTAGGAGTTCCAGACTTTGAGATGCAGTATGCTCAAGAAGACTTTGATAAATTATCTCCTGAAGAGCAAGCAAAACAAATGTATGGACCTAATTATCAAGCTTACTTACCAGCTACAAATTCTTTCAATACTATGGAAAGATATAGAGTAGCTAGTAATCCAGGAAGTCAGTTACCTAAATATGCTTATAGAAAAGTAGCTCAAGGTGGACAAGTAAATAGAAATATGGGTGGAGGATTACTTGGTGTGGCAACAGGACCTGAATTTTCTGGACCTGTTCCAGGAGAGGGACATGGTATGGAAGATAATGTTTATATGCCGATTGTAGATAGAGCACAAGGACAACAAGTAGCTACATTAGCTGTAAGTCCTACAGAATATGTAGTAGATAGTCATACAATGGCTGCTTTAGGAAACGGTAATCCTGATGAAGGAGCTAAAGTTATGGATCAAAAAATAAAAGAAATTAGACAAGAAGCCTACGGAACTACAAAGCAACCAAATCAAATAGATGGTGCACGTTCTTTAGAATCATTGACAGTTTAGGAGAATATAGATGGCAGTTTTATCCTCACTTTTTAATATAGGAACGCAATACCCAAGTGCACCTCCTCAAGGTACAAGTATTAACTCTCAAAAACTTGCAGAAGAGATCTCTCCTTTTTATAAAGACTTGCTTGCTAAGTCTCAAGCTTTATATAATCAACAAACAGAAGAAGGTTACACACCTTATCAAGCTCCAACTATGGCACAGTTTAGTCCTGAACAACAACAATCTTTTGCAGGAATACAAGGACTTGTGGGGTCTCAGAAGCCTGTATATGATGAAGCTATGGCTTTAACAAGAGGAACTACAAGAAGGTTTACTCCTGAAACTGCACAAGCTTTAATGAATCCTTATCAACAAGCTGTTACTGACGTAGAAAAAAGAAACATACAAGAAAATTATGAGAATACAATACTACCTGAACTAAGAGCAGGTGCTGCAATGAATCAACCTTATGGTGGCAGTAGACAAGCTATTCTTGAAGGCATGGCTTCTGATAGTAATCAACGTCTTTTAGCAGATGCACAAGCCAAAGGAAGTTTAACTGCTTACAATGATGCTCAATCTTTATTTGCTAATCAAATAAATAGAGAAGGAGCTGCTGCTAGTCAGCTACCTACTTTAGCATCAGCATCTTATAAAACACAAGCAGGTGAGTTAGGAGCTTTACAAGCTGTAGGTGAAGAGAAACAAAAACAAACACAGTCAGCTTTAGATGAAGCTTATAGAAACTATTTAGAAGAAAAAAGATTTCCTGAAACAAGCATGAATCAATACCAAGCTATTATTCAAGGGTTTCCTGCACTTAAACAAGACATTACAAGAGCTGCACCTCCTCCTCAACCAAGCATGGCTAATCAATTAATTGGTGGACTAGGTACTTTAGGTTCTTTATATGGTGCTTATGGTGGATTTAGTGATGGAGGTTTTGGTTCTGCATTGCCTGGCTATGGTCCTGTTTCTCAAAAAGAAGGTAGTGGTGCAACTACTATTCTTCCTAGACAAAATGCTGGTATGGCTAATCCTAATGATCCTCGTTATGATATGTCTTTTGAAGACCCAAATATGATAGGTGAAGTAGAACAAAATAGATTAATGGAATCACAAAGATTACAAGAGTTAGAATTAATGTCTGATCCTTCTGTATTAGAGAACCAATATCGTGCTGCTATGATTGCAGTTAATGGAGGTACTAGTGAAGAAAGAATCTACAAAGATAGGATACTTAACGGTGCTAGAGAATTAGGTATTGACATGCAACCTTTAATAGATGAAGTTCGTGCTAATAATAAAGAAGAAAGAAGTATGAATCGTCAAGAATTTATTGGAGGTATGGGAGATAAAGTAAATAGTGGTCTACAAAATTTACAAGAAGTTTTAGGAGCACGTAACATTATACCTAGACAATCAGGTGGTCCAGCATCAGGTGCAATGATAAAATATAATTATCCAAGATCACAACATAAAGGTCCTGTACCTATAGGTTCAAGCTTTTCAGATGATGTTAAAGGAGGTTTAGTACCAGTAAATTTGCCAATTCAAAGACAAAACGTAAGTAGTTCTTTTCAAACACCTACACCTGTAGCAGCACCAACAACACAACCAAACACTCAACTTCTTCCAGCCAATACTACAAACAGAGTTGATCCAAGAAGACAACCAGCTTATACTGGAGTAATAGGTTCAGGTGGTTTAGTTGATATAACAGATGATGGTTTACAAGTCTTTCAAAAAACTCAACAAGGAATATTAAATAGATCTTTATATGGTGGAGTATTAGAAGGAGGTAATCCTGCATTAGCTGCTACACCAATAGAAGAAACAACTTCAACTCCTGCTGCACCTATGAGTCCAACTATAGCAGGAATGTTAGAAAGATCTCCTTTACAAACTACAGATTCAGTTGGATCTTATGGAAGTACACTTCCTAAATCTGCAATAGAAGGTACTGATCTTTATAACATGCCTAGTGTGCAATCAAAAGGTGGTATATATAGTGTACATGATGTTGTAAACTCTGGTATGCCTTTAACAAGACCTAGTGATGCACCTGAAACTATCGTTAATACAGCAGCACAAACAAAATATCGAGATCCTCAAACAGGTAAAATACCTTATGGCTTATATGTTCCCCAACCTATTAATACATTTGGTCAAGGTTATGATTTAAAAGATGTAGATTATTTTACAGCTAATGCTTTAGCATCTAAAGAAGGTGCTCAAAGGTTTATGTATAATAATGAATATGCAAGAACAGATCCTGGACTATTATCTAATTATGATTATAGTAGATTAGGAACTAAACCTTTTGCAGGTTTAGAAGATACTCAAAGAATAAATGAGATGACAACTGGTATGTATGGGTCAGGAAGAGGAGCAAGTATACTACAACCTCAAAATCCTAATGATGCTTCATCTATGAGAGCTAAAGGTTATACACAAACGGGAAGAGGTGGGGGATGGCAATTTACAGGAATAAAACCATACGTTCCTCCAACAGGTAGATCAGGTTATGTAGGACAACTCTCTGCTGGTGGTCCAGTTATAGCTAGAAAAGGTGGTGGGTTAGTAGACTTACCAGTTGTTAAGAGACAACAAAATGCTACCGTTTTATCACCTCAAGATCAAGCACTTGTAAATACATATAACAATTCAAGTGATTTTCAGTTAAGAGCTAAGATAAGAGATGAGAATCCTAATTTAGAATTAGGATGGAGTCTAAGTGATCGTGGTACAGTTTTTACTGGTATTAATAATAAATTAAATAGTATATATGATTTTGTTACTAAGTTAAAAATACCAGATAATCTTAAATCAGAAGTAGACCGTATTTTATTTAAGACAAATTATAGGGTAGAAAATTTAGATGATATGGAAGAGAATTTAAAGAAAGTTCTAAATGTTAATGAGGTAAATCCTGCTTTATCAGGTAGTATGGATACAATATCTGGTAAGAAACAACAAGCCTTTGTAGAAGGTAAAGATACTCCACCCATTCAAAAATATGAAAAAGCAAAGCAGGTTATTAAAGACGTAGGGGATCTAGGAGTTGATACAACAATGAAGGTAGGTGCATCTCTTGCAAGCCTACTTGAAACATCTATAAATAATAAAAAAGAAACAACAACAGATGGAAAAAAAGAGACAGATAATGCAACTCTTGATAAAAATAAAGACGTAATACTTAATGAATCACTTGAAGCTAATAATGCAGCATTAAACCTATTAGATCAAAACGGACTTTTAAATAAAAACAAAGATTCAGGTTTATTAAATTATAAAAATAGATTGACGGATGCTCTTGCTAACAGTAAAAATAAAAATGCAGCAGTAGTAAAAGCAATTAAAGCTCAAGATAAAAGAATAAAAGATCGTATTAACCAAGCACCAGAAGCTATACGTATGGAGATATTTGCTCGTATGGCTCAAGGATTTGCTTCAATGGCTACAAGTGCTAGTCCTCCTGCACAAGCTTTCTTAGAACAGATACCAAGTTTTGTAGAAGATACAACAGCAATAGGTAGAGGAGAAAGAGAAAGAATAGATAACTTAGAAGACTTATCTATAGAGTCTGCTAGAGCTGAAGCAGCATTAGCTGATAGTGAGTTTACTCAAGAAACAGCTATAGCAGCATTTGAATTAGATCAAGCAGATATACAACAAAAAAGAGATGCAGCATTGATAGAAAGTGTTGGTATGGAAGCCTATTCTAAAGCAAGTGATTTTATTAAAGACGTAGTAGGAATGAATAATAATGCTATTTATGGTAATGCAAGAATCGCATTAATAGAACATGTGTTACGAAACGGACCGAATAGTCTTACGAGTGATGTTGTAAATCAAGCTTTATCTTTAAGTCCTAAAATACCTAAAGTAGAAAAACAAAGTATATTAGAAAGAATAAAAGGACTGGTTAAATAACTATGGCTGTCTCTCCTTATACATCACAGTTTCAAAATGCTAGGGCTGATTTAGAAAGTAGAATGCAAGATGGTCGTGTTAAAGACCGAGAAGATCTTGAAGAGTTTCTTAGATCTAGACAACTAACTATAGAAGAATTTAAAGAGGCTGAAGAAGAATATGAAGCAGCTTTAGAGTCTGGAGAAGCTTCTAATTTACCAGGAACTGTAGCATCTAGATTAGCAGGTACTGCTTTAGGAAGTGTAGGTAAATTTGCAGAAGCTATTGGAGATGTAGCAGCTCCTGCTTTTACTAATAAAATACGTAAGTCTATTGAGAATAGATTATCAGAAAGAACTAGACAAGAATTATTTGATCCTACAAGTGGTGGTGTCATAGAAGACTTTGCTCAATTTGGTGTAGGTATATTAGGTCCTGCAAAATTTACAGGTAAAGCTACTCGTGCTCTTCCTTTAGTTAAAAAACTTCCTGGGTTTGTAAGAAATAGTTTTTCTTTTGGGGTTGGTGAAACCTTTGCTTTACGACCAGAAGAAAATTTAATTAATATGATGATAGAATCTAAACCTGAACTTGAACCTTACTTTGCTAAGTTAAAAGTTAATCCTGATGATACAAAAGCTCAACAACAAGTGGATGCTATTATAGGAAACACATTAACTGCTGGAGGTTTTGGAGCAGCTGTAACAGGAGTTATAAAAACAGGTAAAGGTTCTTATAAACTTATAAATAAACTTTTAAAAAAAACAGGTGTAGATGTAGATGGTATTGTAAGGTCTCGTTTTTCTTCTCGTTTTGGTTTAACAGATAAGACATTATCTTCACAACTTAAAAGACAATATGCATCTAAGAGAGCTGTTGAAGAAGCAAGAGGTGGTATAGATGATTTACAAAGAATTGCAACAAAAGAAAAAGCTTCGGATTCAGTTTTAACTGAAGCTTTAGCAGGAGATCCACGTAGTCTAACTCTTTTAAAAAATAACCATCCTAAAACATTTCTTAAATTACAACAACTTAGACTTAATGTAGATAAATTATCTGACTATGCACGAGACAATATAGCTTTAGCTAGTAGCATGACAGTAAAAAGAGGAGATACATTAGAAGCTATTGCTACAAAATTAGATGTACCTTTAAAGACAATAGAAAAATTAAATCCTAATGTTGTTAATGCAAACATAGCAAACGGACAAGTTAAAAAGATTGCTATTCCTGGAGAATTACAAATAGTAATTGACAAGAATAGAGGATCATATATAAATAGAACATATCGTATTTTTGAAGATCCTAATTTTAAAGCATCTCCTGAAGTACAACAAAAAGCTAGAGAATATTTAGCAAGTAAAGGATTAGATGAACAGGAAATAAATTCTACTATAACTTATTTAACAAAGCAAATGACAGAACCAAATATTGTTAATCTAATTGGTAGAGATCTTCCAGGAAAAACTTCAAAGATTTTTAAAAAAAGAGACTTAAGTATTGCTAAACCTATTCGTGATTTATGGGGTGAAGTAAAAGACCCTTATAAAAACTATGCAAGAACATATACAAAACTTTCAAGACTTGTAGCTGAACATAAGTACTTATCTCAAATTGCTAAAGAAGGAGTTCAAGAAGGTAAGATATTAAAACAGTACACAGACTCAACTGCTAATAAAGAACTAACTGCAATAGGAGAAAAAGCTTTAGGTATTTCTGCTGGAGTAAGAGGAGGATTAGACAATCCTTTAAAAGGTTTATTTGCTGATAATGCTTTTGCTTCAGGACTTGCTGATGGTACAGAAGTTATGTTTGGTAGAGATAATAAAATGTTAAATGCTTTTCTTGGTTTAAAAACAATATCTCAAGCAGGAGCTACTATAGGATCTATTCCTACACATGGTAGAAATATTATGGGTAATGTATTTATTATGATGGCTAATGCAACATTAAATCCTATTAATGGTTATAAAGCTATGAAAGATACTATGAAAAGATTTAGTTCTGGTAGTGACCAAGAGTTTAGAAATAGAATGGGAAGATATATAGAACTAGGTGTACTTGATAGTTCTACAAGTGCTGAAACTTTAAAAGCTGTAGCAGGACAAGCATTTAAAGAAGGACCTACAAGCTTTGCTGAACGTACTGCTATAGGTCGTATAGGTAAAAAATCAGTTCAAGGTCTAACAAGAGTTTATGAAGCAGAGGATAATGTATTTAAGATTTGGAACTTTGAACAAGTGAAAGGTCAATTTCGTAGAGCCTTACCTAATTTTTCTGATGAAGCTATAGAAGAGATAGCAGCTCAAAGAACAAGAGACATGATGCCTAATTATGGATTGATACCTAAGTCTGTTAAGTATTTAAGGTTTACTCCTTTTGGTAACTTTACAGCTTTTCCTACAGAAATATTAAGGACAACTAAAAATTTAATAAAGAACACTTGGAAAGATGTTACAGGAGTAACAGCTAAAGAACTAGGTGTTACTGATCCAAGATCTGTTGCAGCTATTAGAGCTATGGGTCAAAAGAGATTAGGAGGATTGACTGTTGCTGCTTTAACTACAGACTATGCTGCTGAAGTAAGTAAACAAGCTTTTGGAATTACTGAAGAAGATTCAAGAGACATAGATAATGTAGGTTCTTCTTGGAGAAAAGGAACTGCTAAAATATTTTTAAGTAATATTTATGATGAAGGTAATAAAAAGAAAGTAGATTATATAGACGTAGGTCCAATAGATCCTTATTCATATTTAAAAATACCAGCAAGAAAATTAACTAATCTTTTAAAAAATGGAGATGAATATAACGAAGCTCAAGTAGATGAAATTATGGTAGATTCTGTTTTAGATTTACTATCCCCTTTTGTAACTCCTTCTATGATAACTGAAGCTATTATTAAAGGAACACAAAAAGCTGAAAAAGATGATCCTACTTTAACAAAAATAACTGATACATTTACATCCGTTCTTGGTTCTTTAAATCCAGGTACAGTTAGATTTATATTAAAAAGATTAGAATATGAACAACAAAGAGGAGACCTTCCAGAAGGTGAAACTCCTACTAATAGATATGGCTATGCTCTTCCTAAAGGAGAAGTAGACTTTGCAGCTTTCATGGGTGTAAAAAGATCTCAACAAGACCTAACAAAATCTTTTAGCTCCAACGTACAACCTTTATTAAAACTTATGGATAGGTCAGGATATAATTTTATAAAAACCGTTCAAGATTATAGAGGTCAAGACTCTGATGCAGTTATAAAATCTTTTATAAAAAGCCAAGAATTAAATAGAAGAGCAGCTCAAAAATTAAAAGGTGTTCTAGATTCTTATTTTAGATTAGGTTTTTCTGAAATAGATATGACTAATATTTTTTCAGACAGAGGTATTAAAGGAGATAAGTCAGCAGACTTAACAAAGATACTTCAAGTTTTAAATAATCAATTAGAACCTGTAGCTATTCCTGCTGTTGCTATAAGACAATCTGAGATAGAAGGAGGTACAGGAGTATCTCTACCATTGAATGAGTTAATAAATATTATGGAACAATACAGACAAATGGGGATAGACTAATGCAAGATATGACAATGTTATGGAACGGTATACTAACACTAGCAATAGGAGGATTTCTTTGGTGGATTAAAGGAACTAATACATCTATTGCTGTAGTACGAAGAGACTTAAGAGACCATGCATTATCTGATGCAAAAACTAGAGAACATATAGCTATTAATTATGCTACAAAAGCAGAGGTTAAAGATGACCTACAACAAATTATGTCTAGGTTTGATAGACTAGAAAATAAAATTGATAAATTGAGTAGAGGAGGAAAATAAGATGGCATTACCTGTATTAATTGCATTAGGTGTAGGAGCAAAAGTTGCAGCAAGGGTAGCACCTAAAATATATGATAAGTATAAGAAAATTAGAAAACAAGCAAAAACAGCAAAAACTAACGCAGCTAAAAAATCTGCTATTGAAAAAGCAAACAAGCTTGCAGCACAAGTTAAACAAGCTGAAGCTAGAAGTAAGATAAAAGGTTTTGGACAACAAACTAGAATAGGTGCTGAGAAGGTAAAACAATCAAAACTTCAAACTAAAAAAATGAAAAACTTTGGTAACATAAATAAAAATAAAAATACAGCAGATAAAGTTGTAGACAAAGGTAAAGATGTAGTTGTAGATGCAACAAAAAAAACAGGTAGTATGTTAATGAGACCATTGAGTACAGCAAGAACTGTTGGCTCTAGAGTAACAGGCTTTGGTAGAAGAGGAGGAGATCCTAGCAAAGGTATTAAAGCAGAACCTTTTAGACCAATAAGAAAAGGTCTTACTGTTTCTGCCTATGGAATAAGTGATGCATCTGATGCAACAGTAAGAGCTGTTGGAGGAGATAAAATGGGAGATGCTTTTACTAAAGGTAAAAGAAAATTCTTAGGTATGAGAGGTGGAGGAAAGATACAATATAACATAGACAACCAAGGACAAGACTTCGTTAAGAAAATGTACGGAGGAAAGGTTAAAAAATAATGCACAACAGGTGGGAGTATTTCTCAGAAGATGAGTTAAGATGTAAGGGAACTGGAGAGATACATATGAATGAAGAGTTTATGAAAAAACTCATAGCATTAAGAAAAGAATTTAATCAACCTATGTATATTACGTCTGGCTATAGAGATGGTGCTTATAATGAAGTAGTAGGTGGTGGTAAAACATCAGCTCACTTAACAGGAAAAGCTGTTGATGTAGCTTGTTATGGAAATAAAGCATATAAATTAATACAGTTAGCTATTAAACATGGGTTTACTGGCATAGGAATTAAACAACACAGTCACGTTGAAAAAAGATTTGTACATTTAGATACGGTAGAACACCAAGACATACAACCTAGACCTTGGGTATGGAGTTATAAATGAGAATAGGACAAGTAGCAGTATGGTTGCCTATAGCATTAACTGTGGTTGGTGCAAGTTATGGTATGATAAACTTTGTTAATAATCTTAGTGGTGTAACTACATCTACTGAAAGAGAACTAGCTATACTTAAAGAGAAAGTAAACTCTATTGATAGTAAGTATGCTATAGAAGTAAAAAATATTAATGATAAATATAATACTGCTAGAGAAGAACTTGTTGTAGAGATTACACAAGTAATAGAAAGAGTAGCATTAATGGAGGGTATTGTTAGATCTTCAGAACAAC
>Ga0070747_1000999_pt1 | contig 14043 bp, 12 predicted proteins | sample VirMetDEL_Mar_31_FD_77321 | JGI IMG/M metagenome (GOLD analysis project Ga0070747, IMG submission 77321) | Aqueous microbial communities from the Delaware River and Bay under freshwater to marine salinity gradient to study organic matter... | ecosystem: Environmental > Aquatic > Marine > Coastal...
TGATGAAGATTCAGAATACTTTTATTTAGACTGTCTAATATGTAACTACACAACGTCCATTGATGATTTACTTCCTGTGATGGACAAACTTGGAGTTACATCATTCAGGATTGAGTCTCGTGGTAATAAGAATGCATTTCAAACACATATGCACCGAGGTAAAATTTTCATTAGAGATAAATCATATAGTGAAATAAGTGATTCAAAACAAAACGCATTAGCTTCAGCAGTAGTTAAAGCTATAGTGAGTCAGAATGAATGATGCTCTACTCTTAAGACCTCACCAATTATTATTACATGCTGATAGGGCCACACCAGTTGAAGAGGGTTTCAGTGTTTCAGTTTATGTAGCTCATAGACGATCCGGAAAATCATTGGGTTCAACGTCAAAGATTATGGCAGTAATTGATAGGTTACTTAAAGAGCCGAAGATATATAAGCTTAATAAAGATGTTGATTCGTATTGCCCGACTATAGGATATGTTGCACCTACTAAACAAGCGGCGAGAGAAATTGTGTGGAAATATTTTGTTCGTTATTTTAAGTATCCACAGATAAAGTTTATTGGCCAGACATTACAAATAAATATACCACGGCCACTCACAGGTGATTACATAACCATTTCACTTCTAGCTTCAAAACTACATGATAGAATACGTGGACAGAAATTTACGTATCTAGTTTTTGATGAAGCAGATGATGCTCCAGAAGATGCATATGAATTTTCAATTAAACCTGCTCTAACAGATACTAGAGGTGAAGTTTTATTAACAGGTACACCTAAAGGTAAATCATTTCTATATAATCAATTGATACAACAATTAAAATTAAAAAATCCAAACGTATATCATATACCAGTGACTAAAACTAATGTGTTTTCTGAGCAAGAGATATTGAAGCTTTATAATGATTCAGTTTCTAAGGCCTCTTTCTATCAGGAATATATGTGTGACTTTGACGTGATCAATGAAGGAACATTTTGGTATAAATCGATACTTGAGTTAGAGAAATCATTGCATTTTACTAATGGTGAAAAAGAAGAAGATTTATCTATAGTTTTATCAGTCGATTTAGGGATAGGTTCAGGGTTTACAGCATGGGTAAGTCAAGTTTCAGATAAAGCAATTACGTTATTAGATTATTATGAAAACTATGAGGACTTAAATTCATTATATGAAGACCTTTATGACGATAACTTAGTTCCAGACATTATCTATTTGCCTCATGACAGTACCAAGAAACAGATGCAACAATATAAGTCGATAACTATGAAGGAAGTGTTTCAGGATACGTTTAAACGGGCTAAAATCTATCGTGTAAAGCGTACACCTAATAAGATGGTATCTATTGAGAACACAGGAGCAAATTTACCTCGTATGCAGTTCAAGATGGATGGTAAAACAGATTGTCATAGAGGCTTAAGGAAACTGAAGAACTTTGCACGTAAGAAAGATAAGTCTACAGGGTTATTTTTGGATACTATTTTAAAAGATGGGAATGATCATGCAGGAGATGCATTGATTACTTTGATTGATGGAATGAGTTTAAGTAGAAATACACCTCTTAGACCACTTACATATAAATCACATGGGCAGTATATAGATAGATCCACTTCGTTTTTTAAGCCAACTGGATCTATCCTAAGAGGATAAAGGAATCCCTCTATTTTTTCTTGTTTCTTTTTGATCTTCTAATCATATTTTCTTTAGCTGATACTGATTCAGTATTTGAAAGACTATTATTTGCTCTGTTACCATCTTTATGATCTACATGTTGTTTACGTGTACCTTTATGGCCATTAAACAATGCTTGCATTTCTTTATGTACAGATACAGTCTTTCTCTTACCATCGTCCATCATATCGAATCTTTTATATCCATTACGATCATAAGGCTTAAGAATTTTCTTAGACTTAGCATTACGAACTCTCCCACGACTTGAGATTTCGTAATTACCTTTCTTTTTCCATTGCTCTTTAGCCATTATTTATACCTTTTCGAGATACCTTTACTTAATATGTAACTAGACATAATCATCGTAAGTGACTCAAGAATTTTTTCCCAAGGAATATTAGATTTTTTGCTTTTAGCAATATGTTTTCTCATTTTTTCAGCAACAACTTGTTTATCCCTGCCTGTAAGTTTCTTACTATTAGGATTTTTATCAATGACACTAGCAACTGAAGGAACTTTACCAGTAGGTTTCTTAACTTCAGGTTTACCATTTTTATTAGGTTTCTCATTGAACTTATTTCTTACAGGTTTCTTAACTGCAGGAGCTTTAACATTAGGTTTCTTAACTTCAGGTTTAGCATTTTGCTTAGGTGGAACTACAGCTTTATTCTTTTCAGCATCTCTAGCATCCTTCTTATTTTTACCTTTTAAAAGTACACCTGCAACACCTGCAACACCTGTACCGAGAGCAATATTCTTTTTAGCATTAGGACTTAATTTCTTAGCAGGAGCTTTAGAAATTTTACCTTCAGATTTAATTACTGGTGGCTTACCTTCAACACTCTTTTTAATATTTTTGTTTGTACGAGGAGTTAAAACATCTTGAATCGGTTGTCTTTTCTCGTATGCGCCTTGAGGTACACCACTCGCTTTATCAGCTTTCTTATTATAGGCCTTTTGAGTAGCTTCACTTTTTCTAACGTATTTTTTAGAAACTTTTTTTGCACTTTTGATAACAGGAATATTTTTCCCTTCAGCAACATCTTTACGATTAGCTTTATTCTTAAGAATCTTAGCTTTAGTTATTGCATTTTTATCTCTCATTCTCTGAGCATCTTGTGAAGCTTGAGACTTAGCATATTTAGCATCTTTAACTTTCTTTACTTCTTTTCCTGCTCTTTTCCCAACATTTTTAGTATTACGAATCATAGCTTTTTGACTTGCTTCAGACTTAACGGCCTTATCACGTCCACCAATTGACTTGGCTTTTGCAATAGCAACTTTATCTGCAGGATCAGTTACACTCTTCATAACCAATAAATCTTTTTCAGCTTTAGTGATCTTACCTTTGTACATTGCACGTTTACCTGCTTTTGCAGATTGTTCAGCAACGTCCATAATAGCTTTAGTAGCTTTCAAACCTTGAGTCATAAGGGTTGCAGGTTTTCTAGAGTATTTACTTTTCTTTTTTACAACTTTCTTTTTCTTAGCCATAACTATTCCTTAAACTTTTTAAGTTTCTCATTTTTACGTTTATATCTTGATCCACGATCTAGAATATCTAAGTTAGACTCTTCAGCATCAGTACGATCATTCATAGCAGTTTGAATACCATCAATTTGAGATCCAACTAAACTATCTTCAGCTTTAGTTTTTACACCAAACTTACTTAACTTAGTATTCACTACATCTATATCAGCTTCATTACTCTCTTTAAGGCCACCAATATTAGCAAACTTTTTAGTGTTCGATGAACTTGATTTATCTTCGTGAGGGCCAAACTTATTCATGTTGTAGCTATAACCACGACTAGTAGATTCTGAAGAATCAGTACGACTAACATCATACCCATATTTTGAAATATCTTGATATTTCTTCTTCTTTTTATTAATCATTTCTTCTTCTTTTTCTTAAGAGCCTTTTTAAATACAGAGTCTTTAGATTCTTCAGAAGTTTTAGCACTAACAAAAGGTTTCTTCTCAACTGCTACTTTTGCTGATTTTAAAACTGATTTATAAGGTTTAGCTGTAGATGCAAATTTAAATTCTTTTGATGCACTAGCAGTAGTCTTTAAGTTTGATCTTAATGAACTTGAAGCTGATTTTAATTTGTCACTGTATGGCTTTGCAGTAGACTTAACTTTCTTTTTCTTATCTTTTTTCATTACTTACCTCTAGATATAGCAGAATTTAAACGAATATCGCTCTGTATCCCACTGATTTTATTAGAACTTTCAGTTTCCATGTAAGTATTATGCTTATCTAAAGCAATTTGATCTGTTTCAGACAACTCGAAGTCAAGATTATCATTAAACCCACCTTTTAACGCATCTAGTACACGAAGATCTTTAGTATCTTGTGACAACATTTTTCGTTGTGATGCTAATTTTGAGTAAAATCGCTCTCTTGAAGCTCTTTTTGTTGCAGAATTTGGTTTTTTCTCGTTATTTTCTTTCATAATGTAAAGTATAGTTGGAAAAATCATAAAAATCAATTATACTTTCTATTATGAGAAAAAGAAAAGCAAAAACAGATTTAGGTATTTACTCTCCTCCTGACGATGGTGCATCGTATTCTGAAGAAGGTGCTCAAAAGAATGATGGAGTTGAAAAAACTCAGTCAAGCTTATCAGCAGAAGACTCAGGGCAGGAAACTAAGCGTAAAAATAAGAAAAAAGCAGTTAATCTTGGGATTTACTAATGATTTTTTCAGATATAGTGAAACAAGATGTAAATAGCAGACTAATGAAATTAGTTGAGAATGAGTTTTTAGGTGATAAGCCTTTTTACAATAATTTATTTGAGGAGCTTAGAGCTTCACTAATGCCATCTAATTCAGAGAAGTATGTTAATACATCAAGCTATCAATACGATATATTTGATCCTACACCTATAAATAGTTGTCAAAGGGCCTTAGCAGGTTTTATGTCTTCACATTATATGCCACAGGATACATTTTTCAAGTTCACTGTACCTTTAGAAGATTCACAAGATCCTGATCTTGAATTAAACCAGAGATTAAATAGTAGAGCTGAAAAAGTTCATTCAATACTTCAACAACCTAGTAACTTTTCAAAAATATTTTCATTTATGAGAGATAAGTTAGTTCTAGGTGTTGGTTGTGTAGTTGTTGAGAAACACGCTGAAATCATTTCTCAATTAACTAACCATATGCCTGAAAATTGTGGCTTCATTAGTTCAAATGGATCAGTTCACGATATTACATTTATTAGAGAGAACTTAAATCAATTTCAAGCTTCAATTAGATTCCCTAATCTTAAATTTGAAAATGATTCAGATAGAATTAGTGATAATGATGGTGATTGGTATTACAGAATGAATATCCCTAAAGATGTTCTATTCAAATACTTAACAGCATATAAAAACAAAAAACAAGATGGTGAATACTTTAGATACATCGAGAAAACTTTTGGAAAGAAATTTCTTAAGAAAAATGAAAAAGGTGACTTCTTAGATGTATGGTTTTGCGGTCGTGAAATTTTATCAGTTAGAGAAATAAGAAACAAAGTAATTATAACTTCATTTATGCAAGCTCCTAATGATACTTTAGGTGTTGGACGTGGCCAAGGGGAATTAGCTTTACCTATCTTTAGAATACTTACTGAATTAGAAGTAATTAATCTTAGTGGGTACGAGAGAACTTTCATGCCATCATGGGCGGTTAGTGATGAACCCAATGCACTTAGTTTTGATCTTACACGTGACCACATTAATTTTATTGATGCTGATTCTAAAGCACCTCAACCACTTTCTTTAAATAGTGATGTTAGAGCAATGGTTGAATTTAAAAATTATAAGCAAGCTCTATTTGATAGAATACTTTATTTAGATGCTTTCCAATTACTCAATAAATCTAGAATGACTACTGATGAAGTAGATGTTCGTAGACAAGATGCCTATAGAAATCTAGGGCCATTCATAAGTGAAGATGAAAATGGATTCTTAAATCCACTAGTAAGAGTTATACTTGATGATATTAATGAAGCTTCAAAACGAGTTGATAGAGTAGCAATCAAAGCTTTACAAGCAACATATACATCACCTTTAGCATTTAGTGCTAGAGAGTCAGTATTTACTAAAGCACAACAAATATTCAGATTTATTAAGGAAGGATCAGAGATAGCTGAACTCAATACAGAAGTTTCAGATGTTATTGACATTCCTGAGTATATAACTGAAGCTTTAATAAGAGTTGGAGAAACAAGTGCAATTCGATCTGAGGAAGAAGTTGAATTTAATAAAAATCAACGTGCAAGTCAGAAGAAAGTAGCACTTCAAAAACAACAAGCAGACGCATTGAAAACAAATTCTGAAGCGATTAAAGCTTCAGCAGTAGAATAAAACAACTGGGAGTTGAAACATGTTTGAAAAAGAGAACGACGAAATCGTCGAAGAAAACACTGACGAAATTATTGAAGACGATGGTCTTGATTTAGATGGTTCACATACTGATGAAGAACTAGATGAATTTATGGACATTGATGCAGACATTGAAGAAGAAGATGTTTCTGATGATCCTCTAGAAAATGAAGAACTTGATGATGATGATATTGAAGATTTATTATCTGATGAAGATGAGGAAGAAGAAGAGGGTGATCTTTTAGATGGCCATGTAGATGATGAGCCAATTGTTCTTGACGATATTGATAATGATACTGAAGTATTTTTAGAAATGAATGAGCATCCTAACTATAGACAATGGATAGACAAAGCCAGAGAAGAATTAGGTAGACCAATTGACGAGAAATTTGCAATTGATATTGCTAAAAATGGAATCTCAGCTTCATTCTTAATGCAAAGAGAAATCTTTGACCTTAAAGGTTTTGAAGAACATATCATGGACGTTGAAACGAAAACTCGCGAAGATGCTCTATATATACCTGAAGATATTGAAAGTGAAGAGTATGCTGATGTAATGGAGAAGCACTTTCAAATACCAAAAAATATTGATGGTTATGGAGATGATCTATTTGAAGATACTTCGTTTGCTGAAGATGATGATAAGAAAGATTATTTAAAAAGATTTGCAGATGATATTGGTCTTAAGACTTTTCAATTAGAAGTTTTAGCTAAAGAGTTTGATCGTCAAAAAGAAATTAATCAATCTGAGTCAAAAGCACAATTAGCTAGTTATAGACGTGAACAAGCACAGAACTTAAAAGAAAGCTATGGTGAAAACTTTGAGTATAATCGTCAACAAGCTAATAAATTACTTAGGACTCCTGCAGGTGTAAGACTTCTAAAAGAGTTTGAAGGTGAAAAATTCTTATCTAGTGGGAACTTTATGGAAGTATTATTAGAGAAAATGGATAGTAATATTCAAGGTAAAGGCTCAAGTAATAGAGGGATTACACGTTCACTTTCTAAATTACCTACTCAGAAACTACAAACGATGAATGAGAAATTAGTAAAAAGTAAGTGGAATGATTCTAAATATAAAAATTCTAGAGATAGAAATGAGAGAATTAAATATAACAAAGTAACTGCTAAAATTACTTATTTAGATAATTTACTGTCAAATAGATAGAATTTATTTGCTTTTAACGTGAAATGTACTTACTATTAAACTTAGTACGATAGAAAAATCAGTTCGGGAGGACATATGGCATCATCATCATCAATCGCATCGTCGCCAAATTATAATGCGACATTAAAAGGTTACTCACCAGAGTTTAGAAAATTAATGTTAGAGCTTCAAGCTACAAAAAACCCTCTTGAGGACTTATTTGAAAGCAACGAAACTTTAGCTATCGAGCAAAGATTTAAAGTTCAAGCATCATTTGAAGCTGATCAAGTAGCTGACGTAAATGAAGCTTTCAGAGATACAGTTGATATGGAAACTTCTGATATTAGATCAGTAAGAACAGAAGTAGAAGCTTTTGAAATCCATCAATCAGTTGCTAGAGTTCACGCTCAAAGACTAAACATGAGTATTTCAGAGTACAAAGAGTACGTAATGAAAAACTCTATGTATGCAATGAAAAGAGCAGAAACTAAGAGAATGTTAAACCTAATGGTTAAGTCTTATTGGGAAGATGATATTATCTCTTCTGGTGGAGCTTCATTAGGTGGCCCTGCAGTTCTAGTTCATCTAGCTCCTGCACAAAGAGTTATTTCTAAAGCAATTTCTTTAGGTGGTGGTCTTTATTCAGTACCATTCGATATTAAAATGTTAATTGAACTTGAATCAAGAATTAATAGTGATGCAGGTATTACTCAGAAAGATGGTGCTCTTGCAGGTTATTCTTTAAATGGTGTTAATACAGTATTATTAATTTCAACTAAAGGTTTAGCTCAATTACAACTTTCAAACATTGAGTTCTTACATAACAAAGATTATTTTGGAAGAGACTTATTTACAACTGGTTATGGTAAAGTTCATAGAATGGGTTCTACGATGGTTGTTGAAGTTAACGACAATGCATTTTTTGCAACAGGAACTACTGGAGCAACAGTAAATATTGATGCTTCAGCAGACATAGCTTTCGCTTTACCTGCTAACTTAACTAGAAGAGTTAATGAGATGCCAACGGCAATTGCAGCAGGTATTTATGAAAATGCTAACCACTCTAAAGTAGATGGTCTTTATAGAGCAGTACTTATCAATAGAGGGGCTTTCAAGTACTACATTCCTAAGCAAAAACAAGTACTTCCACATAGCTACAAAGATAAAGATCATTCTTTTGAAGAAGCGATCCATGCTATTGACGAAACTCAAGGTGTTAGAGTTTACCACGATCAAGTATATGACATATACTTTTCTGGTGACAATGATGCAATCATTACAACTCCTTAAGTTTCCCATGTTGATTTAAGGTTAAGTGTATATATTAGGGACTTCTTTATTGAAGTCCCTTTTTTTCGTGCTATACTTTTTATATGATAACTTTTACTAAAACCGAAATATTAAATTTGGCCCTAATTCAAGCAGGGTATAATACCATCACTAACTTCGATACCGACACATCTGAGATAGCAAACAAATGTAGACTTTACTACAAACATGTTTATGCTTTACTTCTTTGTGTCGCTCCTTGGCAGTTTGCAACTAAACGAGCAAAGCTAACGAGGGTTGCAGTTAATTCCGACGATAGTCCATTCACGTATGAATATCAGTTTCCTGTAGATGTTGCTTATTTATGGGACATTTATTCTGGACAACTTGGAGAAGTAGTAAGCGGGCAAGATGTTGGCTCATACGCTGATAGATACCACTCACTTCCTCTAGCTCAAGGTTCATCACTACTTTATGGTATTGGTGAAGTTTCAGGAAATAAGATTTTATCTAATCAATCTGAGTTAAGTTGTTTTTATACATCTACTGAAGATTTTAATCCTACATTATTTTCAGCAATGTTTCGTGATCAAATGGTTAAAGAAATTGAAATTATGTTGATACGTCAAAAAGATACTGGAGCTGAAGAACTTCAGTTAAAAGAAAAATTATATGACAAAGGTAAACGAGCTAACTTAACTAGATCAGCGAGACAGAATAGAAAAGCTCATACTGTATCTGCTTCAACGCTTGTTAAAAGTGTAACAGGAAGATACTAATGAGTAAGATACCTTTTACAGTCACAGATTTCTCAGGTGGTATGAAAGGTCGTAAAGGCCAATTAAACTCAGCAGATACTAAATATGTTCAAGACTTAAACAATATGTTAGTTGAGAGAAACAACACTTTAAAATCTAGGAATGGAGTTGAAGTCCTGCCTATAACTCTCCTAGAGAATGACAAAGTATTACCTTTTGTATCGAATGGTAGAAAGTTTTACTTTGTTTACGATCCATTACTTATAAATAAATATGAAGAGACTGTGACAGGTACAAGTTTTGCTTATCATTCTGGTGGCCAACGTCACTTAGATATGTTTTCAAAATATAACAGTTCACTATCACCTTTTGATTACCTAAAAAAAGAAACATTTAACATTGAAGAGTTATTCGATGGTAAACGAGATACAGTTTATACAGGCCCAGTACTTACTGCACCTCAAGACGATGATACTAAGTGGAACGTATTTAAAGATTATGTTGGAGATGAGTTAGGTCTTCACTTACATTTACGTAAACTCACTATGGAATCTTCACCTACTTTTGTTTTTAGTGAAGTCTTTCAGCCTAATCAAAATGCAAACTTATTATATCAATCAGGACAAGCTCATCCAGTAGTTGAAAATACTTTCTGGTGGAATAGAATGTTTGTACTAGATGAAGATTTCAATGTTATTACAACTGAAATTGATTTAGCTAACTTTGTTTCATACGACTCAGAACATACAGCTTTAACACCAATTGAAATTATGGATATTGATGTTAGAGATGCTACTTATGATGAACTTCAGACTATACGTGAAGCTAGATATGGTGGTTCAGACTTAGAGTATGAAGTTGAAGTGATGAATCAAGGCGTAATGTTCTTTAACCGTGAAGGTAAATTACCTAATATGTTCATGCAGTTAAATGATCAAGGTCAGACTGATGGAACTTTAAGAGACTTTAGAACACTATATTTAGATGAAGTAGATAACGGAATATTTAAGACAGCTCCATACTTCACTACTGCTCATTACGGAACTCAAGATCTTTTTGATGTTGAACGTATGAGAATTGAAATGGAATACATTGTAAGTCAGTGGGCAATTATAACTACAGGTGGCCCTTTTGGTGGTTTAGATAATTACTATCAAGTAGCAGGATTACTTAATAGTTACTATGATGATAATTCAACTACAGACATTGCAAACAATCCTAGAGTAAAATTTAGCTATAACGTAAAAGATCCTGAGAATAGATCAGATGTTATTAAAGCATTTTTACCTTTAACATCTGACTCAAGCCCTTGTGTTGAAATTGACAATATTAGATTTGATACTCCTGATGGCCAAGTAAGATTTGCAAGTCCTTCTTTAGCTAACCTAGATGCAGATTTTATCTTTCCACATGATCTTAGTACAGTATGGCAGGTTGAAGATTTAGCAGGTGAGTTACCGTTTATCTTTTCACCAAACTTAGTTATTTATAGTCAGTCTACAAACGTAGCTCCATTAACACTTGTACGTAATAATTATGTGTCGCCTATCCTTACTCTAGTTAGTAATGCAAATAGTTCAAATACATTTGCATTAACTCCAATAACTAAATATGCAGGTGGTGGGATTGGTAAATTTAATGATCCAAACACAGCATATGCACCAATAAGAATCACAGAACTTACAGCATCGAACTCAACAACAACTGAAAATGCTCCTTACTTGCCAGTGGTAGTTTACGCTCAAGTATTTGGTCTAGTTACATACAATTCAAGTTTAGGGTTAATCTACATTGCACAAGATAATTTATTTCCTGCTAGGTTAGGGTACTACGATGGTTCAAACGTATTCCATGCTTTAGAAAACTTTAGGGTATTTACGACGACTTACCAAGGATCAGCAAACACCTCTTCTTCAGGTTGGTTCGGTACTCAAGAAAGTTCTAGTTCAAGTGAATATAGTTTTAAAATACTTACTGAAAATGGTGGTAGTGCTTATTCAGTTATCAACACAGCAAATAACCAAGCGTCTATGGCCCTTGGATTTAATGCGAATAATTACTTTTCAGCAGTAAGTGAATTTGCAGGAAGACTATACCTAGCTTCAGTAGCTAAACCTAACGTAATAATTGCTTCATCTACTCAAGACTTTTTAGAGTTTTCAGTAATCAGAGCTAGAGTTAATGCTGAAACTGATCCAGTTTATACGAGAGGGTTTAGAGAGATACTAACTAATGAAGGTGTCGAGGCTTTGTATGAGTCAAACAACACTCTAAGAGTAATTACAGATAGAAGAATAATGTCATTACTTGTTGATGATGAGACAGGACTTGTAAGCCTAGCGAATCCATCAGATATAATTACATCAGGTAAATCACCAGTAACAATAAATAACTTTTCATATTTTGTTTCTGGAGATGATAGAGATATTCTACTTGCAGTATTTAGTGATAAAACACAGCGTTTTGAATACTACTCAGTATTTAGTGAAATAAATATTGATGATGAGTCCAAGATACTTTCTTTACTGGCCATTGATTCAGCTTATCGTATGGTCGTTTTAACTGAGCAAGGGTTATACTTAGGAACTATTGTTCAAGCTAATCAAATCGCATGGTCAAGATTAACTTTTAATTTTGAACTTAATATAGTTTCAACTGATAGAGATACACTTTATGTTTCTTCTCCAACTGAATTATATAAGTTACAATTTTTAAATGATACGGATCTAGAAGATGGTGTTTCAGCTTCAATGAAGATGCTTGCACCTACTGCTTTAGCTAACTTAGTAAACGTAGAAAAAACTAACATAAATTATAATGGTATGCGTCTACATGATGTATGTGTAGTAGGTACATTTGCTTCACCTCTTCAATCAGGTTCAGATGCTAGAGAATTGTCTGCTTCAGATCAAGGTGACGAGATTGAAGTGCATAACAAAAATTACAATGATATATATGATTCTATTGAAATATCGTTTGAAGGTGGACAGAATAGAATAATTTATCTTCGTGGAAGTTTAGGAGTTTAATATGTGGCAAGTAGTAGCAATGATGGGAGTAGGCGCATATCAGGGTGCAATGGCAGGTGATGCTATTATGGATGAAGCTGAATTATCTGCTGAAGATTTAGAGCTTGAGGGAGCGCGTGTAAGACGTAATGCCCTTGGTGAAGCTAAAGATATATTTGTACAAGAAGAACTCTCCAGTGGAGCTGATCAGGCCTCAGAAACGGCTAATAATATATCTTCTGGTATGTCTGAAATGTCTGTAGCAAATCAAATGCTCAGAGCTAATCAACAATCAGCAATGCGTGAGTCTCAAGCAATAATTGATGAAGGCAATCGTATGAACGATTTATATAAAAATAGAGCTAAAACAACTAGAAAAGTTGGTAAAGAAAGAGCCGAAAAAGCACTTGTCAATGGAATTGTTGGTGGAGCTGTTTCAGGATATGGGATGAAAGAATGAGAAAACAAAGATACCAACGATCAGTAGCACAGAATAAAGATCCTGCTAGAGTAAACACAGATACTAGTGATCAAGATGCTCAACTTTTAAAGACTCAGTTACAAGGCCTTAAAATGATCTGGGCTGATGATGAAGAAGAAGAAGAAATTAAACGTGGTGATAATTACAATTCTATTGATCAAGATATGAAAGATGCATCATCAGAAGTTCAAAGTATTTCAGCTAAAGGTGAAAAAGCTCATCCTGAGTTAAGTGAAGAGCTACATAGGTCTATCAATGGTGATAAAGTTATGATGGCTGAAGCTAAAAAAGAATACATAATTAATAAATATGGTGAAGATGCATATGCAAATTATGTAGGTTACAGTTATAAGAATCAACCACTAGTAGATAAAAAAGCTAATGCAACTAAATTTATTGCATCTATTCCTGCTGATAAGTACAGTGATAAATTTTTAAGTGAACGTGACTTTGATTTAAAAAAATATTTCACTGATACAGAGATTACAGAAATACATGTTGGAAAATACACAGCTAAAGCTAAAGATTTTATAGTTAGTACACCAATAACTGATGCGAACGTAGGTAAAGTAACTGAGCAATTAGCAACTAGAATTGACATGGCTAACTTACCTAAAAAACAAAGAGTGATGTTAAAAGAAACATTAGCAACTAAGATTTCTAAGTTCAAAGATGCAAAACTTAAACAGTTCAATCGTAACTCAGAACAGATAGAAAGTGATTATTTAGCAGGTAAAATATCAAGTATTGAAGACTATGCTAACCTAAATGACTCAGGTGCTAAGAGTGTAGGTAATGCAATGTATGTAAAAAAACAACAAGCCTTGCAAGAGAATAGTATATCTTTCAGACAGTTTATGAATACACCTAAAGGAGTACGTGCAGATAATGTTTTTGTAGCTAAACGAGATAGTTTTATAAAATCAGAATATCAAGCGATTAAAGGTGTTTCGGCTGATGAATCTAACTCATATTTATTGCGTCCAGTCGATGCAATTCCTAGCGATAAAGTGATGGCTGTTGAACTACTTTACAACTACTATGACGAGAAAAAGAGAGACAATCCTGAGTTTACACTAGATAATGCTAGAGATGAACTATATTCAGGTGGAACTAACGCAACTGACGTACAAAAGTTGGTAGAAGATACATTTAGACGCTATACTGAGATAGGTTTAGATAAAAAACAATATGTTAATCTACTGAAAACAACTTCTGGACGACAAGAATTGTTACGGCTTTCTGCTGAGAAAAACATGAGTATAAGAATACCGACACCTAGTGAGGATGATAATTATGAACCAAGATCAAGATCAGAACAACCAAGAA
>Ga0070747_1001000_pt1 | contig 14038 bp, 25 predicted proteins | sample VirMetDEL_Mar_31_FD_77321 | JGI IMG/M metagenome (GOLD analysis project Ga0070747, IMG submission 77321) | Aqueous microbial communities from the Delaware River and Bay under freshwater to marine salinity gradient to study organic matter... | ecosystem: Environmental > Aquatic > Marine > Coastal...
TGGTATTCCCACAATTTGTGAAAGTCGCTCAAAGCCTCTAAATAAATATCAACATTCATATTTCTATCCCCGTCATTATTATTATTAAAACAAACAGCCAAACATTCATTGATGCGCGGCTCATGCTGAAATGCCTATCCAAAAAAACGTTGAGCAGATTACCCATATCAATATTCCAAGGGTGTTTATTACCAGCGTATATCTTGAAATGTTCATGCCTCACCTCTTACGCTTAAAAAATCTAAATTTAGCTTGCCAAATGGCGCAGGTTTTTCATTTTGCAAGTAGTCAAAGAAGTCATAAACCCATTGCATAAAATCACAATCTTGAGCAAGGTCTGTTGCTGCTTGGCCTTTATTCTCGTTAAACAAAGCTGCTGCAAATATGCTGGCGGCTAGGTCTGTTGTGTCAGCGTTTTCATTAATGCGATCTAATAGAATGTCAAAGGCTGTATAGGTTGTTGGCTCAAAATTCCAAGCAGCTTGGAAGGTAACTTCACGCTTGAACATCAAGGCTTCGTAAATGTCTTTAAGTGGGGAGCAATCATCAAACACACCATCTAAGGGTGCATCGTTGGGTTCATCGGTGTAGGCGTTAATTTGGGCGGTTACATGACAGTGGTTGAATGAGTTCATCTTAAATTTCCTTAGTCAGCTTTATGTCTGTGGTTATGTTAGCTAACTCACAATCAAAAGTACAGCTTTTTCGGAAAAACATTTAAAATGTTAGTTTTTTAATGAATTTTTAGGTAATTTTACTGATATTTTAGAGGGTATTAATAATGATTAAATTATTTACTAGGTGGACCTTGAGGACACTGCTCGTTATTATTTTTTCCAAAGTTTGTTGCCATATTCTTAAACACGGGTTCTCTAGTACCAAAAACAGGCTTAGTGTTTGCGTACGGATCGGTATGGATAATAAACCATTCCCATTGATCTTCTTGCATCCACGCCAACTTTCGGCTTCGATTATTATGTAAATTACAAACTAACATTTTATCCCTCTGATTGATAAGAACCAACTACAGTTCCTATGATCTTAGTTGATAATGAAAACTCTTTTATAGGATAGCGATCATTCAAAGGTTTTAAATGTTCAACACCACCTGTTATAACGTATTCCCGAAAAACAGAACTTAAATTTTCAGTATCTATCGCAACAATGCGATCTCCACTTACTGGCGTTTTGTCTGGGTCAACAAAAATTAAAACACCTAGCGGATACGATCTGCCGTTACTGGCAGTCATTACTTCATCTTGCACTTCAAGCGCAAAAGAATTCTCCGATAGGTCGTATGGGCATCCTACCCAGTGCTCACTTTCTAGCATAAATTTTCCCTCTATTATGGCTGGTAGGGAATTCCAGCTTACCACGGGGGCCTTCCGAGTGATCGGATTCAGCTTTAATCCCCCCCTCGATTCGAGCGCATTATTTGATAATAATTGCTCTATGGTGCATCCAAAAGCCTTAGCAATGGACACTAACCCTGCCGCTTTAACTTCTGCGGTCGGATCAGTTTCTAGTTGAGCAACTCTTGCTCTTGATATTGAGGTTCGATTAGCAAAATCTTGTTGTGACCAGCCTTGATCTTTACGCAATTTCTTTACTCGCTCGCCTAAATTCATTTTTTGTAACCTTAAAATTTATATTAAATGTCGCAAGTAATCTTACAATCTAAATGTGTGAGGTTGGTGTCATTTTGATTGACAGTTTTCTATTAATTTTAGACAGAAGGTTGACATTAACGTTGTGAGTACACTAACATTGAGAAATGAAAGAACTTCCAGCAATACCAATTACTGATCTAATAGACGCATTTGGGACTAAAACCAAAATAGGCGAGGCTATTGGAGTTACGCATAGTGCAATTTGTCATTGGGGTGATTTTGTTCCAGCAACGAGACTTCATCAAATGCACTATCTTTTGAATCAAATAAATCTAATTGAACAGTCAAGGACGGACATTTAATGGAAGGTAAGCTAAATAATCCAGTCACAGTACACCTAGACGATAAGTTATATAAGTTTGTGAAACTATCGGGTGAACATACGGGTACTGATTTATCTTCGGTCATTCGATTAGCCCTCTCTAAAGAATATAAACAGAAAATGCGTGATCTGACTCTATTCCAAACATTGTTAGATGAATAGCGATATTTGAGATAGATGAGATAGGAAAGATATATGCACTACTACAGCCATAATATAGGCGACTTCAATAACTCTACCCGCCATTTAACACGCGTTGAACGTGCGTTGTACAGAGAGTTAATAGAGCTCTATTACGACACTGAACAGCCGTTACAGTCTGTTGACTTTGATCGTTTATCTAAACGAGTTTTAGCCCACAGCGAAGAAGAAAAAACCTCATTGTCTTATGTATTGAGCGAGTTTTTTGTTGATTCTGGATCTACTTATACTCATGCCCGGTGTGATTTAGAGATTGCTAAATACCGAGCTAACACTACTGCCAAGGCTAAAGCAGGCATTGCTTCTGCCAAAGCGAGGCAAGCGAAAAGTAAAAAGGTTAAACAGAAATCAACACCTGTTGAACAGACGTTGAACGGGTGTGCAACTAAACAAGAACCAGTAAACAAGAAACAAGAAACAATAAACAATAAAAGCATTGTCGAGCCTGCGCCTCAACCTGTCGATGAAGTGCAAGTTATTTTTGATTACTGGGTAATGGTGATGAAGAAAAACGCATCATGCAAGTTAACCCCTGAGAGGAAGAAGTTTATTGATGCGCGTTTAAAGCAAGGCTACGAACTTGATTACATTTTAAAAGCGATTGATGGGTGTGCTAAATCTTCTTATCACATGGGGCAAAACGACAAAGGAACTAAATACAACAACTTATCCTTAATTTGCCGTGATGGAGACAAGCTAGAACAGTTTGCTGAAAACATTGGGGTGATTCCAGAAGAGAATAGCCAGATATTTATTAACAAACTGAACAGTGGATTTAATGCCCGGGATATACAAAAACAAAAATTTGCAGCCACAGTGCTAGACATTGGAAACACCGATTGGGGAGAGGGTTTGTAATTATGATATTTAGAGTTGAGCCGTTGCTTTATAAAGTTGGGCATTTAAACAAATACTTTTACCTGTCTAGCTCTGGCGAGTGGCAGCTTTCAAATAATCAAATAGAAATTGATATTGAATTTAAAAATTTACAGACAAAAAAACCTAAAACTAATCTAAGCAAAGCAGCCACAGGGCGGTTGCGAATTTTAGACAAAATGAAAAACAGTGAGCCTAAAACTAGACGAGAAATAGCGGCAATTTTAGATATGGATGAATTGGAAGTTAAGCACCGATTGCAAGAGTTAAAGAAGTCAGGCGATATGGTTATATCAGGTGAAAGAAAATGCTCTATTTTTACAACACTTAAACGAAACACTTTGACCTACAAACTAGCATGAAAGACTACTTAGCCCCACCAAAGCCTGTAAGCCCTTGTAGCGATCAAAAGATCAAAGCCTACCTAGCTCAAGGGTTAACAATAAAGAAATGCTCTCACGGACAATCTGGCGGTTTAGATCCGATATTTAAATCAATGATGAATCCTAAATCAAAAAAAATTGCACAACGAAAGTTCAACCAGCGGAGAACACAATATGATTCATTCAAATAGTAAGGAAGCAATGGCTTCAATCGCCCCGGTAACTGGGCAAGCAAGGATTGAAGTTTTAAGGGTGATTAAAGAAAAATGCCCGATTACACGACAAGACATTAGTGCGGTTTTGGGATGGGAAATCAATCGCGTTACTGGACGCGTCAGTGAACTATTGGAAAAAAACAAAATAGTTGAGGCTGGAAATGACACAAGCAATCGCGTTAAGCGTGGCTTATTGTGGCCCACCTCACTATGAGCGAAATGATCTTTAGCGTTACGAATAACAATGTTGCTGATGTAATTCCTCGAATATCTCAAATGATAAACAAAGGGTTATTTGCAGGGGAGGTAGTTTGCACCTTGAGTCGTCCGTTAAGAACGCCAAAGCAAAACGATAAGCTTCACCCAATAATTAGAGATGTTAAAACTCAAGTCGAGTGGATGAATTTAATTACAGAGGATGAGTGGCGGCAATTTTTTACGGGGATTATCCAAGGGCAAAAGCCCGTACCTATCCCGGAAGGTGGAATTATTATGGTAGGCGGTTCTTCAAGAAAATTAAAAAAGAAACAAATGTCAGACTGTATTGAATACATTTACGCTTTTGGATCTGAGCGACAAGTTAAATGGAGTGAGCCAAGCTTAAAATTATATTCAGAAACAAAAGAGGTTGTTAATGGGGGCCATTAAAAGAACGCCAGCAGACAAGGCGTTTTCTGATTGCGTTAGGTCTGCGTCAGAGTGGACTTGTGAGCGCTGCCATACTTATTACGAAGAGGGTAGGCGTATGGGATTACACTGCTCGCACTTTCACGGGCGAGGCAAGTGGGGTATTCGCTTTTGTGTGGAAAACGCTGAGGCGCTTTGTTATGGCTGCCACCAATACCTCGGTTCACAGCCTAACCTTCACGCTGAACATAAGTTAGAAATGTTGGGCCAAGGCGCTATTGATATTCTCCGAGAAAAATCTAACGACACATCTTTAGGCCGGGCCGCAAAACGCGAAGTCAAAGATATAGCCAAGCATTACCGAGCCGAGTTTAAGCGCATATACGATCTTCGTAGCGAGGGCGTTACTGGAAAAATTACTATTGAAAGTTGGAGTTAGCAATGGCGGCAGTAAAGAAAAAAATGATTGCGGTAAAAGTTAAACATACAGGTAAGTTTCCGCTCCCGGATTATTCATCAAAAGGGGCGGCTGCAATGGATCTTGTTGCTGAAATAGGCCAATCACAACATATTATTCAAGGCACTAATCAGTTAATACCAACGGGGATTTATATCCAAGTGCCTATTGGTTATTGCGCCAAAATTTACGCCAGATCAGGAATCGCAGATAAGCGGGGTTTAGCCCCATCTAATGCGGTGGGTATCATTGATTCGGATTATACCGGGCAAGTGTTCGTATCGCTGGCTAACCACTCTGAGGTAACTCAATACATTGAGCCGGGAGAAAGAATTGCTCAAATCATGCTAGAAGAAACTATTTCTTTTAAATGGGATCAGGTCGATGAGCTAGATGAAACAGAACGTGGGATTGGTGGATTTGGATCAACGGGCGAAAAGACGCAAGCATAATTATCTGCGTGAGCGTTATAACTGCGAGACAAAAGAAATCTTGCAACTATTCGCTTTAAGGGGTTATACCCTTCGTGAAACGGCTAACGCTTTGGAAATGAAATATTCGACTTTAAAAACTCAAGCTTGGGAGTTAAACATTCAATTTAAAAATGGAAGTGCAACCATTGACCGCAATCATAAAGTAAACGTGGACGGGCGGGAGGTTGGCATTAAAGAACTAGCGGATAAGCACCAAATGAATTGGAAAACCTTATCAGACAGATTGAGGTATGGCTGGACAGCGGAAGAAGCAATTACTACTCTTTTTAGATAAGGATACGGGAAGCACCGAGAAGGACAGGATAGGGTTCCTACCGGGACGGATATAACATCAATCTGGTTAAGGAAAGCTTGGAAGTTATGAGTCGAAAACTTTACGAGAGCAAAGAAGATTTAAACAGAGAGTCAGCGTGTATTAATCATTGTGTTAGTAAGTGGGGTACAGATTTTAAAAAACTGCCTATTTCCTACAGGCTAGATTTTATGGTGACAAGCTCAGGACAGGCCGCTGGTTGGGTCGAGATTAAATGCCGCACTCATAAATCTAACCAGTATGACACAGTGATGTTGTCGCTAAGTAAATGGAACGCAGGCATTGATCTGCATGAAAAGTCTGGATTGCCATTTATTTTCGTTGTCTCATTTAAAGACGCGGTGTTTCGTTATCTTTATTCAGTCGAAGATAGCAGTATTAATATACGTTGGGGTGGACGCACTAGAGCTACTAGAGATATAGCTGATATTGAGCCCGTAGTTCATATACCAATTAATTTGTTTAAGAATCTTGGAGCAATCAATGAGCAAGCGAGGGTAAATGAACGAGTTTGACCAAGACACAGTAAATGAAGGGTGCTTAATTATTGCCTTACTTTGCAAGTCTATGAAAGATTTGGCAGATAGGCCGATGGATGAGCGAGACGATTTATTAATTGCAGCGGCAATGGCGCACATAGAAGAATACGGGAAAAACTTATCCAACATAGCTGATAGGAGCTAATAAAATGGCAAAGGGAGTTAAGACTGGGGGCCGAGTAAAAGGAACCCCAAACAAGCCGACTCAAAACATTATTGATAAACTGGCAGAGCTTGACTGCGATCCGATAGAAGGAATGGCGACTATCGCTAGGCAGGCAATGGATGAAAACGATTTAATATTAGCTGGCTCTATGTATAAAGAACTGGCTCAGTATGTTGCGCCTAAAAGAAAGTCTATAGAAATGACAGGTGATGTTAACTTAGACGTTTATTCCGACATTATGGTTGGCTTTAGAGACGTTCCCGAGTGACAATCCACACTGAAATGCCAGCAGTTTTTAAAGAGTTTGCTGTTTCTGATAAAAGATTTTTGATAGCTTATGGAGGAAGGGGCTCCGGGAAGAGTTGGGCCATAGCTCAACTTCTAATTATTGAAGCCTATAAAAAAAAGACTAGGATCTTGTGTGCGCGAGAAATACAAAGATCCGTTTCTGATTCTGTTATTCAATTACTATCCGATACCATTGACCGACTTGGGTTATCTTCATTCTTTGAAATACAAAAGACTCAAATTCTAGGTAAGAACGGATCTAGGTTTATATTTGAGGGGTTGCGATCTAACATCAATAAAATTAAATCAATGGAGGGTATTGACCGGGTATGGGTTGAAGAAGCTGAGGCGGTTACAAAATCTTCATGGGATACTTTAATCCCGACAATAAGAACGCCCGGCAGTCAGATCATGGTGTCATTTAATCCAATGCGCCAGCATGACGATACATATCAGCGCTTTGTTATATCACCTCACCCGGATTCAATCGTGGTTAAAGCGAATTGGTCAAGCAATCCTTGGTTCCCCACCGAGCTAAACAAAGAACGCCTTTACCTCAAAGAAACTGATCCAGACCTGTATGAGCATATTTGGGAAGGGGAGTGTATGACGGCCCACAAGGGCGCTTACTATGCCGACTCAATGAGACAAGCTAGGGCAGAGGGTAGAATAACAAACGTGCCGTGGGAGCAATCTATACCCGTTCAAACGTGGTTTGACCTCGGGGTGGCAGATAGCACCTCAATTTGGTTCACTCAATCCGTTGGCAAAGAGATAAGATTTATAGATTACGAAGAACATTCCGGGGAAGGGCTGGCGTTTTATGTCAAGCTGCTTAAAGATAAACCTTATGTTTATGATGAGCACTGGGCTCCACACGACATTAGAGTTAGAGAGCTAGGAACGGGACGATCACGGCTAGAGTTAGCAGCGGAGTTAGGATTGCATTTTAGCGTAGTTAAGAATATTGGAATTATGGATGGGATACAGGCGGCACGATCATTGTTTAACCGATGCTGGTTTGATGAACAGAATTGCAAATTAGGTTTAGATTGTCTGGCGACATACCATAAAGAATATGATGAGATTAACCGGGTATATAAATCAAAGCCCGTCCATGATTTTTCTAGTCATGGAGCGGACGCTTTTAGGTATTTTGCTGTAGGTTGGAATGAACCGCAGTCAACTATGCCCTACGTTATCGGCAGTATTTAAACGCTGATCTTTTAGCTTGTTTATATACTCCCTTACTTTGTGAGTATCTTCAAAGTGAGCCCAAACAGTGAATTGCTTAAAGCCTGCTTCTTTCATTCGATCCCGGTACGCGTGTTGACGTTTAAGATTATGCTTATCAGTCATAGCTCAAGGATCTCTCATAAATTCTTTAATTGTATTTGTATCTTCCGCTTCTTTTTTTGCCTTAGCTACCTCGCTGGCTGAAAGCCTATTCGCTATCTCTTCGGCTATTACCAAGCATTTATCAGATTTTTCTTTACTGACTGTTGTGTCAATGGCTAACACAAGCGCATGAACTAGCGCCTCGTAGTCATTGGTTGGTTTTCTCATATTCATAATATTCTCCGTGGGGCCGAAGCCCCGTTATTAATGATTAGCCTCTGTACGCTTGGGTCTGTGCTTTCCAAGCTGAGTTGGTTTGCTTATCCCAACCTCTACAAAAATCGCTTATTTCGTGTGTTTCTGGATCTATCCAAGGGCCACTCTCGTTATAGTGATTATCAAATATGTCGGCTAGTACCACATTCATGCGGTCGTCACGCGCTCTAATCGTTGGCCTGTATTTCGGCCCTGTCTGCTCGATTAGGTGAGCGAAGTTCTTAAACGCTGAGATATTATTTACATGATCATCTAACTGAGCAATAGTGATTACTTCGTATGCCCGGCCAACTTTCATTAACCAGCCGTAATGCTCTCCGAAATGATCGCAGTCGTAAAAGTATCCGTCACAATTTACCTTCTTATAAACTATCTCAAGGTGCTTGAAATCGAATACAAATAAAGGCGCTGTATCGAATCTATCAGTCTGTTTATCTTTAATATTATCTTCTCTGCTAATTGTGCCGCTGCTATCCATTCCAACATTGCTAAGGCGCTGAGAAAAGTTAGCTTTGAAAACTTTAGTGCCTTTAATGTCTCGATTACCGATCAGCGTGTAAATGTAAATTCCCATAATATTCTCCAAGGGGCCGTAGCCCCGGTTAAGGTTAGGCAGTAAAGACGTAAGGCTTAATCCAAGTACCAATGTTTAAATCAACGTAGTGGCTGCGGTAAAAGTAATCAGTCGAAGAATCAGAGTGGTCAAAGAAATCTGCCCCTTTCATTGCTGCAATCATTTCAGCCATAAACTGCAAAACAATTCCAGAATAATGTTCATCCATCCAATACTCATTTACCTCAATATAGTTACGAGGATATTCGCCTCGCATCATGTACTCGCTAAAATCTAATTCACCCTTAGTTACTTTAACTACGAGAGTGCTGTTATGGCGAACACTGATAGAGCCTTTAACTTTGTACTTAGCTAATACAGCTTTAATGCCCGGTGCTAAATTTGCTTTATCTTCTTTGCTTACAAAAGCCATGATAATTCTCCTGATCTAATTTAGATTATGTTGTGTGCTAATTTAAGGGCTGCAACAATTGGGTTCCAAGAACTTCGGCTAATACCCATATCTTCGCAGTAAAAAAATCCAGCATCTAATTCAAACACTGTAATCTCACACCCCTCAATTTCTACTTTATGTATGTCTCTCTCACCAATATCTTCAAATGAAATAGTTTTGTACTTTCCAGCTAAACCATTAGAACTTTTAAAACTTCTTGGCTTAATAACTAGCTTATGGCTTTCGCCTGTGTAGTCCTCAGCGTTATAAGTAATCTTGGTAATAGGCATAATTTACTTCCTGTTTCCGTTTGGTATGGTTCATTCTAAACCGTTAAGTCTTAACGAGTCAATAGGTAATGTGTATTTATTTTAAATCTAAGGTAGAGGGGAGTAGATAAAGCTAATAACCGCGTACAACAATGACAAGGTACAGCTATTAAAGTTATTTATAAATTAAGGTAGCCGCAATGCCGTTAACATTTAAGTCACCGAGCAATAGCACTAGATCACCTACGAGATCCAGAAACAATAAGCAAAAGGCTAGACGGGCAAAAGCTAAGGTCACACCTAAAGCTAAACAGGCTAACCAGAACAACAACCAACGGGCTAATCTACCTAGTGAGCAAAATAGGTATGTAGCGCCAGTGGCTAAAGTTACACCAAGGCCAGCTACACCTATGGATTCTACTGCTAAATCTTTTGCAGCGGCTCCAATGGCAAATATTACCCAAACTCAAAATAGTGGGTTGACCTCTTATAATTCTGGCCCTTCTAAAGTTCCTAGCTATAGCCAAGGTGACGGGCAAATGAGTCCAGCGTTAGCAGCTAAACAAAACAAAAAAGCAGCTACCTCTCCTGCTTATATGCGGAATGATGATGAGTTTGAAACTAATACTTTAGGTATCAGTTCAACTAAGTCGTCAACTAAGTCGTCAACTAAGCCTATTACTTCAATCTCACCTCAGCAGGCTAATCTTCCAAGTGAAGATAAAGGCTATTTTCAATCATTTAAAGACGCGGTGGGCTTACTGTTTGATGATCCCCGGACAGAGGAAAGCGGAAGGTATAACCAGAAGTATTGGGCAGAGCGATTAGCTGATGGTAAAGCCGCAGGCAATAAAAACATTCAAGCTGAAATAGCGGCAGAGCAAGCAAGCTTAGGGGGGCCAAGTAAATCATATAACCAAGAGAAGGTTCCCGGTTATTTTGAGCCACTAAACCACCCATCACAAAAGAAGATTGCCAAGCTACCAACACCGCAGAACGCCCAAAAAGAAATTGAGGCTCTTGATAACCAGATAGCCAATGAGACTGACCCGGTAAAGCTTCGGGCAGCACACACGCGTAGATTAATGCTTATGCGTATGAGAAGAACAAGCACTAGGTTTGCTGGCCTAGTAGATGATCCAGACACTAAAATTAGCCGCATGAGTATTCTCTAATGAAAAATGTATCTCCTGTATCTCCCATTGCTTTATTGAAACGATATGATCGACTTAAAGCGGATCGCCATAACTGGGATCAATTGTGGGAAGAGTTAGCTGTTTTTTTAATGCCTAGCAAAATTGACTTTATTACTAAGAGCACCAAAGGCACAAAAAGGGCCGCTGAGGTATACGATTCGACAGGCATACATTCATTGCAGATTTTAGCCGCTTCGCTTCATGGCTCCCTTACAAGCCCTTCAACCAAGTGGTTCGGGCTTCGCTTCCGGGAAGATGCGTTAAACGAAGATAAAGAAGCAAAAGATTGGCTTGAGAAGTGCAGTCAAGGAATGTTTCAAGAGTTTGGGAAAAGCAATTTTTCAACTGAGGTTGCTGAGGCTTATCAGGATATGGTGGGCTTTGGTACAGCCGCTTTACAGTTTGACGTAAAAACTAAAGAGGCTAACTTTGATGGTTTTAATTTCCGGGCGTGTCACTTAGCTGAGGTGGTGGTTGCTGAGTCAGTAGAGGGCCGCATAGATACAGTGTTTCGCAAGCTAACATTGTCAGCGCGTCAAGCTCATCAAAAGTTTGGTGATAATTGTGGCGAGAAGTCAATGAAAGCTTTGGAGACTGATCCAGATAAGGAGTTTGATTACATTCAAGCCGTATTTCCCCGAGAATTAAAAGGGGAATCTACAATGGTAGCGCCACCAAGTCAAAGACCTTGGGCTTGTTATTTTATTAGTGTAGACGATAAGAAAATATGTAAAGAGTCTGGATACTATGAATTGCCTTTTATGGTTCCAAGGTGGTCAAAAACTACGGGTGATATTTATGGATTTGGCCCCGGGTGCGTTGCTCGACCAGATATTAAAACCTTAAACGAGGCTAGAAAGTTGGCTATGAAAGCGTGGGAGAAAAGTATAGACCCACCACTTAAAGCCTTACAAAACGGAATACTGGGCAAGATTGATATGCGCCCGAGCACAGTAACGTATGTGCGAGATATGAACAACTTGGAGCCGTTAGTCAATGCGACTAACTGGAACGCTGACCAATTAATGCTAACGGACGTTAGGGCATCAGTAAGGCGTATCTTCTTCTCTGACCAGTTAGAGTTAAACGATGGGCCTCAAATGACTGCAACTGAGGTGCAAGTTCGTTATGAGCTAATGCAGCGGTTGCTCGGGCCTACTCTTGGTCGGCTTCAATCTGAGTTTTTAAACCCCATTGTTGAACGTGCTTTTTACTCTATGTTGCGCGGCAATGCTCTACCGCCAATGCCCGAAATCTTGCAAGAAGTAGGAGGTGATTTAGATATTGAATATGTTGGGCCGCTTGCACGATCACAGAAAATGGATGAAGTGACAGGAATCCAAAGAGCGATTGATGGAATCATGCAATTGGCTCAAGTTAACCCGGAAGTCCTCGACATTGTAGATGTGGATAAAGCCGGGCGAACCATATCAGATCGACTAGGAGCGCCAGCAGACATATTGCGAGGCGTTGAGCAAGTCGATGAAATGCGCCAACAACGACAACAGCAGCAACAGGCTCAAGCTGAAATGGATCAAGGTCAGCAAGAATTAGCCGGGGCAACTCAAGCGGTTGAATTGGAGCAGATGGTTAATGAATCAGTTTAATAAGGACATTATAGAATTATTTAGTACCAAAACAGGCGAGAGAATACTTGCCAACATGAGAGTGGCCTACGGAGATCGTATATCGTTTTCTAAAGACCCTTGTGAAACTGCCTTTAAAGAGGGGCAGCGAAGCATTTACTTAGAAATTAAAAATTTAGTGGAGAAAGATAATGAGTGAAGAAGCAGCAGCAAAAGAGTCTTGGCACTCTGGCTTGTCAGATGAGTACCGGGGTAATGAGTCTTTGGCGCAAATCCCTGATCTAAACACCTTAGCTAAATCCTACTTGGACGCGCAGCAATATGCTGGCGGCTCAATTCGTATTCCGGGAGAAGATGCAAGTACAGACGATTGGACAGCGTTTAACTCTAAGCTTACCGCTAAAGTTCCAACACTAATGAACCTACCAAGTGATGAGCAAGAAGCCAAGAACGCATTGTTTAACCGCCTTGGTCGTCCTGATACAAAAGAAGGTTATCAAGTTGATGGTGCTGATCCTGATTTTTTAGAATGGGCGCATGACAATGGCCTATCCACTGCGCAAGTAAAGGCTTGGCAGGAGAATACCCAAAGTCAATCAACTAAAGCTGATGAAGATAATGAAGCGGAAATGCAAGCCGCTAATGACCTCCTTAAAAAAGAATGGGGCCATGCCTATGATGAGCGCCTATCTCAAGCTAAGAACGCTGTACTAGCTTATGCTGACGCTGAAACTCAAGCATTTTTATTAGAGTCCGGGCTGGCTAACAATCCTAACATGATTAAGCTAATGGCTCAGATCGGAGCAACATTAACCGAGGATGAATCTGCCGGGCTACAAAGCAGTAATCGGTTCACTCTCTCACCCAATGAAGCACTAGATCGAATTAGTGAAGTTAGGCGCAACCGGGAGCACCCTTACAACATAGTCAGCCACCCACAACACAACTCAGAAGTGGAGAAGATGGAAGGGCTTTATTCTCAAGCTTATCCAGACCCCGCTTAAATCCTAATAACCGCGTAGAAAACCATGATCATCTAATCAACAGGGTAGCTAATCCTTAGTCCTGTGGGTTAGATGAGCCGTATCTCATATCTCGTTAAAGCAAACGATATTGCCAGTTAAGAGTCCGCAAGGGTAGCTCAAAACGCCAATTTCAATTTGCCAATTCGGAGATAACTCACATGGCTAATACAATCGCAAAAGCGTTCGTCCAACAGTTCCAAGATAATTTAATTCACTTAGCACAACAAAAAGGTTCGCGTCTACGCGCATCAGTCAACGAGCAGTCAGTTACGGGCGAGAAGTTTAACTTTGAACGGCTCGGGAACGTCGCTGCCGTCGTTAAATCAAGTCGTCATACCACTACCCCTGTACTGGAAGTTCCGCACTCTCGCAGAACTGCAACCATGACAGATTATCATTGGGCCGACCTCATAGATGATGAGGATAAAGTTCGTATGTTAATTAGCCCTGAGTCGCATTATGCGCGTTCTGGTGCTAACTCAATGGCTCGGGCTATAGATGATCTAATCATTGCAGCAGCTACAGGTAATGCGGTCGATGGCGATGGTTCTAACGTAGCACTTCCAGCCGGGCAGAAAATTGCTCACGGATCTGCGGGTTTAACCCTTGCTAAATTAATTTCTGCTAAAGAGATTTTAGACGGCAATGAAGTAGACGAAGAAGATCGTTTCTTTGTGTTGGGCTCGCAACAGGTTTCTAACTTGTTGAACACGACTGAGGTGAAATCTGCGGATTACAACTCTATCAAAGCTTTGGTTCAAGGCGACATTGATACCTTTATGGGATTCAA
>Ga0070747_1001001_pt1 | contig 14019 bp, 18 predicted proteins | sample VirMetDEL_Mar_31_FD_77321 | JGI IMG/M metagenome (GOLD analysis project Ga0070747, IMG submission 77321) | Aqueous microbial communities from the Delaware River and Bay under freshwater to marine salinity gradient to study organic matter... | ecosystem: Environmental > Aquatic > Marine > Coastal...
CTACTTGGAAGTGTTTACTATTCAATTCCTCCATACCAACAATGGTATCATCCATTACTATAACATCTCCATCTATTAACCCATGGGCAACACCTGTTTCAACTACTGCTGGATTTGCGTTAGAGATAATATATATATTTAAGGCTGTCGCATCTGTACTTGGAAGCGACTCTTCACCATCTGTATCAATGGCCGTAACTGTATATTTAAAAGTCTCTGCCCCTACTGCACCACCACTTAAAGCTATTCCTGTAGGATAAGATACTTTTGGAGCAAAACTCACTTCTTGTATCTCCCAATCAATACTTCCATATCTTAAGACTTCTTGTGGCTTGTGACTGTTGTGCGCTATTGTTATTACATCTGCTGATTGAACATACTTAAATTCTTTTGATTCAAGTGCTGTGTATGGAGTTACAATCTCATAAATCCTGCTTGCTGTTCCTGACGGATCAATCCAAGCTGTGTAAGATGAACTGTCAAAGGCTTCATTTGACATTGATCTCAATTCATAATTATCATCATCATATCTAAGAACTTTGAAGTTCCTATTGTTCAACTCAATTGTTCCTTGTACACCGCTTAAATATACTTCATCCCCTGTGGAAAATCCATGCGCCACTGCGTATATACTTGTTTGAGTTCCTAAAACTAGCGTTTCAATAGTGCTATCTATATCTGTTAACGCCGATCCGTTTCTAATAACTCTCATATAATATTCACCAAACTCTAAAACATAAGTCTGATCTTGATTAAATACAAAGGGAACAAGTCTAACGCTCTGTTGTGAGTTAGAGACTTCAGAAACAAAATTAGTTCCGGCCCTATTTGATACGCCTCCATAACGTAGAACCATACAATTGAAACAAGTTCTTAAACCTGTCGCATACTTAATAGTGTCTACTCTGGCATATAGTGATGGTGAGACTTCACCACTTGAGAATGTTCTTTGAGTTAGAGTTGTCAAACTTACTCCCCGTATATGATCTGAGCTGAATCGGCCCTGTCAATCATTTCTTCAGTTTTATCTTTTTTAAATTCCATTTCTTTTATTTGAAGTTCTACCCTGTGAGACTTTTCATCTCCATTGTTATCATGTGTATCAAGAGAAACTTCTATAACTTCAACTTCAATTTCAACTTTGTACTTCTTGCCTATCTCTGGAATACCTTCAAGATTTAGCTTTTTAATTTCTTCCTTCCCTAAACTTATCCTTAATCCATGTGGATATTTTGGAGTGTTCATTTGTGGAACTGAAAAATCCTTAAGTTCTACTTCTTCGTAACTCATATCAATCATAATATTCTCCCGATTCCTTGACCTTCATATATACCTCTAGCTCTAATGAGATCAGATTCTTGATCTCTGTCTGAGGCTTCTTCATTCATATTTTTCTTTTTTGCCCTTCCAAGTTCTATTTCATACTGGATTAACATATCTTGTTTTATCTTAAATGGATCACCACCCGTTAACCTAGCCCCAATTAATGATGCCAACCTAAAAGATAGGGCCAAGTCGAACTCACTTGAAAATAAACCTGCATTGGTTAGATTTCTAGTGTACTCAATTTCTGCGTTAGATTGATCTGTATAGATAACTAACCCACTTGTATCTGTTACTATTCTAAAGGGAATTGTTGACTCTTTAGTATCTATTCTTCTACCTGATATTATTCTTCTAATGTTGATGCAATCTACTGGATATTTATAACAGTATCTCCACTCATCTGAAGGGTTTTCTTCTATTAAATTTAAAGTTACAAATTTTGTAGCGAAACTCCAATCGAGGTCTGCAAGAACTCCTTCTTTGGCCGTTTCATAAAATCGCCTACAAGCTTTCGCTTCTTCCGACTTCTCTGATTCAAGGTTAGCAATTTCTTTCCCGATTCCAAGATGAGATATTGCCATGTTTGATATTTCTGTTTTACTAGACATATTAATCCTTGTTTAAAAAAGGAGGCTTTCGCCCCCCTTATAATTAAATTACTTCTTGATTGCTATTAGCTTCAACTAGTTCTTCTTCAGCATCGTCGATTAAAACGGACTCTTCTTGTATTGGCTCATCAATAACCAATTCTTGAACCTTTGCTTTCTTGTCTAATTTAACCATCCACTTTTCTGAGAAATGTTTACTGTCTTTTAGTCTAAAAGCTTGCCCTTCTTTTATTCTGATATTTGCATAGTAACCTAGTCTTGTTGCCTTAACTTTCATTTTAACTCCTATTAGCTAATTGAATATCCATGTGGATAAACATAATTGTTTTGAACCATTGATTGAGGAATTAAAAAGCTAGTAACTGTAACTGTAGGCGTAGTTCCTGCTAGTACATAACTAACTCTGTAGTAGATTGATCCTCTTGAATCGGCTGGTACAGGTAAAACGAATTTTGATCCTGCTGCTGATCCTTTTGGAATATCAATTGAAGACAATGCAATTGGTGAAGTAAAAGCTTCATCAACTGAACTTTGAAGGATTGCTTGATAAGTCTCATCATCTGTTGTGTCGTCTGACTCAACATCAAGACTTACTACTACTGCCATTGCTTCACCAACACCAAGATTCCCGTCTACTCCAGTATCAATTACGTTAGTAGAAACGGCCGTTGCTGTTAATGCTTGTTCATCTGAAAATTTTCCTAATGCGTCGATATACATAAATTTCTCCTTTATTGAGATTTAAAAATTAAATTGTTTACTATTAAACAACCTGAGCTTCTGATTCAAGTAGAGCATCACAAACTTTTAATGGAATGTTTCTAAAGTGTGGAACTTTCTTCCCATCAATATCTTGATAAGCTAATGCTGAACCAACCATATCATCTCTTCTTTGAATATCTAGGTATTGAACGATTGATCTATTTGCATAGAAACAAGCTTTCCCAGAATTAAGGTTAGGGATTCTATGGATTGCTTTAATCATTAAGTTAATAAGATCTGCTGCTGAACCTGTAGCAAGATCTGAAACATCAATGTTTGCAATACGAACAACATATCTCCAATCTTTTAAAGCAACACCAGTTTTCCACTTAAAGTGATCTTGGTATGCTCTCATTCTTTCACCAGCGATTCCATTTGTAGTCTCGATAGTTTGAAGTCCAAGATCTTCATGCGATAAACCAGCTTTAGAACCTTTTGGAAAAATTCCACAACATGTGTTCTCACCCCAAACAATTAAATAAATTGATGAGTTATCTGAACCTGTACCACCACCTTCTACAATGTTTTGCGCGTTAGCTGCTGACTTATCAGAATATCTAATAGCAAGACCATTAAACTCTTCTGGAGATAATGAACTGTTACCATAAAATAAAGTTGAAGCCATTTCTTGATTCATAGCTTCTAAGAAAGCTTGAGCTTCAGAAAGTCTAAAAGAATTTACATTACCATTAAGCTCTGCAACTTCTTGATCTACTTCAGACCATGCTTCCATCATTCCACATTGCTCATCAATTTGAGCTGTTTTTGATTTACTTGGTTGAACACCTTGATTAAGTAATCTCCAATATACCTGAGCTAAACCAGTTCTTACTGTGATTCTATGACCTGTAGGAAGGTTTCCTTCCATAAATTTCATATCATCTAAAATTTCATTTGTTTGAGCTAACATCTCAACGATCTTTGGAGTTTTTCCATCTGGATCAATTCTTTTTGCGTGATCTGCTAGTGTTAATGCTTTGCTTGATAAAGTTGCCATTTACAACGCTCCTTGTTGTTTGTTTATATTGTTGTTAGTTTGAACCATAAAAGAAATCTTCTACTGGTTTCTCCCCTCCATGTTCTTTTCCATTAACAAGTGAATCATCACTCATCATAGAACCTATTTTGGAGAAAAATCTTACTACCTCGATATTGTCTCCATAACCCGTTTCTCTCAACATATTAATAAACTCTGGAGTGCCGAAATTGTTCACTGCTCTCTTAGCATTTTCTGTTGTTGTCTTTAGGTTTTCTCCACCAAGGTTTTTATCATTGATGATTTCTTCTCTCCAGTTATCCTTTTGAGCTTCATTCTCATCAGTCTTCATTTTGACAAAATTGCTTAGTAGTTCTTCTTGAGTGTTAAGTAATCCTTCAGCTAGATCCTTTGATAAATTGTTCTCTCTTGCAAAGGCTTCAACACCCTCTAAGATTGAACTGTCTAAGATACTATCTTCTCTCAACTTCAAGTTATACTCTACTATTTCTGCTTCACTCTTAAGATCTTCTCCAGTTTCGCCCGACTCGTCTTCTTCTTCAGACTCTTTTACTCCATCGTCGTTTCCTTCAACTTTTTCAATGCCTTCAGTTTCTTCCTTTGTCCCGTCTACTGGAGTCTCTTCTTTAGAGCCATTGTCATATAAAGAGTCTTCAATTGTTACTTCATTATCAACTGTCTCTGTCGATAATGTTTCTGTTTGTTCTGTTCCATTTTCAGTAATCATAATCTCTCCTTAGCATTATCCTTCATAAGTTTAACCAATAAATTTTCATCGGCTTCTGTAATTTCACTCATTAGGAAGTGGCCAAAGTCCTGCTGTCCAGCAAGGTAACTCATACGAGAATGATTTTCACTAAACACTGTGCTAAAAGAATTGCATTTTGATAAAAGTTTCCAAACTAATCTGCGTCCTGATGAGTTGGATAACACTGTTCTAATGTCATTCAACTCTTGCTTTCTTAGATCTTTTTCTTTTCTCTCTGCTTTTTCTACTACTCTGGGATCATCAATGTTACTCATTTACTGCTCCCAACAATTCGTCTAGTGCGCTGTTTTCATCCATCTTGGTTTCACTCAGGGACTTACTTGCATCTACGGCCATTGCTGCTTGCTCTTGTTGAGCTTGAGCTTGAGCCATTGCTGCTTGCTGTTCCTTGATCGCCTCCATATCTTCTTTTGTTGTAATGATATTTTGTGGAACTCCTGTAAGATCTCCATATACATCAATAGTTTCTTCTAAATTAAGCTTATTAACAATGTTAGGATCAAGTCCTGCCATTTGTCCAACAAAACCTGTGAATCTTTCAATGTTTCCAATCCCAGCTAATTTCTGAGCTTGAGCCATAATTGAAACATATTCAACTTTATAATCTTGACCTTGAAGTTGCTCTGGAGCATCTGGTAAAAGATCTTGTTTTCCCATAATATGAAAAGAGTTTTCAATAAGTGGATCTAAAAGATCTTGATTTATTCTCTCCAATACTGGCCCAAGTGCTAAAAGCTTTTCTTCGTGCCTTTCTTCAATCTCTCTTGCTGTGATCTGTCTTCTATCTGACTGAGCCAACATAAGAAAAAGATCCTCATAATAAGATCTTGATATTCTCTGTCTGATCTGATCTTGTTTTCCTTCAAGTTCTCTAATATCAAAGTCAATCTCAAATAATCTTCTGAAGCCTTTAGATCCTTCTCTCTCATCCATATAGGTAATATGGCCGGGAATGATAGAAGCCTTTTGATTTTTCAGTGAAGTTGGCCCTACCATTGATGGCTTAACTTTTTGATCAATTGCTGAAGCTATTCTTTTTTCTCCAAACTGAAGCTGTCTAACATCTCCAATACAAACCATTGCTGGGCATCCTGTTCCCCAAGTATCTTCTCCCACAACTTCCCAGCGTGGAGCTAATACAGGAAAATAATCAAAACCTTTTTCGCTTAAAAATTTATCAGTATATTGGATTGTTGATTGCGATTGACTAGTGTTGCTAGTAGAACCAAGCTCATAATAAACAGAACTAAATTTCTTGTATTTTGAGTCAAAGTGACCTTCTCTATAATTGTCGTTAGGCATAACCATGTGGCCAATATTAACCATAACTTCAGTGTTGCCTGATTCATATTGGTTTTTTACATGCTCACTTATATTAGTCCAATCAATTTTGATCCCACCTTTAAAAGTTGGCTTTCCGAACTTCTCAATAATCTGTCTAACTGACATTTGAAACTCTCTAAAGAATACTCTTACACGTCCCTTAGCATCGTTAGCTATCATATATGAACCGATAGGAAACGCAGTGAACCTGATTACATCTTCAAGATCCTCTTCCATGAACAAACAACCAGTTCCAAAAGTTCCCATATCACCATAGACTGTTGGTAATACGTTATACAGATTTGATCTTAAGAAAACATTTCTCATCATATCTGTAGTATCTTTGAAATATGCTTTTGTTGCTGAGTCTTTTTCAAAGTGCTTCATACTTGGAGCTAGATTAAACCATGACCTAGCTGGAGAAGTAATACCTGTCATCATTCCACTTGATAAAGTTCTTGAAGCTAATGTTGCTGTCGAATCTATTATATCAAAGTTTCTTCTATCTCCCATTTTAGCATCTGTTAGAAAAAATCTTGATCTTCTTGGAAGTATGTAATTAGATAAATCTCTCCAATAACTTCTAAATTGATCTCTGTCATTTCTTAGCTGGCTTTCAATTAGAGCATGTTTCTGTCTCTTACCTAATTGCCTATAGCTTCCATGTTCTTTATTATCCATTTTACAGTCCTAGTAAACTTTTCTTTCCTTGATTTTCTTCACCACCTAAAGATCCAAGATTATCAGTGAGAATTGTACTTCTTCTCCCTCTTTTCTTTTTCTGTGACTGTCTTCTTAGACTACCGCTTCTTTGTTTCTTTGCGTCGTCCCTTTCACCCTCTAATGTATCTGCTTCTTTCTTTTTCGCTTTTGATTTTACAATTGATCTGGCCACATCTTTTTCTGCGTCCTTTTCTGATTGATCTTTCTTTCTAGCGTTCTCTCCAGTTAATTCATCATAGTAAGGTTTAGACTCTCTTATTGCATCCTTAACTAGTTCACCTTCTTGGAACTTTCCATCTTTAAAACCAACTGTTCCACCCGAAGAAACATTAACGGCTGCGTTTCCAGTTTCGTTAATAAACTCTTCCAATGTTGGTAAACTTCCACCACAACCCATACTTACTCCCTGTTTAGTCGTTTCACATATTCAATATTTATTTCTTCATACCCTAATTTCTCTAAAAGAGATCCGTAGTTATTGTATGTTTTAACGTGGTGAAATATTAACTCCACGTTATATTCTTTAAGTTGATCTTCGCACCATGATATGAACTTCTTGCCGTAGCCTCTATCTTCTTTGTTAATAAAGATATGTGCCAAACTCGCTTGAAGTACTTGGCACTCTAAAGAAATATGAACATAAAACACCGCAAAGGCACTTATTGAACCATCTTCTTTTCTTGCTGTATAAGTATGGGCATGGCCACTTCTATCAAGCATTACAAATTTTTCCCAATCAACATTCAATGGAATATCTTTGTATGGATAAAGTTCATCATAAAGGCCATTTGCTAGAATCTCTATATCATTCACGCACTCTGACAATTTTTCTCTTTGAAAGTTCATTTAATTCTCATCCATAAATTGCTTATACTTCTTAATATTCTAAACTCTTTATTTCAATACTCCAATATTTTTCTCATTCTCTGATTAAAACGCTCTATTACTAACGCATTACATTGCTTTGAATGGATCATATTCAGATTGAAAATTCTGTTGGTTATCATTTCTCAAGTAACCAAACTTATCACTAGCTGGCATATCCACTTGAGCAAAGGTTAGGGCCAAGGCATCTGCAATATCTGGAGAGAAACCTAGTCTCTTTTTTATCTGATCTTTTGATTCCAACATAAATTTTCCATTTTTAATAAAATAGTTAACGCTGGTTAATTCTTTTTTAAGTTTGTTGCATTTAGGGATTGCTCCACCCTTTCTTATCCAAGCTGCCATTTCTAGCCACATTTCAGATCTCTTGTTGAAATATCTAGGGTTAGTAGCTTTTGAAGCAAAGTGAACTCCTATTGGAGTCTGACCTGATAGTTGGAGCGAGTCTATTACTGAGCCACCGAACCCACCAGTATCATCAATGTATTCCATCTCTGAACCCCACTTGGATTTGGCCATTAAGATTCTAGCTGCAACTTCAGGCCCGTTAGCCTTTCTCATTGTTGCATATTTAAATGCTGCTAGTCCCTGCCTTGGAAATATAACGGTGCTATCCATACCACCCCTAGCAACATCAACACCCAATCTTTTTTGGGCATAATTGTAATCTGTTAACAGTAAAGTTCTCTCCATTGCTTGCTCTACTTCTAGGTGAGTCAAGAGGGAATTAATTGCCACGTTTGGAAAGTGACCTAACAGATAAGAAATAATCCATGGATCATCTCGACCATATTCATCTATTTGATCTTGAGCTGATTGTTTATCTATTCTTGGAGATCTTTCAGGATCATCTGGATCACCTGTTATTCTTATTACAAACCATCTCTTAGATATTGAAGCTGCATAAAGTAGTCCATCTTTTGAAATTGGATTACCAGCTTGCATGATCTTGATAAACCCACCACTAGCAAGAGTCTCGTTTACTGCTTGCTCTGCTGCCTTACCAATCTCAATTGGAATATCTCCTGATTCATCTATTAGAAAAAGCATATACTTTGAGTGAAGACCAGAGAGAGTCTTACCTATTGTTTCTTTATTTGCTGTTTGAGGGAATGAACGTGCTGACATATACCAAGTCTCAGGATGATCTTTTGCATATATTCTTGTTTGAGTCCATATAAAAGCATGTTGAAGCAATTCAGATCTTTGTTGCCATTTACTCATCTCAGTCCATAGACCATCTTTTAAGTTATCGGCTGTAATTGAAACACACGCTGCTTTAGGATGGTTTCCTACTTCTCCATAACATAGAAGAAAGTTCCAACCAACCCAAGCTAACAAACAAGATTTGCCCGGCCCTGCACAGGCTTGAAGAGAAATTCTTATCATCTCTCTATCGTTTGAAGCAAAGGCTTTCAACCCTTTTATTTGCCAAGCATCAGGCTCAACATCAAATTGATCCCGAACAAATTGCACAGGATCTTCTCTCCATATTTTAATTTGATCTACAAAGTTCAATTAAATCCTTATAGCTTGATTCTTAGTTCACCTGTTGCTGTCTTATATACTCTATCGGTTGCCAAGCCACCTGTCACTGCTGCCGCCTCATCTGCATAAACTGGTAAGTTGGTCAGTGAAATATTTGCCATATCAACAACATCTGTAGTCGTATCGGCTGTAATCATATCTGCTATGCTCATATAATTTGAAGTTGTGGCTGTTGGAGCATTTATTCCATAGCCAATCAGTAGTAGATCAGTAGCATTTGTGGTGGTTGTTCCACAACCTGCACCAAACATAGTTACCCTACTTATAGCTAAACAGTTCTTACCAACATCATTTCCAAAACCTGAGTTATCACCTGATGTTCCTAGAATATCTTGAAACGCATGATAACCAAACCCTGATGTTCTTGAGCCAGTAAAATCTGAACCAGTGCTACACGTTGAGCCACCAACAAAAGTATTTGAGTTACCGTTTTTTGCTTTTGCGCCTGATAAGTGACCTATAAAAACATTAAGAACTCCTGCAATATTTTTTAATCCAGCACTTGTTCCGATATTTATATTTTGATTGTTCGTTAAATCATCAACCGCCCCTGCGCCAACACCGATTAAAACCGAATCACCTAAACCAGTTTGAACAATTCTGCCATCATCATCAATTGTTACTGGAGAATCTTGCACTGTATCTGCGCCTGTACCATCCCATCTAACTATCGCATTATCTGTTGAACTTACTGGAGGCGTTAAACCACCACCACCGCTTGCATCTTGCCATGTTGCTGCTGAATCACTTGTTGCTGTTAATACTTGCCCCACTGTTGGAGCTGTTGAGCTTACAACATCGACTGTAGTTGTTGCTGATTTCAAAGCATCTGTACTGCCTGAGTTTCCTGTTACGCTTGTTTGATCGCCTGTATTTGATCCTGATAATGCTAAACCAGAATCCTTTATTAGCTTTCCTGTGACACCATCAAAAAATGCAACATTATTGTCAACTGCAATTATTGACCCTACAACATCACCTGAGCCACCACCACCTGATCCATATTCTATTTCTGTTCCAGTATCATCAATTGAATGAATCTTCTTTGTTACTGTATCAACAAAGATTTCAGTTTTTCCGCTTTCTGGAGTCGCTGGAGCTGTATCATTTTTTAAAGTTATCTTACTCATAATTACCTCTTTAATCTGTTATTAATACCAAATCAAAACCTGCTGATACACTTGCTTGCGTTACTGCGCCCGCTGTGATTTGTGCTGTCATTTCTATATCTGTTTTTGCTGTAAACTTTTCGGGATCATCATAAACATATTGTAAGCCTGCACCATCAGAGGGAATTGAAGTTTTATTTTTTAGTTGAAACACTTGCCCAAAAGGTCTGGCTCTTAATCTTATAATAAAGTTTGTAGTTTTCTTAGCCCCAGCACTTGCAGCAAAAAACGATCTTAAATATCCTGTTGTGTTATTAGGTATAGTGAAAACTGCCATTAATGTTTGGTTGTTACCACTATCAATCACTGCTCTAATATCTATTGTATTGCTAGGTCTACCACCTGTAGTAGCTCCATTAACATAACAATAAACAAAACCAACTATATCAACTGAGCCAACATTTTTAAGTCTAAAAATTCTTATAAGTGGAGTTGTTAAAGCTACCCTTGTTTGCCCTGTTAGAGTTATTGTTTGAACAACTAAATCATAATTAGAATCTAATCCTTGCACCTCTATATCTTGAGTATCGCCTGCACTTGTTGATGATAATGAATCAATATCTGCGGTAGTTGAATAAGTGTATTGCATTTCTGCTATATCTGAATCATTAGCACCATCCCAAACTGTCACTGCACCATCACCAGTATCAAAATCACTGGCCGATCCAAACTTGTGAGTAAAAGTAGTATTGACAACATCACCCTTGGCTATTGATAAACCATCCTCGGCATTTGCTACCCTTAAGTTATTAGATAAAGTTGAGCCTACATTCTCAAATAGACCACTATCACTCAATGCAGTTAAAACAGATTTCTGCAATGTTGCATCATCCTCTGGACTTATAGCATCACTTATCTTATGTGAACTTGGTTTAGAATTAGTTTTCTTTAAAACCACATGGAGATCGAATACACCTTGATCTATTGCCCCATTTATATATTCTATTCTAAAAAATCTTTTACTTGGTTGAAATGAAAAAGTTTTTTCACCGTTTGCTGGAATTGTAAAAGAATCGCCTTGCCTCCAAACGATACCATCACTTGAAAGATCAATGTGCAATCCATTAATAGCACTTTCAACATCACTAAAAGCATTAACAAAAATGATTGCATATTTCAACGTGTCAACTGCAACACCTGTAAAAGTTTCGCCTGCTAATAATAAAGAACTTGAACTGTTACCAGTATCGACAATGCCCTCCATTACTACATGAGCTTGGCCACTATCATCAACTCGCATTGAATCGCCTGTAGTTTCATCTTTTACAATAACATCTAAGTTTGCATTGGTTATATTCGCATCTAATTCTTTTTCATGAACTACTTTTACTTCATTATCAGTATTAACCTTGGCACTATCACCTGTAGTTTCATCAATGATTATATTCTTTCTAAAGTTACTCATAAAATATCCCAATCTATCCCATTAAACATAATAGAGTATGACTCTCTAGCAAAAATGGTAGGTGATACGACACCTTGTATTGTTAAGTTTAATGTATTTGTACCTAAGCTTGAGTTAACAATGGTTATTTTACTTCCCTTGATAACACCATCCAAGCTTGTTGTGATACCTGACGATATTTGTTTAATAACCTCAAATAACTCTACGTTTACTGCGCTAGTAAACTCTTCTTCTGTAATTCTATTGTGTACTTTGTCGTCTAGTATTACAAGATCACCATTTATAACCAATGAACCATCAATTGATAGCGTATTGTAAACTATCATTTGTTGGTTTTCTGGGATCTCTATTTCATTGTCTTCAGTAATGTTATTATATGAAAAGTTCTCATCATCTATACTGACAAGATCAAGCTTTGCAGTAAGAGGGTTTAACTTAAAGGCCATTTTTCACCACACTTAAAACTAATTTCTTTTTCTTCTCAGTATAAGTGACTTCAATAGTTCCAATGGAAACACCTTCTAATTTGTAAGTGTAGATCTCAACAACATCGGATGGATAAGTTGCATCTATTCTATCGTAATCACCAAACGGATCTGAATTTAAAACACTAACATCTAACCCACGCTTGGCTACATTATCAAAATCTGAGCCTGTTATATCTCTCTTGTCGGTATGTCTATCTAGTGTTGATGGAGCTGATACTATTTTACTCATCTATAACCTTTTATTAATTGGCCCAACATTTAAAGCATTTTGTTTAAGTTGTGTGTTTTCAATCTCAAGCCTAGAAACGTCCATTAAAGACTCTTCATAAAAATGTTTAAGATCTTCAATGATTTTCTTTTGCTTCTGAAGCATATTAATTGCAGTATTTAAAGCTGTGTTTTGCTCGTCTACTATTTTCTGCTGTTCTCTCCAAGCTCCTGCTGCTGTTGGATCTTTAGTGATACTCATCCAAGCATCAAAAACATTAGTATCTGGAAGGTCGTTAATATCAATTGTATTGTTCATATTCTGTACTCGCATAAGATTAAGATTTTATCCAAGATAGAATCTATATGGTTTATAAGATCATCGTCTTCAGTTATAAATGCTATACCCAAGCCAAGGAGAAGTAAAAAAACGAATGGAATAAATAGTAATATTCTGAAGATATACTTCATAAGCCCCCCTAGAGATTGTAATAAAGTCTTATTCCTAGTAAGAAAACAAGAAATGTGATCAAGCAAATTACAATTCCTAAGAATATTACTGCTATTTTATTGTTCATCTTTCCCTTTCATGGATCGCCCTATAATACTCTCCAATGTCATAGAAGCTTGAACTTCCATTTTATCGGTGAATAATTTCAAGTGTTTTCCTAAGTTTTCTAGTGACTTATCTTTTGACCATAACTTGACCTTAATAGTTTTACTTGTCGCTATAGTCTCACCTGTGTCTGGATCGCTTTCATGACTCTCTTCAACTTCAAAAGATTGTATGGTCTTGGTGATCGCTTTAGGCATCTGCTTAATTGGAAGTAAAACACCTTCCTCATCAAACATATCTGAAACATCTGTATTCGCTATCTTATGTAATTCTTCTAAAACAAAATTAGAATCAATCTTTGTGGCCTTAAGCCTTTCCTGATTAAGTTTGTACACTAATTCTTGCACGTTAACTTTTGACAATAACTTTGATCCTTGCTGCCTTGCTGTGTGTTCGCTGTAACTAGCCCTAATTGCTGCCTGAGTAGCGTTAAGATCAATTATGTACTCATGACAGAATCTCTCTTGCTGTGGCTCTAGTTTGTTTGTATTTTCCATATATATATTAAACACTAGTTTTCTAAGAACTGCCAACTTTTTATGTCACACTCCTTGTAACGCATTGAAATATAAATCTTGTCATGTAAACTTTTCAATTGAGTTTACTATATCTTGTGGTATAATATACTTTCCAAACATTATAAAAAACAACCACATAGTTAACTCTATGCAACCAAAGGATCACCCATGAAAAGAAGATCTCTAACTACTTTTAACCAAACATTCCCAGAATTTAACAAGGCCCGTATTCAACTTAATGAAATCAGTAGACATATGGATGAGGCTTTTAATCTAGTTACTGCTTCAATGGTCTTAACTTTCAAATATCAATGGCAAGTTGAAACTGACGATGAGATCTATTCTTTATTCAAGCCTGATAACTATTTTGAAGAAGATGATAATGAGCCTAGAGAGTGGGTTACTGTTCTTGAAACAATAATGAATGATCAAGATTATCCAGTACCTCAAAGTAATGGTGAAAAATTTTGTGATTTTTTTGAACTTAATCCAGTGGAGCGCAAAATGATTTTAACCTCATGCGCTACTGATGAGCAATATCAAGAGTATTGTGATTATGAAAATAGAAATTCCGTATATTAAACCAAAAATAATTTTTAAATCCGCATTGACGGAAAGGAATAAACATGTACGTTTTAGAAACTAGCTTCATATTCACTGTGCAGAATGATGATA
>Ga0070747_1001005_pt1 | contig 13996 bp, 18 predicted proteins | sample VirMetDEL_Mar_31_FD_77321 | JGI IMG/M metagenome (GOLD analysis project Ga0070747, IMG submission 77321) | Aqueous microbial communities from the Delaware River and Bay under freshwater to marine salinity gradient to study organic matter... | ecosystem: Environmental > Aquatic > Marine > Coastal...
AAAGCCCTTGGATGCGAGTATGAGAGACGTTATCAAAAGGTACACCGTACCATTAGGGAACACTTAGAAGCTCTCTGTGGGCTTCCTAAGGCCCTTGTGAGCGATGTTACACCCTTTGTAGACCCCCCACAGTGTATGCCAGACGAGTGTAAGCGTGATGACGCTGTACTAGGCTATCAGGTGTACTACAATTACAAAGCAGACGATTGGGACACCCGTGGTATCCCTATGCGCTGGTACGGACAGGAGGCAGTATAATGGGTTGGGTTATTGGTATAATTTCCGGTTTGCTGGTTGTGTGGTTTGTGTTATGCTGTGCGATTGGCTGGATGGTAGAAAAAGACCCGCTCTGGGATACACCAGACGGAACGGAGGATGATTCTGATGTTTGAATACAACGAGCCTGATCTGTCACAGGAGCAGATGATTCAAGACCTGACAGAGTTTGAGTTTAACTTCATTGATTTTGCTACGGTTGTCTCTATGGCCCGTGGTGTTATCAGGGACCGCTACAGGGCAAAGAGCTACAACGAGCTATGCACAGCATACTCACAAGTATTTGGACCGGAGGATGACGGATGAGATGCAAAGCGTGTGACGTTATACTCGACGATATAGAGGTACTGAAAAAGGATTCTAACGGGGTACACTATGACCTGTGTACAGATTGTTTGACAGTCTCTATTACTACCCACTGGGAGCTAGAGAACATGGAGTCAATACCTAATGACGGTAATATATCACAGGATGAGGTGTTGCAATTACAGGAAAACTATGATAACATCTTAAGTAGTATTAAGGACTACTAAAGAATTAACTATAGAAGTAAACTAATGGGTAATACTACATTAGTACTACAGGAGGACTTATGACTACTAAAGTTAGGCGCTGGAATCCTGTGGCCAAACACGACCACAACAAAGGAGGCGCACACAAGGACAAAAAGAAGGATGACAAAAAGTACCAATCTAGGAAAAGGGGGTTGACTCACGGCCCAGAACGTGAGATACTATAGGTGTTCCCTAGGGGACTCTTTTTAACAAACGGAGATTATTCCATATGTCAAGTCAAGTTATCGAAGGAACAGTAAACTTCAGCAACGTCACTCAGCACGATGTGTATAACGGACAGTCTACTGGTGCGTTCAGTATGACTATCACTATGTCTGAAGATGATGCTTCAGCCCTATCATCCTTGGGTGTAAAGATCAAGGACTACGAGGGTAACAAGCAACGCAAATTCAAGTCTAAGTACGATATTGCGCTGTTTGATGCTGAGGGCAACAAGTACATGGGCGAGGTTCCGTATAACTCCCGTGTACGTCTTAAGTACAAGACAGGCCCAGCACACCCTGTGCATGGCACTCCTACCTATCTGGAAGCAGTCAAGGTGCTAGAGGAGGCTGATGCCCCTGAAGGTGCGGCAGACTTCTAATGGGCGATAAATTCTTATACCACGATGAGTGTCCTAAGTGTGGTAGTAAGGATAACCTTGCCGTCTACTCTAACGGGGGGCGGCATTGTTTCTCCCCAGATTGCGACTATCACGTAAACGGAAACACAGGAGAGGAGATAGAAGTGTCTACACCTAGCAACCTACACATGGGTGGCGTAGTGTCTGCCATACCTGACAGGAGGCTGTCTGAGGCAACGTGCAAGCGTTATCAAGTCACAGTGCAGTACGCTCCTGACGGTACGATTGAGTCGCACTACTACCCTTACCATGATAAGGACACGGGTGAGGTAGTAGGAGCAAAGAAGCGGGTAGTAAAAGCAAAGCAATTCAGCGCATCAGGCGACCACAGTAACGTGGGCTTGTTTGGTCAGAAGCAGTGTAGAGGAACTGGTAAATTCTTGACCATTACAGAGGGCGAGCTAGATGCTATGTCTGTCTACGAGATGTTCGGACAGAAGTACGATGTAGTATCGCTGCGGGCTGGAGCCTCAAGCGCATCAAAGGAGATCAAGGCACAGCTAGAGTGGCTGGAAGGCTACGACAACGTGGTCATCTGTTTTGACCAAGATAAGGCAGGAGAGTTGGCACTAGAGCAGATCAAGGATCTGTTTAGCCCTAACAAGCTGAAGATTTGCACACTGCCCCTAAAGGATGCCAGCGAGATGCTCGTGGCAAACAGGGTGCAGGAGTTTACACAGGCTTTCTGGGACGCCAAGGTGTATCGCCCTGACGGAATCATTGCAGGTAACGAGACATGGGACAAACTGGTTAGCAAGCGGCAGGTAAAGAGTATACCGTACCCGTGGGATGGACTAAATGAAATCACAAGAGGACACAGGCCTTACGAGCTTGTCACTATCACCAGCGGTAGTGGTATGGGAAAGTCCCAGTTTATCAGAGAACTTGAGTACGATCTGCTTCAACGCACAGACTCCAACATCGGTGTACTTGCACTGGAGGAAGATGTCGCAACGACAGCTCTGGGAATTATGTCGGTGGCGTCATCTAGGCGACTGCACTTGGAGGAAGACACGCCTGTTGATGAGCTTAGACCTCACTGGGAAGCAACGATGGGGTCTGGACGTTATTACCTGTTCGATCATTGGGGATCAACGTCAGCCGATGAGCTTCTTTCAAGAGTACGGCACATGGCAAAGGCCTGCGACTGCCGATATATCATCCTCGACCACTTGTCAATCGTGGTTTCTTCTCAAGAGAACGGGGACGAACGGAAAGCTATAGACGAGATTATGACAAAGCTACGGACACTGGTGGCAGAGACAGGGATCACGTTGTTCCTTGTGTCACACCTACGGCGTAGCTCTGGCACAGCACACGAAGACGGCGGCAGGATCAGCCTGCAGGACCTCCGTGGTAGCCAGAGTATTGCTCAACTCTCAGACATGGTTATAGGCATGGAGCGTGACCAGCAGCACACCGACGAAGACATCAGGAACACAACGACTGTACGTGTCTTGAAGAACCGTTACTCTGGTGAAACTGGACCCGCCTGCTGGCTACGGTACGACAAGCACACTGGACGCATCCACGAGTGCGCTAACCCTGCGCCACCGGAGACTGAGTTTTGAATCTAGTTTTCTGTGACATAGAAACTGACGGACTAGACGCCAGTGTCATATGGTGTGCTGTCTGCCGACACAACGGAGAATCGGAGGTAATTTGTAATGAGCAGGACTTCAAGGATTATGTTCAACGTAAAGCGGAAGCTAAATTCGTATTCCATAACGGAATTGGCTTTGATGTGCCTGTGGTTAGGCGTCTTTGGAACTTTGTTTTCCCTAGGGCTATGGTCGTTGACACTCTAGTACTATCCAGACTCGCAGAGCCTAGTCGGTCTGGTGGTCACTCTTTGCGTAATTGGGGCAACATTCTAGGTTACGCTAAAGGTGACCACAGTGATTGGAGCCAGCTTACTCCTGAGATGATTGACTACTGCATCAGAGATACCGAAGTCACTGAGGCTGTGTACAAGAGGCTACAGGTAGAGCTACAGGACTTTTCTCAGGAGAGTATTGATCTGGAACACGAGGTACAGTGGATCATACAGGAGCAGGAGCGCAACGGGTGGCTACTAGATCAACGATTGTGCCACACACTGTGCGCCAAGTTTAAGGAGCGTATGTATGAAATTGAAAGTGATCTACAGGCGCTTTTCCCGCCGATTGTTGAGGAGCGATACTCAGAGAAAACAGGTAAGCGGCTTAAGGATAAAGTCACTGTATTCAATGTTGGTTCACGGCAACAGGTTGCGGAACGGTTATCAGCTAAGGGCGCAGTATGGACGGAACTCACTCCGACAGGCAAACCGATGGTTGATGAGAAGACGCTTAAAGAGAATAGTCATGTACCCGAAGCGGCACAAGTCTTGGAGTACCTCTTGCTCCAAAAGCGGTACGCACAGGTAAACTCTTGGATAGAACACGTACAGGACGATGGCAGAGTACACGGTAGGGTCACAACAAACGGTGCAGTTACAGGACGCATGACGCACCAGACCCCGAACATGGCACAGGTTCCTTCAGTCAACTCTGAGTACGGAGAGGACTGCCGTAACTGCTGGATTGTGCCTGAGGATCGTAAGCTGGTCGGTGTTGACGCCAGTGGTCTAGAACTACGGATGCTTGCTCACTACATGGGCGACGAGGAGTTTACAAATGTCTTGCTTAGAGACGACATTCACACCAGAAATCAAACTGCTGCAGGACTTGCAACAAGACCTCAGGCAAAGACTTTCATCTACGCTTTCCTCTACGGAGCAGGAGATGCCAAAATTGGAAGCATCGTCGGAGGAACTGCGCGAGATGGCAATGAACTTAGGACACGCTTTCTACGAAATACACCTGCTCTTGAAACTCTACGAGAGCGAGTTGGACAGGCGTCTAGGAAGGGTTACCTCAGAGGAATTGATGGACGAAAGCTCTGGGTTAGATCAGAGCATAGTGCATTAAACACGCTCCTGCAGGCCGCTGGTGCTATCATTATGAAACGTGCGCTGGTACTGTTGGATGACTACGCTACTCAACATAAGATTGACTACAAGTTTATAGGGAACGTACATGACGAGATACAATCGGAGGTGGCTTCAGAACAAGCAGAGAAGTTCGGCTGGCTCGCAGTCGAGTGCATCAAGGCGGCTGGCATTTCTTTTCAACTCAGATGCCCGCTCGACGGAGAGTACAAAGTCGGAGACACATGGACGGAGACACACTGATGGAGAGGAAAGCCGAAAACAGTAGTAGGATAGGCGACATAGCTGAGTTTTATGCGGTTACTTGGTTTTGGGATCAGGGATACGAAGTGTTCTTAAACCCCGGATCTTCTGGCATGGCTGACATGGTTATATACAAAGACGGAAAAACCACACTAATAGACATAAAACATCTTAGGCGTGACCTTAGAGTAGATAAAAACTGGTACGTTAAAAACGGAAGGACGCCTAAACAGAAGGAACACGGCGTACAATTAGTAGGTTTTCACCCAGAGACACGTAAGTGTCGTTTTGTGGAGCATCACGCATGAAAGAAATATACTCACTGGTAGACGATATTTACAAGGTAGTCTCTAACAAAGAGGTTCCCGAAGGTGTCGATCTATACGAAGAGATAGACCGCTTTGGTGAGAACTGTAAGCGGCTCATGTCAAACCTATTCACAGAGAAACGTGACGGACGCAGGCTGCGGATGTCAAACATAGGGCGTGATGATCGCTACCTGTGGAACGCTGTGAATAACCCTGACGTACAGGAGGAGATGACTCCTAACACGTACGTCAAGTTTATGTACGGGCATCTTATCGAAGAGATGCTACTTTTTTTAACCAGAGTCTCAGGACACGAGGTGACCGATGAGCAAAAGAAATGTCAGGTGGGCGGTATCACAGGCTCTATGGACTGTAAAATTGACGGTATTGTCACTGATGTTAAAAGCACTTCCACTTTTGGGTTTAAAAAATTCAAAGACGGAAGTCTCGCTTTTGATGATCCGTTTGGATACGTTGCTCAAATTAAGGCATATGCACATTCTGAAGGGGAAAGTAAATTTGGTTGGTTAGCTATGGACAAACAGAACGGGCATCTAACGTACCTGATGTACGATTCTGAGGACACGCAGGCTCCTGTGTACGAGAAGATCGGTTACGACATAGAGGAGCATATCGAACGCGTAAAAAAGCTAGTAGAGCAACCGGAAGCACCGGAGCATTGCCACGAAGTCGTACCAGATGGCAAAAGTGGAAATCAAAAGCTCGCAGTCGGTTGTTCGTATTGTCCTTACAAGCATACTTGCTGGCCCAACGTAAGAACATTCCTGTACTCAAGTGGTCCCAGATACTTAACAGAGGTGGTCAATGAGCCGAAGGTCCAAGAAGTCTTATCCTAATGAATTTAGATCAGGGTTTGAATATGACGTATCGAAACAGCTACAACCATACGGCTTTAGCTACGAACCGTTCCAAGTACCGTACAAGATCGAACGCAAGTACACCCCAGACTTTGTGTACGAGAGGAACGACCAGCAGTATCTCATTGAGTGCAAAGGATATTTCAGAGCAGGAGACACCCAGAAGTATCGCTCAATCGCTAACTGCCTTGGAAGCAATCAAGAACTTATCTTCATACTTATGAAGCCTAACCAGAAAGTAAGCAAAAGTACCAAAAATACTATGGCTCAATGGTGTGACAAACACAACATTTTATGGTATAATATAGATACTCTTAAGGAGTTAGTTGATTATGTCTCTGACACTAGACGAAATTAAGGAGCGTCTGTTGCAAACTTATGACCCCGACGATCTACTGGAAGCCCTACAGATTTCATCTGAAGAAATACTAGACAGGTTTGAAGATAAGTTGTTACGTAAACTAGACGAGTTTCAAGAGGATTTGGAGGAAGAAATCTATGCCGAATGAGTGGACAGACTACACCAACAAATCTCTGGATGACGCTACTCCGAAAGAGTGGGACAAGGTAAGCAAGACAGCCACAGGCAAACTGGCTCATCCTCAGGACCAGCACAATCCCGTGACTCAGCCCGATCACTACAACAAGGGAGCTATCGAAGCCATTGAAGCAATCAAGGCGTCCATGCACCCGCAGGAGTACAAGGGCTATCTCAAGGGGAACTGCCTGAAGTACCTCTGGAGGTACGAGTACAAGAACGGTGTAGAGGACTTGCGTAAGGCCCGTGTCTATCTGGATTGGTTGATTAAGGAGATTGCCTTATGAAAGTCATAGACGGAGGCTTTGGTAAAAACAAAGCAGACACGGGAGGCGTACCTACCACTGAGTTTTTAGCGGCGTTTGCCCTGAAAGCAGCAGACTACGAAAAAGACGATAGGGACGTTAAAGCCATTGTTTTGATGTACGAGGACGATGGAGTATTTGAAGTAGCCTCTAACGAACAGTACCCTGATGGTGTGTTTATGCTACTGCACATGAGCGCACACGCAATACTAAACGAGACACTAGGAGTAACAATATAGATGGACGCATATCAACAGTACATACACAAGTCACGCTACGCACGTTACCTACCAGAAGAGAAGCGGCGTGAGACTTGGGAGGAGACAGTAAATAGATACATCAACTTCTGGTCTGACAGAGGTGCTTTGAACGACTTTGATGTGTCTGAGATGTACGATGCAATACACAAGCTAGACGTAATGCCCAGCATGAGGGCGCTAATGACAGCAGGAGAGGCACTGGATCGTGACAACGTAGCGGGGTTTAACTGCTCCTACCTACCCATAGACCACCCTAAAGCCTTTGATGAACTGATGTACGTCCTTCTGTGTGGCACAGGCGTAGGCTACTCTGTGGAGCGTCAATACATACAGAAACTACCGGAAGTTGCGGAGGAGTTCCATGACACAGACACAGTTATTAATGTGGCAGATTCAAAGATTGGATGGGCGAAATCGTTTAGGGAGTTGGTATCGCTGTTGTATTCAGGTCAAGTTCCTCAATGGGACGTTAGCCGAGTACGACCTGCGGGTTCCGCGCTTAAAGTTTTTGGAGGTAGAGCAAGCGGTCCAGAACCTCTGCTCGACTTATTCCGATTCACTGTGGCACTTTTTCGAGAAGCGGCTGGAAGAAAACTTAGCTCCATTGAATGTCACGATCTCTGCTGCAAGATTGCTCAAATCGTCGTTGTCGGAGGAGTCAGGAGATCAGCCCTCATCAGCCTCAGCAACCTCACAGACGACAGACTGCGACGATGTAAGCACGGTCAGTGGTGGGTAGATGAGCCTCAGCGTGGTCTGGCGAACAACTCAGCGTGTTACACAGAGAAGCCTGACTTTGAGGCGTTCCTAAACGAGTGGACAAGTCTATATGAATCACGATCTGGTGAACGAGGTGTCTTTAGCCGAGTGGCAAGTCAAAAGCAAGCTGAAAAAAACGGCAGACGAGATGCTACCTTTGATTTTGGAACTAATCCGTGTAGCGAAATCATCCTCAGACCCTATCAATTCTGCAACTTATCAGAGGTTGTTGTCAGGCCAGACGATACACTCGCAAGCCTCAAACGGAAAGTACGTGTTGCGACAATACTTGGAACTCTACAGGCTACCCTAACAGACTTCCGCTACCTGCGTAACATCTGGAAGACTAACACGCAAGAGGAAGCACTGCTGGGCGTATCACTGACGGGCATCATGGATCACCCTCTGCTGTCTGGGCGTCAAGATAAGAACAAGCTAAAGAGATGGCTAATGGAGATGCGTAATGAGGCTATCGTCACTAATGAGCAGTGGGCTAAAAAGCTGGGTATTAATGCGTCTACAGCAATTACTGCAGTTAAGCCTTCTGGCACTGTTAGTCAGTTGGTCGATAGTGCTAGTGGCATCCATCCTAGGTATAGCAGTCAATATATTCGGCGGGTTCGGGCAGACTCTCGTGACCCACTTTGCTCTGTCCTAGAGGCCGCTGGTGTCCCTGTGGAGGACGATCTAATGTCCCCTAGTACCAAGGTATTCTCCTTCCCTATAGCGGCTCCTGAGGGCGCTGTGACAGCCTCAGAGATGGGTGCTATGGAGCAGCTAGAGCTATGGGAGATATATCAGGACTACTGGTGTGAGCATAAGCCGTCTATGACCTGCTACTACCGTGATGATGAGTTTCTAGAGGTGGGACAGTGGCTGTACAACAAGTTTGATAAGGTGTCAGGTATCAGCTTCCTGCCTTACTCAGATCACAGCTATGCTCAAGCCCCTTATGAACCTGTGGACAAGGCTACCTTGAAAGAACTAAAGAAGGGGTTTCCGACAGAAATATCGTGGGATATTGAAGAGGCCAGCGATATGACTGAAGGGTCACAACAACTGGCCTGCACAGGGAATAACTGTGAGTTATGACATAAAGAAGATAGAGTAACCTCTGTCGTTACTGCCTACGTCCTCTGGCTTATCTTTCGGGTCATGGGACGTAGGTATTCCTTCATCCTGCATTTTCTTAATACGAGCCTTTGATTTCTGGCACATACTGTGGTAGTCGATAGAGGTGTACTCTACTGTGTGCTTATCATCATTCTTTTTCATTTGTCGCTTGTCCTGTTTCAATTAATGCACCCGCTGTCATTAACTCAGCGCCCCTTTGCCTCTTGGCTTCTGCGGCTACCAATTCAGGTGACGCTTTAGCTGTCGTGATTTCCTCTAGTAGCTCTTTGTTCAAAGGCCGCTCGCCCCTACCTTTGGCTTTCTCGTACAAAGGCGCGTCCTTCCCTAACTGTTTCCTGTGCCTGTAGACGTTCCCTGTCATTGGCGGTGTTACCGCAAGCAGTCTAGAGTCAAGAATCTGTGTCCCTGTAGCCCTACCACCGCTGGCCTTACTCGCCACTTTATCTAACAAAGTTTCAAAAAAGTTATGTTCATCAGACACGACAGTCATGTACTTACCAGAGGGGTACAGCTTTGTAATAAAGTTTACGCCGCCTTCTGTAATAGCACTACCTGTAAACGATCCAGTAACCCAGATTCCATTTTCAGCTACGTCTTCAAGAGTTGCGCTCTTGGGATGAAAACTCCATCTAGCACCGTCCTCTAGCTTCTGTAGTTGCTTGTATAGCTCTTCTGTGGTCAGTGTTCCTTTAGCTTTCTTCAGCACCTGAAACATAGATGACACGTAACCACCGCTCTTCATAGCGTCTTGAAAGTGCATCCCTGTGTTGATGTTGTCTGGCGTCTTCATAAACAGCAGGGGCTTTTGGTTAGATGCGTTAAACGCTGTCTTGACGCCACCCTCAGGAGACTTCCAGACTGAACCAACGTGGTCTTCAATAATACTCAACTCTTGGTCAGTCATGCGGATCTTTCTGCCGTCTACGGTCCCCTGTAAGTTCTTAGCCCTTACGGTATCTTGATAGGCTCCGGGGTAGTACGCCATATAATCAGACACGCCTGAAGCTCTCATCACATCATCTACGGCAGGAGCAACATCACCTACGCGCCCCGCCTGTTTCCCGATGTGACTCATGTACTGGACCTGTGCGAAAGCCTTACGCATCTCACCTTCAGCAAGCTCTCTAGCAACAATACCCTGACCAGCAATTCCCTGCTCCCTGTATAGCGCCCGTTTCTCAGGGCTAACGATCATGTCTGCAATGTTTTTCATCGCGTCCATGCTCCAGCCAGCGAACCCTGTGGACTTTTTACGCGCCCCTACCGCTTCTGCCGCAGTCTGTGGCCCTCTTCCTAAAGCCTCTCCAGCTTTTGCCACCATTTCATCAAAAACAGTAATTGTTTTATCTATCGGGCCGTACCAATTCGGTATATAGTTAGATAAAGCCGCTGTAAACATGCCTCTACCGGACTCAGGCAAGGCCTGCTCCAGAAGCTCTTTGCCCCCTTTAATAAACTTACTGATGCCAGCTACAGGGATAAAATTAAGCGGATCAAAAGCCATCGCCGCTGCAGCTTCTGCGTCTTCCTCTGTTACTGTAGGTCTAAGCGTCCCTGCACTTCCTCTTGATCTTGGAATTTGAATAGGTATTGTTCGCTCAAACTCAGGCACACCGAATTTTTTTGGGTCGCCTGATACAGTCTCCCTCAAAGTATCCAGAGGTACATCAAGAACATCAAACAAGGAATCTTCAGCCATTTGTGGTTTCCTCGTACTCCCGCTCCAGTTTAGCAGCAGCGGCCTCTAAAGCAACCCATGCCGCTTCTTTAGATTTCAGCAACTCTGCGCGTCTCTTGGGGTCTTTGACCATCTTTAGTCCTTTGCTTATTTCGCTTTTAATATCGCGAACAGCGTAGGCAATCAAAGCTCTACCTTTTGCGGGTGGACCCATTTTCATGGCCCTGCGGATCATTATGACAGGAGACGCGACAACAGCATACCCCATAGCCAGCGGGATGTTAAATAGTTGACTGCCTGCTCTTTCTCCAATTAGTTTGTCAAGTCCTAGTTCAGCAGCTAGGCGACCCAGAGAAGTAGAAGCCTCACGGGACGCTTTCATAGCCACGTTGTCATACACCGACAGGACACGAGACATCTTAGAAAATACCTGCTCTGCCTGAGGAACAACAGAGAAAATGCTTTTGTTAGCCGCGTTGCGAACAGCACGAGCCAGTAGAATATTGGAGTTAGTTTTTGATGTTCCTAAATCCATGCCCATGCGTTCCATGTCGGAGTCAAAGGCTCTACGCGCCATTATTATTCCTTCAGCGGTGTTGCCGTTTTTTTGTACGTGCGTGATAAATTGAGACACTAATTCATTGACTTTTTTACGCATGGCTTTCGGTGTTGCTGTGAACACGGCAGGATTGCTTGAAATCATCTGCTGTACTTCTTGCGCCACGTTCTGACGCAAAACAGTCATGTCTATCGGGTCATTTGCTTTTCGACTCATTTTAATAACAGTGCTATCAAGTTTATCAAGGTAGCCTATCATGTTGTTGAAGTTTTGCTGGAGTGTGTTGTTACCAGTAACTCCTGCTCTTTTAAGCTCATCTACAACAGCTAACTGTGCTTCGTCTGCCATTTGCTTTTGTGTGCCTAAAATGCCTCGTGGGTCAGTGACATTCTCAGCCTGCTGCGGTGTCCTACCGCCTCCGGGCTTTGAGTACGCAATGTTGTAAACGTCTTTGTCGATGCCCTCCATAGGCTGTACTTCTTTTCTAAGGCCTACCTTTTCTATTTTCATTGGCGCAAGACTAGGGTTAAAGTTTGTAACTATATTCCTTGGCACACCAAAGAAAATATCAGCAAACCCAGCAAAGTTAGCGGCCTCGTTAGGATAGGCCTGCGAAAACTTCTCCCACGCTTCCTCACCTTCAGCTAAGGCTCCTAATGCCACCTGTCCCGCTTCGGAGTTCATGGCCTCTACTAGCTTTTGTTTAGCAGCTTCTTCCATATCATCAGGCAATAGCATACCTATAGCTTCTTCTGCGCCCATTACTACAGCATTAGCCGCCATGTCAATGCCCATTGATATAGGGTTACTGAGTGTTTGTAAAATTACAGAGGGGGTGTTAGTTGCGCCCGGAGTGTCCATACGCTCAAAAGTCTCTACCTGACGCTCTACTGCGCGTTGGTAGGGATTTTGTATAATTCGCTCAAAAACACCCTCTGGATCGGCCTCTGGCACAATCTCTAGATTGTCTCTAGCTACCTTGAGTTTTTCTCTGGCGGCGTCAATACCTTCGCTGGCAGACTCCATAGAAAATTCCCCCAAAGATTCGCTGGGCGTGACGATGCCTAGACGCTGACGTTCTTCCTCTATCTTTCTGCGAGCAGCTTCAATAGACATATTAGTCTCCTGCGTACGGGACAAACGACTCTTTGTTTCTGTCGTAAATAAACTCTTTACCATCAGGAGCAAAGTAGTAAACGTCACCACCCTCTTTAATATACCCTGCCTCAATGTACGTAGGATCGTTAAAGTCAATTACGTCAATGGGGTTTTCTCCAGATGCGATTCTTCGGGCAGACACTAACTTTTGCTCAATCTTTCTCAAAAGTTGTTTTTGTCTCTCAACAGTAAGTCCTGTGTTTAGTTTGGCTAAGTTGCCTTGCAGAGCCGCAAATTCAATCTGGGTAACCTGACCTAAACCAGTGCCCCTAGAACCAAACTTTGCTGCTTCCGCTTTCATCCTGTTAATTTCATCCAAAGCCTCTTTACCGGCGATTGTTACATAAGTGCTAGTCATAAGCTCGTGAGAAGGACTGCCCGGAAGCATAGAAGTTATTGCTCCAGAAATTCCACCGGGATCTACGCCAGCATAACTTTCATCCAAAGTTGCCAAGGCTTCTCTAACTGTTACAAGAGTAGCTGTGGCGCTTCCCGATACAAAATCTCGTGCAGCAATTTCTTCGTCAGCATTACCCTCAGGCTCAATCGTGTTGACTAACTCTGTGCCTTCAAACACAAGAACCTGTTTATCGTCCTTGGTCTTGACAAAACTAACTTTAGGTGCATCTGCCGCTTCAGGCTTAAACCCACGTTCAGCAATAACCTTTCCTGTCTCTGGGTCTACTAAAGCAGCGCCAGCCGATAGAGTAACTGGGGCTTTTTTGCCACTAGAACCTGCCTTATAAGCCTCCATAATCTGCGCTTGTGTTCCACCCTGCGCCACAATAGACTGAATGGCGTTCTGTAAACTTGCCAGAGGGACACCGCGAGAAGCAGCTTGGGAAATAGCCATAAGACCCTGCTGTACGGCCCCTTCCCTTTTTTTAGCCTCCAACGCTCTTGCTTCGTTAGTTTTCTGTTGGGCAAAAACACCCGGAGCAGCACCTACATTACGAGCAGCTTCAAACAAACCCTGCTGATACGTAGGATTCAACAGCCCTTGTAGTAATGCTTGTGAAAATTTAGCCATTGTTATTCTCCAGTTTTATATTCTGCTCAGAAAGTCTGCAATAGGAAGAGCAAAACCATCCTCTGCATTACCTATGGGACTAAACATTCCACCGAGTAAGTTTGAGCCAAGACCACCCAACAAGTTAGCTCGTGCCTGCTCTGCAATCAACTGAGCCTCAATACCTGTCATCATAGTCTCACCAAACTGACCTGTCTGGTACAACTGCGCTTGTTGTTGCATCTGCGGGTACAACTGAGCAGCCTGCTGTACGTTCAGAAGCTGTGCTTGTGGTAGATACGCGCCACCCAGAGCCGATAGACCTAACTGTTGTGCTTGTGCCTGTTCAGCCTGCGCCTGTTGCATAGCCATTAGAGAAGCCTGATTACGCGCTTCTGCTTGTGCTTTCTCCATAGCAAACGCTTCAGGAGTTCCACCAAACATACCAGTACGTACACCCAGCCTACCTTGATTCATCAGACGTTCTTCTAACATTAAACGCTGACGCTCTTCTTCAGGCGACTGAATCGCACGAATACGCTCGTATACGTCTGCTTCTCGTTGACCCATAGGCATAGCAGACTGTCCCAAGAACTGCTGAGATTGATCCATCAACATTCCTTGCATTGCCTGTTCTGCAGGAGAAAGGGCCATATCCGCTTCAGTACCAGTTACTACTTCTCTCGCTTCCCCTGTTACTGGGTCTGTTACAGTAGTTGTTGT
>Ga0070747_1001006_pt1 | contig 13995 bp, 11 predicted proteins | sample VirMetDEL_Mar_31_FD_77321 | JGI IMG/M metagenome (GOLD analysis project Ga0070747, IMG submission 77321) | Aqueous microbial communities from the Delaware River and Bay under freshwater to marine salinity gradient to study organic matter... | ecosystem: Environmental > Aquatic > Marine > Coastal...
ATCAAGTAGATTCTTAGTATTCGAACAAAATGATAGTGCTACAAGAACAAGGTTCCTAAATATTGTGAATCCGTTCTTAGAGTCAGTTCAAGCTAATAGTGGTCTAACAGCATTCAGAGTAGTAATGGATGAATCTAACAATACACCTGATGTCATTGACAGAAATCAGTTGATTGGACAGATATTCATACAACCTACCAGAACTGCTGAGTTCATTGTATTGGACTTCTCAGTATTACCAACTGGGGCGGCATTTCCTGAATAATAGTACGGAGGTGTAAAAAATCAAAGGGGAGTGTAATGCTCCCCTTTTTTTTATTCAAAAAACTAAGAAAAAACTATGAAAGAATTCAATAATAACTTGTATCGATTTTTCATTTTATTGATATTTATATATGAAGAATTAAACTTATAGGAGAACTGAAATGCCAGATTTAATAGATCCTTCAGAGATTATGTTCACTCCGTTTGAACCTAAACTGAAGAATAGGTTCATTATGTACATAGAAGGAGTACCTGCATATATTATAAAGAGTGGTAATAGACCAACTCTACAATTTGAATCCATAACCTTAGATCACATCAATACTAAAAGGTATGTGAAAGGTAAGGGCGCGTGGCAACCATTGGATATCGTACTATACGACCCAATCGTTCCAAGTGGTGCTCAATCTGTTATGGAGTGGGTAAGACTGTCGCATGAATCTGTTACTGGAAGAGATGGATATTCAGACTTCTATAAGAAAGATGTTACTTTCAATATGCTAGGTCCTGTAGGTGATAAAGTGGAAGAGTGGACACTAAAAGGTGCTTTTATACAACAAGCAAACTTTGGTACTATCGATTGGTCTGTAAACGAACCAGCTGATATTACATTGACACTACAATACGATTACGCTATCTTACAATTCTAAGGAGTAAATATGAGTTTTTTCAAAGAAATGCTTTCGAGTGATGCGAAAATTTCAAGTAAAAGATTTGTCGGTTTTATGGCATTTTTTATGTTGATTTGTAGTTGGGGTGCTGACACCTTTTCCGCATTCGAAGTAAAGGACAAAATTTTAGAATGTTTTATGTACATTTCAGTAGTTGGACTTGGTGTCACAGCAGCTGAAAAGTTCGGTAAAAAATAGTTATAGTTTAACTAAATCATAGGAGTCAAATATGGCTGAAGTCAAGTTCCCTACAGAGGTAGTGGATTTGCCGTCAAAGGGGTTGTTATATCCTGAAGACCACCCGCTAGCAAGTGGTAAGGTAGAAATAAGATACATGACGGCTAAAGATGAGGACATTCTAACATCACCCAATCTAATAAAACAAGGGGTGGTTTTAGAAAAACTTATAGAAAACCTATTAGTTGATAAAAGTATAAATCTCGGAGATATGCTAACAGGAGATAAAAACGCATTACTTTTAGCAATTAGAATATTAGGTTATGGTAAAGATTATCCAGTAGAAATAAATGGTCACAAAGTTGAAGTAGATTTAACTAAAATAAAAGATAAAGTTTTAGATAAAAAATCTATTAGTACTCGTGATAATAGATTTGATTTTGAATTACCAGCAACAAAGCGAAAGGTTCAATTCAAACTACTAACATCAGCTGATGAAAGTAGAATATCACAAGAAACAGAAGCTATTTCTAAGGTTACTGGTGGTATACAAATGAACCTAACTACAAGATACAAAACTCAAATAATATCAGTAGATGGTAATGAAGATAAGGCTTTCATAAATTCATTTGTTGATAACGAATTACTTTCTAGAGATTCAATAGCTCTTAGAACTTATATTGATACTATAGCTCCCGATGTCGACATGACATGGCATTATACAGATGATGAGGGAGAAAGGAGGGAATTTTTGGTGCCAGTCACTGTTCAGTTTTTTTGGCCTACCCTCAACATATAGAAAAGACTTACACGAACAAATATTCCAAATAAGTTTTAATTCTAAAGGTATGTTTTCATTTTCAGAAGTTTATACCATGCCAATATACCTGCGTAAATTTTATTATAATAGAATTGCTAAGCATTATGAGGATGAACGAAAAGAATATGAAAAAGCTAAGAGTGGAATGAGATAAAAAAGTTACTTTTTTGATATTTATTACTGTAAAATTCCAACGAAAATTTCGGAGATATCGATGAAGAAAATCACTATGGAAGGGTTTTTCAGCAACTTATATGACAAATGGAAAAACAAAAAGTTAAAGGGGGTTGCTAAAACTCTTTTAGACAAAAATCCAGAGTTGCGGAAAAGTTTTCAAAATATAAATAAAGCTACAGACAAAGCTATGGAAGATTTATATAAAATGTATCCAGAGTTAAGAGATTAGTAGGAGATAGCAAGTGGCTAAGGGAAATCCACAAATGCCTTATCAGGTTCCTGACCTAAAAGATGTAAAGGAATATGACGCCTTATTAAAAGAGATAGAAAAGCGTACAAAAAGGATAACTGATTGGAAGGATACAGCAAAGTCTAAGCAAAGTCAATTAAATAAACAAGAAGAAAAAAGATTAGCAATCACTAAGAAGATATATGATATAGAGGGTAAAAGAGAAAGTTTGTTGGAAAAGTCAAAGAGTCTCCAAGGAACTATACTGAATCAATTATCTAAACAGACTACCAAAGGAAAAGACCTTGCTACACAATTAGAAGATGCGGCTAAATCAGGAAATGTTGCTTTCGTAGAAGCTGGAAATAATTTTGCCGACTTACTACAAAAAGTAAATGCGGGTGATGCTGGTCCTGCTGAAATAGCTCAAGCATTAGCAACCACAGACTTTGGAAAGTTTGAAGGTTCTGTAAAAGAGATATTCAAAACAATGAAGAAAACTCCATCTCTTCAGAGTATACTAAAAGTAAAATCCGAAACATTTGCGGCTATAAATGGTCTCTTTGGTGGAATGCTTGGAACAATAAGAAGTATTATAGCAGCTGCAGGTCCTATTGGATTATTGATAGCCGCTATTGGTCTTGTTGTAAAGTATCTTGTAGAAACAGTAAAAAGAGGAATTGAACTAAGAAGAGAATTAGGTACATCAGCAGTTGCCACTGCTAAGATACAAATAAATATGGAGAAAGCCGCATTCGCTGCTGCTGCGTATGGTGGAACCATGCAACAGGGTAGGGATGCTGTAAAAGCATTAGTAGTTGAGACTGGTCTGATTTCAGATATAACTGGCGAGTCTGCTATTGCTATGGGTAAGTTTGTTGCTAATACTGGAGTGGGTGGTGGTGAAGCCGCTAAATTAGCAAAAGCTCTAAGATTAGTAAATGGTCAAAGTCTTGCTACTAATTTGAATCTATTATCTTCTGTAGATAATCTTGCTGAAGCAAATGGTATAGTAAGTAGTAAAGTATTTCAAGATCTTGCTAGTAACACGGAATTGTTTGCTAGGGCTGGTGCTGCAGGTGCTCAGTCATTATCAAAAGCTGCTATTGAAGCAGCTAAGATAGGTACATCACTAAGTGCTTTAGACCAAATTGCTGATAATCTATTAGATGTACAACAAACTATCAGACGCTCACAACAATTGTCTAGACTATTGGGTAGAAGTATAGATTTGACTAGGGCAATAGGTTTGGCTAATGACCCAACACAAATTGGACAATTACAACAAGAATTACAGACTCAATTTGCTGGTGTAGACATTTCAAAAAATAGATTTTTACAAAACCAACTGAAACAATTGTTTCCAAGTTTACAAGACTTCAATGCTATAGTAAACGGACAAGTAAATACAGAACAGGTAAAACCACCAGAAGCTAAAGACCAATTAGAGGCTCAAAATAGTACAAATGAAATATTATCAAAACAAGCAAATGATATAAAGTTATTGAGGGAACAGAATAAAGAGTTACTTGAAAAAATGAACAGTAACATAAGTAGACTTAGGAGATAACGATGTCTGATAATGAACCAGGACTAAATCAGCAAAGAGAAGAAGGCCCAGTTCTTAAAGAGAGTGATATACAAGCAAAAATCGATTTGTGGTCACAAAATCAGCCAAAAAGAGAAACTATATCTCTTGATAAATCTAATGCTATAACAAACTCTCCTATAGATAATCAGATAAGAAACGGGGTGGACTTTTTTGATGACGAGACTAGCAGTCATACTGGGTTTGTTCCAAAAACAGACTTAGTGTCTAGATATCATCAGATGAGAGATGCTATAATCGCACCTACTTGGAATACTGGAGCTGCTAGAACAAATACTAAGACAAGAAATGCTTATGGTGCAAATGATGAGTATGTTGAAGCATTGGGTGTTGGTTTATCAGTACCATCTCATATATTAGAAGGCGATAACATCGGACCTGCTAAAGAGAATTATCCAATGAGTAATTGGGCTAGTTTACTACCTATCGAAAGACAAAGTATGTATGCTAAGGTAGACGATAATACTTACCAATTTCATAGACAAGGAACGATACCACCAGGCGTAGTAGATGGTGAGGTTTATCCAGCATTTGATGTATCTACACAAATGACTTTATATGGTGTTCCAAAATTAGGTGGTGGTGTATCTAGTTTTGGTGACAGTGAGTATGCTACTTCAGCACTCACCACACCTTTTATGACGACACCACTTGTAGACTTTATTAGCCCTAATTTTACCTTTACAGAAGATAACCCATTGAATCCAGATTCGTATACTGTAAACTCTATAACATCACTAGTAGTTGTTTCACCAACATTAGGTTCGAATGCCGATTATGCTGGAGCATCTAATGTAGGTCCTTTTGGATTCAACGATACAGCACTTACTTATCCTTTAGCTGATGGTAGTGTAAATGGTTCACTTGTACAGCGATGGAATTCTACAAAAGCAATTAGATTTGATTATGGTGGAATTGTTGTTGAGCCAGATTTTGAAGGTGTAACACCATTAGATGCTTTTCTAAAGGCGCCAAGTGGATTAACTCCATCAAATTTATTTGGACAAAATGATGTTCGAACCATTTCTAATAGTGGTCCTTTCAGAGGAGATACATTACATCCGATAGTGGTTAGAAATTATGGTGGACATAAAGGAGAAGAAACGAGTATGAACTGGTCAGATGTCGGTATAGGAAGTGCTCCTGCAGCTATTTCAGACCCATTTGGACTAATTTCTGACTTGTATCTAAATATGGGTGGTGCTACACACGAAAGATATAAAAGGTGGGCTGAAAGTACTGCTGGTGCTGTTTGGTTAGATTTACAAGAAACATTACAATCATTGAATCCAACATTAGAAACAACGGGATTCCAATCTAAATCAGTTATATTAGATACCAATGGAGAAGGTGGAACTGTAGGATATCGTCATATTGCGAGACATATTGATGCAGAAAATAACAGATATCAGAAGATGCTGAAAAGTGAAACTTTTCCATCTTTTATAACAGATAATTTTACATTTGAAAATGAACCAACTAAATTACAAAGTTCTAGAGAGTTTGGTTTTGGTAGCAGAATAGCGATGCAGTCAAATTATGATATATCACCAGATGCTTCTGTTACTCTTGGTATATTTGGACAGACAGCTACCTTTGAAATAGGTGCGCCAGAAGCACCAATGTCTCAACTGATATACTTTTCTAATCCAAATAGATATAATAGACAATTGTCTTCAGCACCAGTAACTATCTCAGACGGAATACCTAGTTTTACAGTAAATGCTGGCTCCGGCGAAGGTTCTACTGCTGAATCAGATGCTAGTAAAATACTGAACACTCAAGGAGGCACATTCAAATCTGATACTCATTTTAGTGATAAGGTTATAAGTAATATATCACAAAAATATGCCACATTAGCATATGGAAGACTAAATAATAACTTTTCATATGAAAGACAATTAGAAAGTCCTGCTGAAGTTACTGGTTTACTTGATGCTGGTGAAAGTGGCGCAGTTGGTGTATTTCCTGATGCTTCTTTGAAAGGTGAAGTATTTGGTCTAAAATTTGAGGCTGGTATAGGAAATAATCCTAGAAGAGCAAAACAAAGTATTAGAAGAAAAGATAAAAAGATAAATGATGATATTGGAACAGTAAAAAATGTCACACAATTATTGGATACATCTTTGGAAGAAAGTGTAGACCCAGTGCTAGGAGTTATCAGAAGAAGTGTGACTGATACTGGTGGAATTGCTAGTGGTGTTAGTGATGCTGTAGATAAAATAAATTATTCTAGATATGGTGCTGAAGTAGATGGTGAGAATGTTTTTTATGTAAAAGATGGTGCTAATACAACAAAAGATTTTATAAAGTTTAGATTCTATGATGTTATAAATGGTAAGTATATTATATTCAGAGCGATACTAAGCGGTATATCAGACTCTATAACGACAGATTATAATGAAGACAAATATATTGGAAGGCCTGATAAACTATATACATATAGAGGTGCTGACAGAAGCGTAAGTTTCAATTTCAAAGTTTATCCAAAGACAAAACAAGAACTTCCAATGCTTATGGAAAAGATGAACTATCTTGTTGGATTGTGTTATCCATCATTAGGTGCTTTAGGTAGAATGAAATCACCATTTATCCAATTGACTCTTGGTGATATGTTAGAAGCTCAGCCTGGTATACTTAGAAATGTTACTGTAACTGTAGATGAAAATTCTACTTGGGAAATACAACAAGGACTACAATTTCCAAAACACATAAATGTTGCTATACAATTTACTTATATAGGAAATCATTTACCAGTCGGAACATCAAATAGTTGGTATGGTGGTTTGAAGCCAGACCAAATCGAACCTAAATCATTTATTGATATACTAAAAGGATATGTAAACTATGACTTTGGTTCTACAGGAAATACATTAGTAGATTCTGCTCTTGAGTTGATTGGTGATAATAAGAAACTAAAAGAAGCTCAAAATAGTTTTAATAAATATGCTGGTCAATTAGGATTTAAAATTTAGGAGTAAATAATGCCAAGATATAGAAATGCTAGGTTCAGACAAGATGCAAATGGAAAGAGATATTATATCCCGACAGTGGTTCCAAATATACCGATAAATGACAGTGATATTTATATCAATCCACAAGTCGGTGAGAGATTTGATTCTTTAGCACAAAAATTTTATGGTGATTCTAATTTATGGTGGATTATAGCTAAGGCTAATAATCTTAGTAAAGGACAGATAGGTCTTGATCCTGAAAAGAAACTTAGAATACCAACCAATGTCCAAGCAATATTGGAGGCTGTAGATAGGAGTAGTACATAATGTCAATGTCTGGATTTTCTAAACCGATAGACGCACAAATACAGAAAGAACTAAAGAGAAGAGAACTTATCTTAGGACGATCTGTAGCTAAATTGCCCAATGGCGGTGGTCATGTTCAATTCGTTGATTATGCTGCTAAAATGCCATATGCAATAATGTCTACTAATGCTAAAGAACAAAAAAATAATTTAGCATTAGCTTACGGGGAGTTTGGTGATGTAGACACTCAATTAAAAATTCATCAATATAATAAGTCTGGAGAATCATCAGGCAAATCTACAGATTTGAGAAGTAATAATCCTGGTCAAGATAATCTTGGATTTACTGGTAAAGGTAATGGTGCTTATGTCAATACGAAAGGTGGTAGTGAGGTAGGTATTAGACCAGTACCTGGTATAAAACAAATAACTTGTGAGTATCTTTCTAATGAGGGATATGCTTCTAGAATAGCAACAGTAAATTGGAGTGCTCCAAGTTTAGAAGCATTAGAAGCATTTGAAGTCTTCCTAACTACAGGTTATGAAGTGGCATTACAGTGGGGGTGGAGTTCACCTAAATTTCCACTAGATGCTAATCAGACATTTATATTGATAGACGATGACGCAATAAAAGTAGACCAATCACTATTTAGTGCTCCAAGAGTAAAGATACTAAAAGCTAATGGTAATTTAGATGCTATAGGCGGCAGAGTTAGTAACTTTTCTTCTAAATTGCGTGATGATGGTGGATTTGATTGTGTCACAGAAATAGATGCTATGGGTGTAAATTTTTATAGTTTTAGTGGTAATGAAGATGCTATTGGTGGACTTGGACAGGTATTACCACAAGCAGTACAACAAACAATCGAAGATGCTAAAGATGGTTTGGTAGCAGACTTAACTGGTGTTAGTTTGGGTAATTACAAAGAAACTTCAACTAAGGTAAAAGAGGGATTTGCTGGATTTTTTGGTCTAACCGAAAAAACAGAAGAACAAAAAGAAGTATTACAATTATCTTTACAAGACCATATGCTAAACGCATTGATAAATTTGGATGGTATTGCAAACTATTATGGTATACAACAAAATGTCGAAAGCGGACTAAATACAGTTATTAATGGTCCTGATAATTTACAAGACCTATTATATGATGGGGAATACCAGACAGCTACAGAAGTATTAGAAAACGCGGGTGTTGATAAAAACACACAAGCTGCGATTGTTCTTTCTGGTTTCACACCTTGTTGGATAGCTGCTGAATTATATGGTGGCTGGTATGAATCTAAAACCATTTTAGCTAGAAAGTATGTAAGTAGTGACAGATTTCCAAAATTCTTATATAATTTGTATATGAAGTATGGAGAAAGAGTTGCTGGTTTCATTGGAAAATATAAGTTCATCAAACCATTGTTTAGACCAATTTTTGATACTTTTGTCAATAGAGGTAGGTATATAAATGATTAAGGCAACAATAGACCCAAAGAAAAATTTTCTAACCATTTATGAGCCAGGTTATAACAATGTAATGGGTGGAAAGGAAATCAATCTCCAAACAGAACCAGGAAATGTTCGATATATCAGATGGGGATGGTTTGAAGACAATATACTAAGTAAGTATATAGCTATGACTGGTAGAAATACCGAAAATCCAATAATCACATTTAGAAGTTTAGAACCTCCTGTAGTAGGTGGGGAAGTGGACAGAAGTAAAAGAGAGTCTGTGAAAATATCAGATTACTACTTACTTAGAGCAATAGACCCAAGTCATTCTCTAATATTTAAACCAGGCATATTTCAAGACAACACCTCTCTCGATAGCAGGGATATTGCAACAGTGTATGAGAGTTTTTTAGCTAGAATAAATGCTGCTATGCTTGCTACTGATAATGGTCCTTACAGAGGATTTAGAGTAGACCAAAGCGCTATGGATGAAAAGAATGCTAATAATTTAGGATATATTAGAAATATTTATATAAGTGTAAAGGTTATACAAAAACATTTTGGAATCAATGATGAAGGGTTGACAAAACAAAATTCAAAAGATGGTGCTCATCAGTATGTTACATCAGGCGTAAATATAAAACAGAATGTTAGAAGCTCTATTTTATCATTGATGGGTGAGGTAAGTAACAACTTTTTTAGTGCGTGGAGATTTCAAATAGCAGAAGATCCTGAAGACCCAAATAATTCTTTAATGAAAGATATATCTGCTGCGGGCAAAGATCAGTTTTCATTTAGTACATTCAATGAAGGAGAAGATGATATTGGTCTTCAAATGGTAAATCAAGGAGTTTATAAGTTTCCAAGTTTCAGAATAGACTCTACAGTAAAGTCTCAAGAATTAGAAATAAATATAGGTGACAATTTACAATATTTATCTTCACTGGCAAACAGTACATACCAAACAGTAGTCTCAGGCAACTCTGATTTGAATAAATTTCAGAGATTTGCTGAACTCAGTAGAATTGGTGCTGATGGTAAAAAAAGAGCTGATAGACTTACAAATCTTTCTAAAGGAGTTATAGCAAATCCAGCTGGTGGTTATAAAGATGGGGAAGCTATTTCAAATTTTAACAAAGATGCTGGATATAACCATCCAAATAATATAGCTAAAGATTTTGATCCTTTTGGTTTAATAACTGATCCAAAATTACATACTTGGTGGAAATATGCTCCAGCACATAATAAAGGTACACAGAAAGATACTAGTGCTGTAGATAAGTTGCCGATAGGATTCAACTCTACTACGAATGGTTTTCAACATGTAAAAACCATAGATCTTGGAAAGGCAGTTGCTGAAGGCGATGAGGTTGCTCTAAATCAAGCAGCTGAAGCACTTGGTGATGGTATAACTTCGGATGATATAAAAGCTCAATTTGGAACATCGCCATTACCAGAGCCAAATGAGGAACCACAACAAGACCCTAATGTACCTATGACAGTTAGTGCTACTAAAAAGACAATAATTACATATGATAAAAGTGGTGATTTATCACAAGCTATACAGAATACAGATTTAGCAGAAAATAATGATGCTCTAAAGAGTTCAGATGATACCTACGAAGGCAAGACTATGGCAGATGTTATGGCTGATTCAATGAGACAAGGAGTACCAGTAGCAACCGAAGTAGAAGAAAAGGTGGAAAAAGTAGTAGAAGAGGAAAAGGTAAACGATCCTGCTCCGCCACCAAAAGAAATAAAAGTAAGTTCTGTAAGTGTTGGTACTGAACAAATAAAGACGGTATATCAATTTACAGTAGGTAAAGCAACAGACCAAATGATAGAAAGATTATCGATAAAAGAATTTGTTAGAAAAGCAATATTGACTAAAATGAATGGTGGTGGTTCTGATGCAAAGTCACTTGTTGATCCATTTGATTTTGTTGAAATGACTTTAGAAATAGATGGAATCGGTGGTATTATACCAGGACACACATTCCACTCAGATTATATGCCACTAAAATATAATAAAAAGGTTTATGCTTCTGGTGGAGTTGATGTAGGTTCTCCAGTATTCTTTATGGTTACTGAACATTCACAGACAGTAACAGATGCTGGGTGGACTACACAGATAAAAGGACAGATGTGCAATAACCCAGATGCACAAAGAGTTCTAAATCAGATGACAGAAAGAAAGTTAGCAGAACAATTCAAACTAAATGCTAGTAGAGCATTTGGAATAGAACAGGCAGGTGCTTCATCTGCTTCAAAGATAGGTAAGTATATTGATGTTGCTGGTAAGTTTTTGGTGGATGCTCAGGCTTACATAGATACAAATTATGGTAATACTGCTAGTGGATTTAGTCTAAAGGAATATGGTAAAAATCAAGGAATTGCTAAGGCTATAGCAGATGCTGAAACGGAAGAAGATAGAGATAAACTATTAGAAAGTCTAGATATCGATGTAGAAGCAATTGGTGATTATAAGTATGATGGTGGGATATTTGAGAATCTCGCACAAGCAGCTGCTATTACTGTTGGAATTGGTGTTATGGCTCCAGCACAACTTGCCGTAGGTGCTGGTACAATAGCTTATGGGGCTGCTCGTGGTATTGGAGAGACAGCTGCTAGATTAGATAGAGATCCTATTGGTATATTTCCTGAATGGAATCTTGTTGGTAAAGGCGCAGAAAAAATAAAAGAATTGAGAATAAAAGAGACTGGTAAAACCGAAAAGGCATTATTACCAAATGGAGCAGCTGTAACAGACGAAGTTTCTGCTGTAACAGATGTAAAGGATGATGTTAGTTTAGAAAAAGCAATTGCTAAACAAAATGAACAAAAGGAAAAAAGTAAGAGAGAACAAAAGATAGCTGAAGCAACAGGTCAAGAAATAATGTCACTAGAAACTCTTGTATCAAAGATAAGATATACAGTTATAAATCAAATTGAATCACCTGCTGCGGGTGGTGTTGGTATAAATGCTTATACAAAAATGAAGGGAGAATATAAAGGCTCTCCAGTTACATTGTCTAGAACTCAGTCTGGACAAGGTACTCTAAAAGAGGTTGGTGCTACAAATCAAAAATTTCTAAAACAAGACATAGCTAATGCATTCAAAGTAAGATATCCCGGTAATGAAATTTTACTTGATGACAGTGCGGAAGAAGATGAGGCTCCACCAGCACCATTTACAAGAAGTGAATATAGTCATAAAGGCCCGTGGGGTAAAACTGAACCAAGATGGGCTTCGGTTGTAGATGCTAGATTAGAATTAGCTGCTAAATTTGGTAATTCTAGTTGGAAAGACTATACAAAAGAATTTACAGATAAAGACGAAAGACTTGAACATTGGTCGAATGCTAAAGAGTTATGGACTTCTAATCCTGGTGTTTATACAGATTCGTTGAATACTGGGCAAACAGTAAGTACGACAACACCACAACCAATACAGGATGTATACTAAGATGGCACGAAAAAAGAAAAAAAAGAAAAAACTGCACGGTAAGAAAAATAAATTTGCTAAATTTACTAAGAAGAGCAAAAAACAATCTAATCTAATGAAACTTGCTAAGATGATTAGTGATAAAAATCCACAGCCAGTTAGTGTAAATCCACAGATGAAATATGTTCAAGAAAATACTATGAGAGCAGTTATAAATTTAGTTACTAGACCTAAAGAATTTGTCTATTCCAGCGGAAAGCGTGTACCAAGAGGTATAGCATATCATTGTCATTATACGATAAACTTTGAAGAATTTTTTATGACAGGTGCTAAACATAATCAATATTCAGAATTTATTTATAAGGTTGATAGACAAAGTGATATAAGTGCTTATGTTTCTTCTAATGGAAAGCCACAAAAATTAGCTGTATTTCCATCTATCACAAGACCTACCAGCGATGATTACCAAAAAGGATTTATGAAAAGATATTTTGCTAAAAAGGTAAATGAAGATGGTAAACCATTTGAAATAGCCGTAGATTCTGTTGCTAAATCTCCATTATATAGTTATACTAGTGTCGTATGGTTTATATCAGGTACTAAACAATCAGTTTTAGAAAAGAATATTTTATCTGTTGCTGGTGCTGAAACACAAATGAAAGGAGTTGGTAAGTTATTGCCTGAATACCAATACTTCAGAAATAAAGATGTTGCTGATATACAGACTAGAGTAAAAGATTTATTGGGTATACCAAAAGAAAAAGTATTGAAGAGCGTCAATAATACTGTACTTCCAGAAGAAGATACAAATAAACAACAGACAACATCAAATCAGGCTCAAGGAGCTGGTGCTGCTACAGGTCCTCCACCTGGAGTAATGACTGGCGGAGCCGGTGGTGGTGGATATTAAAAAATTTGTATTTGAGGTTTTAATTAGATATATATTATAAAATCAAAGGTTATATAAATGAAAAGTCAAGTCTTAGACAAAGGCTTTATTGAGGTTGTTGATTCGTTGGGAAACGATTTGACTGTTGTCAATTCAGCTAGAGTATCATTCGGTAAAAGAAAAACAAAGTTCGATAAGTCAGATGAAAGACTTGTTCGTTATCTCGCAAAGTATAAACACTATTCACCATTCAGACACTTACAAGTTCAGTTCCATATAAAGGCGCCTGAGTTCGTAATGAGACAATGGTATAAACATGTAGTTGGTATAGAAACTACATCTAATTCTTCTGCTAAAGATCATGCGTGGAATGAGATAAGTGGTAGATATGTGCCAGTAGAAGATTTCTATATACCTGAAGTTTGGAGAAAACAATCTGAAGATAATAAACAAGCATCAGAGGGTGTATTAGATGACTTACAACAAAAAAGAATGACTAGTGTTTTTAATGAGTATATGAGACAAGTAGAAATGGCGTATGATAGAATGATTGATGCTGGTATGGCTAAAGAACAGGCAAGAATCATCTTACCATTAAATCAATACACCGAGGTATATTGGACAGCATCATTTCAGGCAGTAATGAACTTTATTGAGTTAAGAAACGAAAAGACATCTCAAATAGAGATTCAAGAGTATGCTAAATCGATGTTAGGATTGATGCACGAAACTTTTCCAAAGATTACAGAGATATGGGCTGAAGCTCATAACTGGTAATAATGTTAGAAGGCTTACATATATTTGATGATTTCTATGAGAATCCTGATGAGGTTAGGGATTACGCCCTTACATTAGATTTTGATGTAAAGGGTAATTATCCAGGTGTTAGGACACAGCCATATTATAAAGACCACCATAATTACTTAAAAGAATTTTTTGAAAATTCAATTATCAAACAAAAAATAAGCCATTGGCCAGAGGAATACAACACCTCTTTTCAATATACAACAAAGAA
>Ga0070747_1001007_pt1 | contig 13984 bp, 23 predicted proteins | sample VirMetDEL_Mar_31_FD_77321 | JGI IMG/M metagenome (GOLD analysis project Ga0070747, IMG submission 77321) | Aqueous microbial communities from the Delaware River and Bay under freshwater to marine salinity gradient to study organic matter... | ecosystem: Environmental > Aquatic > Marine > Coastal...
AGAGTCAGGCGGGTCATATTTTACAGGTATAAATCAATCTTTTAACGGGTCATATAATTTCATAGTTGCTGGGAGTGTTGCTAAGACAAGTGCAGGTACAACATGGACATCGACATCGGATGATAGAATAAAAGAAAATAATACTTCAATTGCAAATGCAACTGCTACTTTAAAAACTTTAGACCCTATTTCATATAACTGGAAGAGCCCATGGAAAAATGCAATAGATGGGGAATCTTATACTTTACATGGATTTACAGCAAGTGATTATGAATCCACTTTTGCTGACTTTGTTACTACATCAGATATTAAACTAATTCAAAAGGCAGATAATAGTTATAGAACAGGGGATACTGTAGAAAGTGGGGAAACTGCTGTTTATGAAGACTTAAAATTTATAAATACTGATTCATTAGTACCGCATTTAGTTGCGGCAATAAAAGAACTAGATGCTAGAATAGCTAGCTTAGAAGGAGGCTAATATGCCAGACTTAACAATATCATTTACAGATGCACAATGGGCTAGAGTAGTAGCAGCAACTACTACTATAAAACCTACACCAGATTCAAAGGTAGCCGTAGATGCAGCTTATCTTGAGGATAGGTTTAAAACTCTTGTTACCAAATGGGTAAAAGAACACGAAAAAAGAAATGCAACACTAGATGAATTCTAATGAAAGCCAAAAACAAGATAGTAAGGTTGCGTAAAAAACATCCTTTTATGTCTTCATCCGAGATTAGCAGGAAAGTAGGAGTCACTCGTATCTATGTCCATAACATTTTAAAAGATAATAACCTCGAAACTAACGTACCTAAACCTCAAAAAGTGATATACTGTAAAGTATGTGGAGATATAACTACAGATAAAGGTAGAATTCACAAAGGAAAATGCACTTTTAACTCAAGATTTATGAGATTAACATGCTCTTGGTGTAAAGTACCTTTTTACAGAAAACAACAATAGTTAAAGTTAGGATTAGGAATAAATTAAAAAATATTTATTGCACCTATAAATGTTATGGAGAATATAGAAAACACAATGCAAGTAAACAATGAACTTATAGAAAAGTGGGAGCCTAAAATACACAAAATGCTACAAAATGCTTACATTGAGGGGTGGGAGAAAGAAGATTTAGTACAAGAACTAAGATTAACAATAATTAAAGCTGCAAACAAGTATGACCCTAACAGAAATGCATCATTCCACACTTATTTACACACAGCGATGGTAAACACACTTAGAACACTCCATACAAAGTCAACTAAAAAGGTAAAAACAGTCAGTATGGACAGAAATAACTCATCTGATTACTCAGATAATGATGATTTTACGTTAAAAGATTTATTACCAAGCGAAGACAATTTAATTGACGAAATTAGACTAGACCATTTTTTAAATTCTTTAGGCTTAGAAAATAGCGAAAAAGAATTCTTGACAATGAAGTTCAAAAATTATACTATGGAATACATACAAGATAATTTGACTGATACTTCAATATATAAAGTCAAGAAATCTTTAAGACATAAGTATAAAGAAGGAGAATAATTGGAAAATTACAATTTCATAGAGTCAGGACTTATATTTGGGTTATGTGAGTCACAGAATTATAAAGCTTTTACTCATCCTGTTAAAGACTTTTCACAACATGGTGACACGTATAAGTTTATTCAAGAACATTTAGATGAGTATTCAGAGTTCCCTACTAATCAAGTATTAATAGAGAAGTTCTCTCATCTTGCAACAGATGCACAAGATACTAACTTTCAGTATGCTTTAGCAGAATTTAAAAAACAAGTTATGTTTAGACATATTGTTTCAGCTTTTTCTGAAAATAAGCCTGTGCTAGAACAGAACCCAAAAAAAGCATTATCTTTAATAATGGATGGTTTACATGATGTAGAAATTTTACATGATGCAGATGTAGTTCAATACGATTGTGGAGAACTAGATAGATTTGAATTATGGAAAGATAAAAATAATAAAAGAGAATTAGGAGATGGTATGATTGGCATACCTACTCCATTTGAGGTTATCAATTCTACAGGTATGGGATGGCAACCGGGAGATTTAATTACCGCATATGCTAGACCGACAGTAGGTAAGACTTGGTTATGTTGCAAGATAGCTGCAATAGCAGTAGAAAAGGGGTTTAAGACTCTGTTAGTATCTACTGAAATGACACAAGCATCAATAAATTTAAGAATGGATGTTATATTAGGTAAGATGAGAGGTTTTAATTTATCTCATTCAGCTCTAAGAAATGGTAACGAAATAGATGAAAATGAGTATAAACGCTTTTTAAGAGACAGCGATTCTAAAAATCTATTGATATGTGACCATATTAGTGGAGAGGATAGTATATCATTGCCTAGTATTACAAACTTAGTAAGAAAGTATTCTCCTGACTTATTAATAATAGATGGAGTATATTTAATATCTCAAGAAGGTAATAGAGCAGCATGGGAACAATCACATTCTTTATTCTATGGTTTAAAGAACTTAGCCCTATCTACTAATACTGCAGTAATGGCATCAACCCAAGCGACAAGGGATGCATCTGATATGTATATACCACCTGCTCCTAATCAAGTTGCATTTGGAGATGCCTTAATTAGAGCTTCAGACGTGGCAGTATCAATGTCTATGATGAAAGATGACCTTGATATGCCGATTCAAGATAAACGACAAATACAATTTCAAAAGTATAGAGATGGAGATTTACCATTTAATGAGTTTGAATTTATATGGAGGGTAAACAATGGACACATTGAGCAAACTAATGCATCAATCTAATAACCGAATTTTTTTAAATTTAAAATGTGCTAAATGTAGTGTTAATGGTAAATTTAAAACAGGTTTGACAGTTAAAGTACCACTATTAAAATCAGATGGTACAGCAAGAGTTAAAATATTAGGAATAATAAAAGATGACCCCGCATGTATAAAATGTGGGACAACATTTCCAGAAGGATATAGGCAGGTAAAAGATGACATCATATACAGGATTAGACCAACAAAGACTAAATATGATAGATTGGACTGAAATCTTAAATAAAATTGATGTAGATGTACCATTAGGTGCAGAACAATTCAATATTGAGTGTCCTTTCCATGTTGACGATAAACCCTCTTTAGCAATAAATACTGAAAAAGGTGTATGGATATGTTTTGCAGGATGTGGACAAGGTAGTTTAAAAAGTTTTATTAGAATTAAAACTGGATGGGGTGGGTCTGCTATTAATAAATTTATAGCTGATAATTCATCAGGTAACATTGAAAATATATTTCAAATAAATAACCCTGCACCTTTAGGATTACCCCCATTAGAAGAAAAGGAATTCCCTTTTAAACAATACATGGTTCCTAAATGGGTGTTTAATAGAGGTTTTACTAAGTTTACTTTAAATAAATGGGGATGTGGTATTACACCAAGTAATGGATTAGTGATTCCTGCACACGATAAAGATTCTAAATTAGTCGGGTGGGTTATTAGAAGAGAGTTTGGTATACCTAAATATGTATATGCTAAGGGTTTCAAGAAATCTCATATACTATTCGGGCAACATTTAATTAATACGTCTAATTTTGTATGTATAACTGAAGGTGCACTAGACGCGATGTGGTTAAATCAATTAGGATATCACGCAGTAGCATTATTAGGTATGCAAATGTCTAAAGCACAGGAGGAGTTAATATTAAGATTACCTTCAAAAGAAATAATACTATGTTTAGATAATGATGTGGCAGGAAAAAAAGGTAGAGATTATATATTGACAAGATTATCTAACCGTGTTAATATATCTTATCTAAAGCTTCCTAATCAATATAAAGATGTACAAGAAGTAAAAAATTATGATACAATAAAAGAAACAATAAAAAACCGGAGAATCTGGTAAAGGAGAAACACATGGCAGGAATAGCCGATATCCAACAAAGATATGATAGTTATCAAAGTAATAGAAACTCTCAATCTAACAATAACCAATACAAGGAACTATTTTTAAAACAAGATGGTGACCAAGCTTTTATAAAATCAATAGCAACAGGGACTCCTGAAGACCCTTATTTAGCAGAGATTAGAATGCACACATTCCGTGAAGATGGAAGATGGCAGTCTGTGCTCCATACACAAGATGGACCTGCAGATGAGGTTCCAGAAGGAAGTATCCCATCTAGAAAGTTTGCTTTATGGGCGTATGTATCAGAAGTAATACACCCTGAGAAACCAAAAACAGGTTTAGCTGGGGACTTAGATTGGGAAGAAAAATCTATGCCTTCAGGTAAGACTATGTTCGTAGAGCCTATTAATGACTTTAAGATTATTACTTTAAGTTTTGGTAGGGGTAGATACCTTTGGAATGAACTTGTTGATATCTATAATGATTGGCAAGGACTTGATAAAGGAGTGCTTAGAATTAAAAGAAATGGTTTAAGCACTGATACGACTTACACTATCACAACAGTTTCCGATAAAACAATTGATATCCCAGATGATAAAATTAAGGAGACTAGTGAATTAAAACCGCTTGATGAATATTTTGCTGACAGGTATGGTAAAAGATATACCCCTTCAGCTAACAATATTAATTCAACAACACCTAAAGATGCAGTATCCACCACTGAAGATGATTCAGACGGTGTGAAAATGCCCTTTTAGTGAACCTCCTCTCAATATCCTTCCTAAGTTTGACTCAGCTTAGGAAGGATTAATATCATGAAATCCATAATCGTACATAAAGATAACTTTAAAAGTATACTTAATACTTTAACTCAAGAGTATAGTGATGTAACATCTTGGATAATAGATGTAGAAACTAATGGTTTAGATGTTTATTCTCAAGGTACTGTTCTATGTGGTATAGGTCTTACTCCAATACTTAATCATACTTTATATGATTCAGCCCCTATTTATTATTTACCTTTTAGACATGATAATGATGATAATTTAAGTATGTCCGATATGAATGAGTTGATGCAATTCTTAAATAAGACTTGTAGAATACTAATCGGATACAATGTAAAGTTCGATGCTAAGTTTTTAGAAAAAGAAGGTATGGATATATCTAATATGCAGATGATTGACGTGTTAGTTATGGTTAGAATGACTGAATCTACTGCTGTAAACAAATTAAGTTTACTTGATATCACCATTAAAGACTATGGAGATAGTGCAGGACAGTATGATTTGGACACTGATAAAATTTTAAAGTCTAATAGAACTGATGGGGTAAGATGGAAAGATAATTATTCTTTAACACCGATAGAAATTCTTGGTCCTTATTGTATAGAAGATGTTAGGTGTACTAAAAGGTTATATATAGATAGATTAGCTAAGATTAAGAGTGCAGAGATGTCTGATTTACTTAGATTACAATGTAAGTTAAGTAGAGCACTATATGATATGGAGAGTAGAGGGATAGCTATAGATAATAGTTATGCTAAGATTGCTAATAAAAAAATTATCGCTAGACTAAAGAAACTAGAGCAACGTATATACGATTTAGCTAAAGAAGAGTTGGGATTTGATAAGATTAACTTTGAGTTTAATATTAGTAGTCCATCTCAAATAGGTGAGATATTTAATAAAATGAACATCCATTCCCCTGTTCAAACAACTACAGGAGCAGAAGCATGGAATGAAGCAGTTCTTGTACAAGTTAATCATCCTTTAGCAGGTTTGATAAGACAGTTCAGAACTCTTACTAAATTTAATTCTACGTATATAGAACCTTATTTAGAATTACCTGTACTACATACAGGGTTCAAGAATTGGGGGACTGTTACAGGTAGGCTATCATCTAGTAATCCTAATCTACAGAATATACCTAGAGACGTTATATATGTTGCAGATAGGGAATTAAATGACGAGCAGCGTAATGAAGTTAAGGGTAGAATATCCGCACTTGTATCAAGTAAAGGGGGAGACTCTACAGTAACACTTACAGATGATGTTATAGATACATGGAGTTTCTTAGGTGGAGATAAGTTTGATGTTAAAGATAAAACACAGATTGCTATCCGACATCTATTCGTACCAAGAAAAGACTATACTTTAATGGCTTATGATTACTCTCAGATGGAAGTTAGAGTATTTATGTATTATGTTAATAATCCTGAGATGAATGAATTAATGAAACAGGATGACGTGGACTTTCATGGTGAAGCGGCTAAGATAGCTTTTAATATGGATGAAGATAATCCTGAATTTAAGTTTTATAGACAGTTAGCTAAGTCCATTACTTTTGGAGTTATATATGGTATAGGTAAAGATAAACTTGCTATGCAATTAAATACCAGTGCTAATGAAGCATTTAGATATAAGAAAACATATTTAGAAAATATGAAGGGGTCAAAAGAATTTTTTAACTCTGTGGTTAAGACTATTGAATCCAAAGGGTGGATAAGAAATAAATATGGTAGAATATATAAAGTTCCTAAAGATTATGCATATAGAGGAGTAAATTATTTGATTCAAGGCACTAGTGCTGATATAATGAGTGAAAGAATAGTAGAAATACATGACTATTTAAAAGATAAGAAGAGTAACTTACTACTTCAAGTACATGATGAAGTTATCTGTGAGATACATAAAGATGAAGTAGAGGAAGTAGCTCCTAAGATTAAGGAGTTAATGAAAGAAAACACATTAAATATACCACTTGGAGTAGATATGGAAGTCTGTAAACCATCGTGGGCAGTAAAACAGGATTATAAAGTATGAAAATAACAGCAAAGAATAACGAACCCTTTGAAAAATTATTACGCAGGTTTAAAAAGTCTGTAGAGAAAGATGATATAATTAAGATATATAGAAATAAACAAGAATTTACACCTAAAAGTGTACAGAAACAACTGAAGATAAAAAATAAATTAAGGAAAAGTAGAGAAAATGGCAAAGGTTAAGAAAAAAACATTAAAAGAAAAACTAAATGACTACTTACAAGATTCTGAAGAATCAGTCATGTTATATGACAATTACGAAGATGCCTTTGTAGGATTAGGATATCAACAATATAAAGGTCCGATAGCTATATACGATGCAAAGAAATGTGTAGAAATACTAATTGAAGAGTATATGTTAGACCCTGACTGTGAAAGCAGAGAAATGGCAGAACAAATGGCTGTAGAATATTTTGAATACAATAGTGTAGGAGCATGGTATGGAGAAGGTACTCCAATATTCATGTCATCTACTAAGGAGGACTTATAAATGCCGTCAGGATGGAATAACCCTAACTTTAAAGGGGATTTTACAGAAGGGGAGTGGCAAGATAGAAAAAAGAACTATCCTAATTTATCATGGGAAGAATATAGACAACTAAAAGATTGGGATGTAGAAGAAAAAATGAAGAATAAACAATATAGCTTTACTGAAGCATATAATAAAAAACCTGATACAGAAAATATACTAACAATAGATACTGAAGATATTACAATTCCCGGTCTAAGTGATGAAGAAGATATAAATAAAAATGCAGATATAGACCCTGTACATTACCATATGGAGATAGAACCTTTTGATTACATACATGATAATCAACTAAACTTTGCAGAGGGTAATGTGGTAAAATATATAACAAGGTGGAGATACAAAGATGGTATCAAAGACCTTTACAAAGCAAAGCAATACATAGATATGTTGATAGCTAAGGAACTTATAGATGAATAATCATAGCTATGAAAATACTAATAAAAAAGGCAATAAAGGGGAACAGTTTATTCGGGAAGCTCTTACACGTAATGGTAAAGGTTTATACGCCATGAAACGAGTAGGGCTAGATGCTCAATATAAAGGTATAGATTTTAAAGTAGTAAATGAATATGATGGTGAAATACTTGATTTTATGGGTGGACAAAGCAAGTTTTATGGAGATGTTAAATTTGATAAGAGGGGAAGCACGATAGGTATTGGAGGAACACCAAATGTAGCCTTAGAATTACGTAGTGGTGAAAGTATTGTAAGCTATTTAAAACCTCACTCCGAATACACTAAACAAAATACTGAAGAAAGCCTAATCAAAATGGTCCGCAATTACAAACGTAATTATAAAAAAGAAGGGGTATCTGACGAAACAATATTAAATAGCATTACAGAGGTTACAGTGCCGGGTTGGGTGCAAAAAAGTGAGGCAGATATTATATGGCATGTAACATATGACCATACTTTTTGGAATCGATTGCAGGAGCTTAGAAAAATTGACTTACTCAAAGATTATCCAGATGATAGGAGAATACACTCATTCATAGGTGAGATTAGAAACAGCTCTAAGCTTAAAATAACAACTAATTTAATGTTATCTCAAGATGAGTTTGCAGAATTAAAATGTGTATATAAAACTAACAACGATGAAGGATTAAAAGAAAAATGGCTAAAGTAGGATTAAAATTAGGATTTACATTTAGAGTAGGTCCATTAGACACAAATCAGTATGCAAGAATGGACATGGAGATACATGACATTGATACTGAACTACCAATAGATGAGCAACTAAAAGAAGCAGGGTTGACTCTAGACAAAGCATATACTACTGTATATGATAAAGTGGATGAAGGAATAAAGAATATCCTATCTAAGGGTAAGAAATAATGGATAGGGAGCATGTGAGGATGATTGTGACAGAACAGTTTCTAGCAGAAAGAGAGTCACAGGAAGATAAGTGGGGTGAGCAAATGCACCATACAGACGAGTTTTGGACTGTAATTCTAGGAGAAGAATTTGGAGAAGTGGCTAGAGAAGTATATGAGAAAGATACAGAAAAGTTATACAATGAACTTATTCAATGTGGGGCTGTATGTATGGCTTGGGCAGAGGCGATACAAAAAAGAAATATAGATAGACAAATTGAAAAAGGTGAGGAATTACAATGAAAGATAATGCAGAAGCGATATTCAATGAATTACTAAATGATAAAAAACTCGCGACTAAACGTGGAGATGATGAAAGTTTTGCTTTCGGTAGGATTCCTTTTAATATACCACAGTTAGATAAGATTACAAATGGAGGTATACCAAGAAAAAGATTTACTCTTTTATTTGGTGGATGGTCATCAGGTAAATCTTATATAGCATCCCAACTATGTAAATCAGTTCAAGAAGATGGCGGAGTGCCTATGTGGATAGATTTAGAAAAATCGTGGGACCCAGCATGGATGGAAAAAGTTGGAGTAGACATAACTAAAATATTAGTTGCAGACCCTCCAACTGCAGAAGAAGCATTTAAAGTTGCCCAAAAGGGGCTACGAAGTGGTGTTGATTTAGTTGTATTAGATAGTGCGGCAGGTATTATACCAGCAGACATCTTTAATAATGATAAAGGAATTGGCTATAGTCCCATTGCATGGCAATCAAGAACATGGAATCAAATGTTAATTAGATTACTTCCTGATTTAACATATGGAAGTTCATTGGTAGCTATAAATCAAACTAGGGGAGCGATGGGACCAGTCACTGCTATGGAAACTATGCCGGGTGGAGAAGGGCAGAAGTTCTTTTCGCATTGTTGTATGCAAGTTTCTAAGGGTGGTTGGATAAATGAACCCTCATCTTCTACTAATAGAGTAGGATTTGAAATCAAAGTAAAACTATTGAAGGATAAATTCGGTGGAGAGAGGTGGGAAGAAGTAGTTGTACCATTCCGTGTTGAAGGTGGAGTAGATGTTGTAGAAACCTATGTAAGATTAGGACTAGAATATGGTTTAATTAAACAGACGGGAGCTTGGTATATGTATGACAAAATGCCTAGTAAAGTAGCAGGTATTAATAAAGTAGTAGATTGGTTCAAAGCTAATCCTGATGATTATGAGGTATTTAAAAATGAGACCGAAAAGTTTTACACCACAGGAGAATCTGATAGCAAAGGTTCTTGAGGAAACAGGACTTCGTTATGCTAGACAAGTACCTATAGGAAACTATACAGTAGACTTCCTTATAACCGAAATGGATGTTATAATAGAAGCAGATGGTCCTTTTGGACATTTAGCTAAACGCGACATTAAAAGAGATGCTGACTTAATAGAAATGGGTTTCAATGAGGTCTGGCATCTTAAAGAAAAAACATATAAAGATATAAAGGATAGATTATGGCAGGAATTGAAGCTATAAATAATAGAATAAGTAACGAAGCCTCTACTAAGAAGAGTAGCGGTAGAACTAAAAATCAAGATAGATGGTTACTTAAATCTATTGATGAAGCCATAGCTTATAAAAATAGACCCCCTAGTAAAGGTAAATTTTATCCTTCAGCTTTCGGTAATACTTGCGATAGATATTTATATATGGCATACAATGGTTTACTAGATTGGGATGAAATAGACGCGAGAATAAAAAGGATATTTGACCATGGTGGAACTTTTGAAGAACGTATGAAGAAATATCTAAAGAAAGCTAATATTTATATAGATGATGAGATAACAGTTAAATTAGAAAACCCTCCTATATCTGGAAGAATAGACTTTTTAATTGACCACGATAAACACGGAGAGACCCCACTAGAACTTAAAACTATTAAAGATGAAGATTTTAAACAACTAAAAGAGACCCCTAAGCATGAACATTTAATTCAATTACAGATTTATTTAAATGTAAAAGGTTATAAGTATGGTGTGGTAGTATATGAAAATAAAAATGACCAGAAGTTAAAAGCTTTTAAAGTAGATGCAGATAAACAACTTTGGGAAACTATCTTAGAAAGATGTAAATTTATAATGGAAATGACTGAAGCCCCTGTAAAATGTACAGGAATGTGGTATTGTAAATGTAAAGGAGAAAAATAATGGAAAAAAGATGGAGTTATCAGAGAGCATTAGAATTAGCTGACACTGTAATGAAACAAACGGGTATACCTAAAGTTAATATGAACTCAGATGCAGATGCTGATTTAAATTTTATAGATGTAATTCATGTATCTAATAAAAAGTTAGAAGAGTTCCTAGTTATCTATGGAGGTTTTAAAGGGCAATTAGAACAACGAGTAGCTGACATTGAAACTAAAAGAGCAGCTATTGAAGCACAATTTAGTGAAAACTACAACATAGCTTTCGCTGATTTACTAGCATCTTATGAAGGTAGGAAACCTACCAAAGATGAATGTCGAGGTATTATTATGAAATCTAATGAAGGATTAGCACAACTTCAGAGAGATTTAATTGATATTACAGCAGTTAAAAATAAATTAGATGCTCAACTTAGGTTATATACACAGTGTTGGGCTACTGTTTCTAGAATTGTAGCACTAAGAACTCAAGGAAATGATTAATTTTAGTATAATATAAATAGGAGACTTAAATTAATATGGGAAAATTTAGACCACAGATATTTTTAGCAATAGCGTGTCTTACTACTCTATCAGTAGTTGGTTTATTTCAACAGATGCCAGAGGTATCTACAGCAACTATAGGTGGTATAATAGCTTTGGGCATGAAAATTTTAGAAGGTGAATAGAATAATAAACTAAATAGGAGAAACTAAATGAAAAGAAAAGAAGTAGCAAAGAGCTTAGTAAAAAGTTTACCGATAGTAGGAGCTTTAGCATTAAGTGTTGGAGCAACTCTAGCTGTAGTAAACAGAGATAAACTTGAAGATAAAGTAGCTGATAAATTACTTGCTAGACAAATAACCAAAGAAGACATTCCTCTACAGTAGATGGAAAAATATGTAGGAATAGATTGTTCATCTAAAGCTGTACACATTGTTATATTAGATGGCAAAGAACAATTAATAGATAAATATAAGTGGGAGTCTAAGTTAAAAACAGCTGACGCTAGATTCTTAGATATAGTAGACCAAATACATACTGGACTACCTGAGTTTAAAGATGCTGAATTAGTGTGTGTAGAAGACACTATTTACATTCAAAACCCCTTGACAACTAGAACTATTACAGCTATAGTCTATTCAATAATATATTTTTTACATTATAATGATGTTAAATGTTTAACAACTAAACCTCAACAATGGAAAAAAGTTTTGAATAATACTATGGTATTTAAAAAAGGTAAAGCAAAAGAAACTATAATGGAGTATGTAAAAAATAAATGGGAGAAAGAAGATTTTATAGAACAAGATTATGCAGATGCGGCTTGTATTGCATTATACGGATTAAAGAAAGATAAGGAGAGTAAAGACAATGGCAGCACCTAAAGGATATAGACCAGCAGGAATAGGTAAAGGAAAACCCACAGTTCATTTTTATGATAAACCTAAAGCAAAAAAAACTAAGATAGAAGATAAACTACCGAAAGGTATGACAGCTGAACAGTTTAAAGAGAAATATAGTAAGATTGTTTGGTGTAATTATTATAGATGTATGCATAATGTACAACCTGAAGGAGCTAAAAGAAAAATAGCTACATTATTAGATAACCCACAGTATGAACCGCTTGGACCTAAAGAAGCTATGATAGAAGGTGTTTGCAGTAAAGTTGAAATTGGTATAAAGTATAGAGAAATAAAAACATCGGGGGGAGTAAAACATAAAGTTCCAGAATGTTTTAATGCTGCTGATAATAAAAATAAACATAATATGGACTTTAGCAAACTTATACAATCAGATGGAAGCCCTTTTGGAGGAAGCATTGAATCAGGGAACGCAGACACAGGGTGGTCTGATGTGGCGTATAAATAATGCCGAAGAAATTTTCACGAAAAGTTAGGGATAGAGCATTTAAATTATATTTAGATGATACATATTCTGCAAGAGAGATTGCTGAACAAGTATCTCAAGAGTTTAGAGAGGTTGTAACTACTCCTACTATATACAGTTGGATACGAACCTTGGATTGGGATATTAAGAAAAAAGAAACAGAAGTTAAAGCAATGGAAAAAATGCAGGAAAATGAATCTACTAAGATAGCTAGAATGCAAGAAGAACACCAAGAACTATATAAGACTGTAAGAGATAAAGCTGGAATTGAATTAAACTCTCTTACATTTGAAAGAGCTTTTGATGCAGTTAAAGCGTTAGATGTAGGTATACAGGGCGAAAGACAAGTCGCAGAAGGATTAATAAATATCCAATTTATACAAGACGTAGTAAATATCCTTGTAGATGAGATAGAAGACCAAGAACTTATTAAACGTATAGCAGGTAAATTAAAAATATTAATGGCATCAAAGGACAATGAGTAAAGACGATTTAACTACATATGAAAAAGCATTTGAACTACTCGCAGAAAAATTAGAAAAAAGCAATAAGTATCAAATTGGAAGCTTCTGGGAATTTACTAGAGATATATGGTCAGCAGGATTCGAGCATCCTGAATACTTTAAAGCTTGGCATGTAGGTAAACTATGTGAAGAAGTTGAGGAATGTATAGAAAATAAATTAAACTATTTAGCTATATTACCTAGAGCACATTTTAAGTCTACTATTTTAGGGCACGCATTTAGTATTTGGAGGACTTTAAAAATACAAGGGAGTGCTAATATTTTATATTTATCTTACAGTGATACAATGGCTAAGTACCATATTTCTGAAATAAACAAAGAAGTTAATCGTAACCCTATACTAAAAGATATGATGACTAATAGAGCTCCAAAAGCTGATTTCACTTTCAGATATGACACTGGTAATGGAGGTAGTGCAGAAATACTACATGGGGGACTATTCTCTTTCAAAAGAGGTATGCACGTTAATGGAGCATTAATTGCTGATGACATATTAAAAGACCCAGAAAGTCCATTAGCTATGGGTCAAATGAGTAAAATTGAAGACCACTTTCTTACAGAATCATTATTCATACCTAATCAAGGTGTACCAGTTGTTATAGTAGGTACTCCTATGATGCCCGGCGATTTACTTACAGTACTAGAAAAAGATGAAAGATTCGTAACTAGAAAATTACCTGCACTAGACCCTGAACCCGGAAGAAGAGTATTGATGCCAGAACTATATAGTGAAGAATGGTTGTTAGAACAGCAGAAAGCTAAACCTAAATCATTCGCATCAGAGTTTTTACTACAACCTCATTTTAACATGGAAGCATA